>Ga0116204_1000884_pt1 | contig 16927 bp, 10 predicted proteins | sample LakKivwa52mmetaG_FD_94481 | JGI IMG/M metagenome (GOLD analysis project Ga0116204, IMG submission 94481) | Anoxic lake water microbial communities from Lake Kivu, Rwanda to study Microbial Dark Matter (Phase II) - Lake Kivu water 52m metaG | ecosystem: Environmental > Aquatic > Freshwater > Lake...
GGCCCCGGCGGTCTCAACCGCAAGCGCGCGGGCTTCGAAGTGCGCGATGTGCACATCTCGCATTACGGGCGCATCTGTCCCATCGAAACGCCAGAAGGTGCCAACATCGGCCTGATCGCGAGCCTCGGCATCTACTCGGAAGTGGATGACTATGGATTCCTGCTGACCCCCTATCAGGAGGTCAACAACCGAAAGGCGAGCGGCAAGAGCATCAAGCTTCGAGCCGACGAGGAGATCAAGAGCATCCTCGCCCCAAGCGAGACGCTGAACAAGGATGGCAAGATCGATGAGGATCTTGTTCTTGTGCGCCGTGGTGGAGAACTCGTCACTGCAGAGTCGACCGAGGTGCAGTTTGTGGACAGCAGTCCCAAGCAAACCGTCGGCGTGTCGGCTGCGCTGATCCCCTTCCTCGAACACGACGATGCGAACCGTGCGCTCATGGGTTCCAACATGCAGCGTCAGGCGGTGCCATTGGTGAAGGTCGATCCGCCGCTCGTGGCAACGGGCATGGAAAGGTCCGTGGGCAAGGCGAGCGGCATGATTGTGCGCGCCGAGCGTGGCGGCACGGTCACCTTTGTCGACTCGGAACGGATCATCATCGACAACGCCGACGAGTATGTCTTGCGGAAGTTCGTTGGCTTGAACGAGAAGACCTGCCAGAACCAGAAGCCCATCGTGAAGCTGAAGCAGCGCGTGAAGGCAGGCGAGATCATCGCAGACGGTGCAAGCACTCAGGAGGGCGAACTTTCGATCGGGAAAAATGTCCTCGTGGCATTCAACACCTTCGATGGTTACAACTTCGAGGACGCGATCGTGATCAGCGAGCGACTGGTCAAGGATGACGTCTTCACGTCGATTCACATCGAGTCATTCGAGGTGGAGGTACGCGAAACCAAGCTTGGTCGCCAAGAGTTCACCGCAGACATCCCCAATGTTTCGGAGAGCGCGCTGCGCAACCTCGACGAGCATGGCGTCATCCGTGTGGGTGCGCGCGTTGGCCCTGGCGACATCCTTGTCGGCAAGGTCAGTCCCAAGAGCAAGAGCGAGCTTTCTCCTGAAGAGAAGTTGCTCCATGCGATTTTCGGTCGCGCGGGCGAGGATGTGAAGAACGATTCGCTTGAAGTGCCCGCGGGCACCGAAGGTGTCGTGATCGCAGCGAAGAGCTTTAGTCGTCGCCAGCATCAAACAGACGAACAAAAGAAGGCGCTGAAGAAGCAGATTGCCGCCTTCGAGACGGAGATGGACGCCAAGGCCATCACGCTCTTCAAGCAGATGGCTTCGGAGATCAATCGCATTACCGGCACGGAAATGGTCGATCCTTCGACCCGCCAACGCGTCGGTGCGAGCGAGCTCCCTGATGTCATCATCGAACAGATTGATGGCTTCCAAGAGAAGTGGATCAAGGGCTCGAAGGAGTCCCGCGATGAGTCCCTCGTGGCGTACAACCAGTTCTGGCCGCGCATCCAAAAGCTTCGCCGCGAAAAGGACCGCCGAGTCAACCACATGCGCCGTGGAGATGAGTTGCCATCAGGCGTGTTGGAGATGGTCAAGGTTTACTTGGCCACCAAGCGCCAACTGTCGGTGGGCGACAAGATGGCTGGTCGCCACGGCAACAAGGGTGTGATTGCGCGAATCGTTCCCGAGGCTGACATGCCATTCCTCGAAGACGGAACCCCCGTCGAGGTGCTGCTCAATCCGCTTGGCGTGCCCAGTCGTATGAACGTCGGGCAGATCCTTGAGACGCATCTTGGATGGGCAGCGAAGGTGCTTGGATTCCAAGCCGTGACGCCCGTGTTCGATGGGGCGACCGAGACGGAGATTTTCCAAGCGATCCACGAGGCGAACGCCCATGTCAATGAGCGGGTCGCATCATTCGAGTCGACGCGGAAGAATGCGGGCTCCGCTCGAGAGCTGCTCGCCCTGATGCCCGAAGACGGCAAGGTGCAGCTGTACGACGGTCGCACCGGCGAGGCGTTCCACCAGCGCACTTCCGTGGGCTACATGTACCTGCTGAAGCTGCATCACCTTGTCGACGACAAGATTCATGCTCGTTCGACGGGACCGTACAGCCTCATCACACAGCAGCCCCTCGGCGGCAAGGCACGAACGGGTGGACAGCGCTTTGGCGAGATGGAAGTGTGGGCGCTCGAGGCCTATGGCGCCGCATACGTGCTGCAAGAGCTGCTGACCGTCAAGAGTGACGACACAGAAGGTCGTCAGAAGATCTACGAGTCCATGGTCAAGGGCGACAACACGCTCGAGGCTGGCATGCCCGTGGTCTTCGATGTGCTCTGTCAGGAAATCAAGGGTCTCTGCCTCAACATCCAGCTTGAGAAGTTGGATGGTGAAGTGGTGGAGCCCGTGATCTGACGGGCTGCGCCTGCGAACGATTGATTCCTCACTGATTGAACAGCGACTGAAACGACTCTTCCCTGATCTGATCCGACACCGACCGCAGATTCGAGAGACACACCATGAACAACATGGCCGAAAGCGTTTTTGACCGAGTGAATGACTATGGCGCCGTCCGCATCCAGCTGGCGAGCCCAAACGACATCCGAAGTTGGAGCTTCGGCGAGGTCAAGAAGCCAGAGACGATCAACTACCGCACCTATCGCCCCGAGCGCGACGGTCTCTTCTGCGAGCGAATCTTCGGTCCAGAGCGGGACTATGAGTGCGCATGCGGCAAGTACAAGGGCACGAAGTACAAGGGCATCATCTGTGACCGCTGTGGCGTGAAAGTCACTCACTCGCGCGTGCGCCGCAAGCGCATGGGGCACATCAACCTCGCGGCGCCCGCTGTCCACATCTGGTTCTTCAAGGCACTGCCAAGTCGCCTTGGAACGCTGCTCGGCATGCGCACCGGCGACATCGAGAAGATCGTCTATTTCCAAGACTATGTCGTGACCGATCCAGGCTCGACAGATCTGGAGTTCAAGCAGGTGCTTTCGGACGACGAGTTCCGCGACTACTCGACCAAGTATCCAGGGAAGTTCACCGCGATGATGGGCGCAGAGGCGATCCGTGAACTGCTCTCCCCCGCCCTGCTTGATCTCGATGCCATCGCGAATGAGGTTCGAACGGAATTGGCGGAGACTCGCAGCAAGCAGAAGGCGAAGGATCTCTCCAAGCGACTCAAGATCGTCGAACAAATCCGCGGTTCGCAGAACGATCCGCAGTGGATGGTGCTCGATGTCGTGCCAGTCATCCCGCCGCAACTCCGTCCGCTGGTGCTCCTGCAGAGCGGCAACTTTGCGACGAGCGATCTCAATGATCTCTACCGTCGCATCATCAATCGCAACAACCGTCTCAAGAAGCTGATGGACCTCAACGCACCCGAGGTCATCATTCGCAACGAGAAGCGCATGTTGCAACAGGCGGTCGACGCATTGTTCGACAATGGCCGTTGCCGCCGACCAGTGCTCGGTTCCAGCAACCGGCCACTGAAGTCGATCACCGACATGATCAAGGGCAAGCAGGGTCGATTCCGTGAGAACCTGCTTGGCAAGCGAGTCGATTACTCGGCGCGCTCCGTCATCGTGGTCGGTCCCGAGCTGAAGCTCTGGCAGTGCGGTCTTCCGAAGAAGATCGCTCTCGAGCTCTTCCAGCCGTTCATCATCCGCAAGCTGAAGGAGCACGGGCTCGCCGACACCATCAAGAGCGCCAAGCGAATGCTTGAGCGGCGCGACAGCCAAGTCTGGGACATTCTCGATCAGGTCACGCGCAACCACCCCGTGCTCCTCAACCGAGCTCCCACGCTTCACCGAATGGGCATTCAGGCGTTTGAGCCTGTGCTTGTGGAAGGCAACGCCATCAAGGTGCATCCACTCGTCTGTACCGCCTACAACGCCGACTTCGACGGCGATCAGATGGCGGTTCACTTGCCGCTCTCCGTCGAGGCGCAAGTCGAGGCACAGGTGCTCATGATGAGCACGCACAACATCTTCTCACCCGCCAACGGCAATCCCATCGTCAGCCCTTCGCAGGACATCGTGATGGGCGTGTACTTCCTGACCGCGGCGCCGATCGACAAGCCCGCGGCAGACGCGAAGGTTCCCGCCTTCAGCTGCGTTCAGGAGATGCTGCTCTCGCATGACTTGGGCAAGATCGGCGTGCATGAATGGGTCGACGTACGGCTGGAACGCTTCCGCGAAGTGATTCAATCCGCTGGCGATGCCCCCGTGGCAACGCCCACGAACCGTCGGCTCCGCACGACAGTCGGTCGCGTGGTGTTCTCGCAGATTCTGTCGGACGGCATGCCGTTCTACAACTGCGCGCTCGGAAAGAAGGGCGCGGCTCGCGTGATCGATGACACGTTTGCGCGTCTTGGGAAGGGCGCCACCATCGAACTGCTCGACGCGCTCAAGGAAACCGGATTCAAGGCCAGCACCACGAGCGGCCTCTCCTTCGGTATCACGGACCTCAGCATTCCCGCCGACAAGGAACGCCTGATCGAGGCAAGCCAGCGCAAGGTGGACTTGGCTCGTTCGGCGTACGAAGACGGAAACACCACCGACGACGAGCGACGAAACCGCGTCATGGATGCATGGGCGCAGTGCCGTGACGCGTTGTCCGCGATGGTGCTCGAGTCGCTGAAGAACGACCGCCGCACTTCGACCGCCTCGAGCACGCTCGTGGCAGGCAATGTGCCAGGCAAACCATCGGGTGCTGCGCGAAATGCTCGCTACATGAATCCCGTCTACATGTTCATGGACTCGGGCGCGCGAGGCAACAAGACCCAGATGCAACAGCTCGCGGGCATGCGCGGTCAGATGGCCAAGCCGAGTGGCGAGATCATGGAAACGCCGATCAAGTCGAACTTCCGCGAGGGGCTCTCTGTGATCGAGTACTTCTCGTCCACCCACGGCGCACGAAAGGGTCTTTCTGACACAGCACTGAAGACCGCGGACTCTGGTTACCTCACGCGAAAGTTGTGTGATGTGGCGCAGTCGGTCGTGGTCATTGAGCATGACTGCGGTCAGAACAAGGGCATTGCGAAGGAAGCGATCTACAAGGGTGAGGAAATCGATGTCCCGCTCCGCGACATCATCAAGGGCCGAACCAGTTGCGAGAGCATCGTGGATCCGCGCACCGACAAGACGATCGTTGCCAAGAACGAGATCATCACGCTCGACAAGGCACGCCAGATCGAAGAGATGGGCGTTCGAACGGTGTATGTCCGCAGCCCACTCACCTGCCTCACGCCCCGCGGTGTGTGCGCCACCTGTTACGGCATGGACATGTCGACAGGGCGCTTGGTCGAAGAAGGACTGGCAGTCGGCATCATCGCCGCACAGTCCATCGGCGAACCAGGAACCCAGCTGACAATGCGAACATTCCATACGGGTGGTATCGCAGTCAGCGCCACGACCGAAAACCAGTGGAAGGTCACGCAGGCTGGGCGCGTCGAGTTCGTGGACTGCGGTGATGTTCCAGCCCAAGGCAACGGCACCAAGCGCATCGCTCTCCGAAAGACGGGCGAGGTGCGCGTGCTCGATTCGAAGGGGCGCGAGCTCGAGAAGTACAAGGTGCCCTACGGCGCTCAACTTCTTGTCGCATCAGGGACCGAAGTGAAGAAGGGTCAACCGGTCCTTGAGTGGGATGTGCATGTTTCGCCGATCCTTGCCGAGAAGAGCGGAAAGATTCACTTCCGCGACATCGAAGAGGGCGAGACTGTCCGAATCGAGCGCAAGGCCAACAAAGAAGAAATGGTGGTCATTGAGCACAAGGGTGAAATGCACCCGCGCATCACGATCGAGGATTCGAGCGGCAAGGTGCTCGATCTCCACCATCTGCCGGCGAAGGCGCACATCGAAGTTCGCGACGGGCAGCAAATCGAAGCTGGTCAGCGCATCGCGTTCACCCCCAAGGGTGCGGCGCGTTCGGCCGACATCGTCGGCGGTCTCCCTCGCGTGACCGAGATCTTTGAAGCACGAATCCCGCGCGACCCTGCCGTGCTTGCACGCATCTCAGGGCGGGTGGAACTGCTACCGAACGAACGCCGTGGCAAGATGACCATCCGCGTGCATGCCGAAGGTGCGAAGGAAGAGTTGGCCGAAGACCACTACGTGCTGCAAGGCAAGCGCCTCTTGGTGCATTCGGGTGACGAGATTGAGGCGGGTGATCCTCTGACAGAAGGTGCACTCACGCCTTCGGAGATTCTCGCCATCAAGGGCGAGGACGAGCTGTATCGCTACATGCTCACCGAAGTGCAGAACGTGTACCGCGCTCAGGGCGTGCCCATCTCCGACAAACACATTGAAGTCGTGCTTCGACAGATGCTCTCCAAGGTTCGCGTTGTCGATGTGGGCGACAGCAGTCTGCTGCCCAACGATGTGGTCGAGCGCTATGTGTTCCGCGAGGTGAACGATCAACTCGCGCAATGCCTCCGCGTGGAGGATGGTGGCGGCACCACATTGGTCAAGGGAACGCTGGTCACGAAAGATGAAGCAAAGCAGGCAAACGCTGAGGCGGAACTTGCGGGGAAGACCCCTGCGAAGACACGCAAGCCAAAGCCCGCACGCGCACGAACGCTGTTGCTCGGCATCACCAAGGCATCGCTGCAGTCCGAGAGCTTCCTCTCGGGCGCAAGTTTCCAAGAAACCACCAAGGTTCTCACCGAAGCCGCACTCAAGGGCGCGGTGGACACGCTCGTGGGACTGAAGGAGAACGTTCTGCTCGGACACCTGATCCCTGCAGGAACGGGCTTCGAGGCCTACACAAGCATGGTGGTCAAGCCGCTCGTCGAAGGCTACGAGTACGACTACTCAGAAGTCTCCGAAATGGCCTCCGCCGCGCGTATGGCCGAGGAGCTCGGCGCCGATCGCCGCGGGGCTGCGCCCACCATTCAGGAGGCTGCGGTCGCCGTGGAAACGGAGGAACTCATCGCCGAGGATTCACAGTCTTCGGACGACGAGGACGGCGGCAACGACGAGTGAAGCCGCCGTATCGGAAGCAGCGCCATGGCCGACTCGCAGCCGCAATCGGCTGACGCCCCCTGGTACCAGGATGGGCTTCGGTTTTCCTGCACGCAGTGCGGCAATTGCTGCACGGGCGGACCAGGCGCCGTGTGGCATACGGATGCGGAGGCGACCGCAATGGCAGCAGCACTCGGAATCACGACTGATGAGTTCCTGCTGCGCCACTCGCGCCTGATCGAAGGTCGTCGGTCCTTGAACGAGCACGAAACCGAACACGGTTTCGACTGTGAGTTTCTCGATCGCACCACGCAGCCGGGCAAGGCGCTGTGCCGCGTCTATCTCGCTCGCCCCACGCAGTGTCGCACTTGGCCCTTCTGGGGCGACAACATCCGAAGCGCGCGGTCGTGGCGCGCCGCGAAAGATCGCACACCGTGCCCTGGCATGGATTCTGGAACGCTCATTCCCGTTGAACGTATCCGCATCCTCCGAGGACAGGATGATGCGGACAACGCTGCTGCGCCATGGTGAAGCGCGCCGTGCACCCGCTCATCCCGACCGAACAACCGACAGATGAATGCATCGGCCGCTGGGCGGTTGCTGCCGCTGGCAGAGATGTCGATGACTGCCTGCGCGCACTCCATGTGCACATTGACGATGTCACGGAAGTGCATCGGCCTCTCTGTGTCGCATCCGGGCGCTGCTGTCGCTTTGGCGAACATGGACATCTGCTTGCGGTCACGGGTCTTGAGGCACTTTGGACGCTTCAGCGAATCGGGCGATCCCTGCATGCGGCGGAGGCTGCGCACGCACTCAACCGTGGCGCATGCGCTTTCCTTGGTGGAACCATGTGCACCATCCACGGTGTGCGACCGACGGGCTGTCGTACCTATCACTGCGACATCACGGCGCGTCCCTGGCAGGAACCGCTCGCGGAATCCGTGCATGCTGCGGTTCGAGATCTGCACAGCCGCATGGGTGTTCCCTATCTGCTCGCCGAGTGGACCTGGTTGCTCAACGCGATTGAGCAGGCGCGTGATCGGGGACTTCTTGGTGGAAGGCATGGGGCGTACCATGCATCCGATGCGGGAGTATGAGCTTCGCAGTGATCTGACACGCTCGGAAGTCGAGGGCTACAAGTTCCCGCTCGGGATTGAACCGATCTCGCTGCCCGCACCGCAGCAGGGCTACACACTCGAGTATTGCCCGGGCGAGGACGGCGATCCGGACACATACGCGTTCCATGTGGTGATCAGCCACGATCGTCTCGGCGCGCTCATCCGTGATGCCTTCGGGTTCCTGCCCGCGGAAGTGGTGCCGATCGTGGAGATCGGTTCACGCGACGCCTACCGAGCGCTCGACATTTATCTCGGCACCGAGCCGATCGGGCGCGAGCAATTCCTGCGCGTCTGGGATCACTACGAGCAACTGCTGCTCGAAGACGGTTCGATCGGTGCGGGGGCAAACGCGGAGCAGCCTTTCGTGGAGGTGTTCCTCGATACATGGAAAGGCCTCCTGATCAATGTGCCAATCTCCATGCGACGGCAGGTCGAGTCGATGCTTGCACGCCATGGCTTGCGCGAAGTGCTTGAGACATGGCCGCACGATCTCGAACACTCGGAGGAGCCTCCGTCACAGCTGCGCGAAGTCTTGCAGGTGCTCGACGATCAAAGTCCCGATCTTGACGAGATTCTCCTGCAACTGCGTGACGCGTGGCGGCTGGAGCTGGATGTGGACCCCGATGCGAATGTCGACGACACCGGGCGCAAGCTCGGGCTTGTGCTGTGGCATGCGATCGTGCTTGCGACTCGGCATGACCGCCCTAACAAGGGTGGATATGTGACGATCTGGGCAACGGCGGGCAGCTTGAGCCAGATGGAACGGCTCGTGAACGAGCACTTCGATCAGCACTTGCCGTTGTGGCGATGCGATGGCTTCTACTCGGTGGACCGTGTGGCGTATGACGATCGCCCCGAGGAACTCGGCGATTTACCGCCCCGCCGCAGCGCTGCCGAAGTGCACCAGAGCGGCATCGAAGAGTGGTGAACGCGCGGCGCGTCAGGCGCCGCCGAGGTAGGCGCTCGCTATCCGCGCGTCGTGCAGCAGTTCGCTTCCGGAACCTGTGATCGTTGTGCGACCATTTTCGACGACGAAGGCGCGGCTTGAGAGTCGAAGTGCGGCGCGCGCGTTCTGCTCGACGAGCAGGACCGTCAAGCCTTGGCGATTCAACTCACGAATAGCCTCGAAAATGCGTGCGACCAGAATCGGCGCGATGCCCATGCTCGGTTCGTCCATCATCAGCAGCCGCGGTCGCCCCATCAGCGCGCGACCGATGGCGAGCATCTGCTGTTCTCCACCCGAGAGCGTTCCCGCAAGTTGCTGCGAACGCTCCAAGAGTACGGGGAAAAGCGCGTGAACTCGGTCGAGATCCGTACCGATGGGCCCACGCTGCAGAAATGCGCCCATCTCAAGATTTTCACGCACAGTCAGCCGTGGAAACACCCGGCGCCCCTCGGGGACTTGCGCCAGTCCACGAGCGACGATCTCGTGCGCAGGGCGTCCGAGGATGGCCTGCCCTTCGAATGCGATGCCGCCTGCGCTCGCGCGCACGATGCCCGAGATGGCCATGAGCGTTGAGCTCTTCCCCGCACCATTCGTGCCAATGAGCGACACGATCTCCCCCCGCCGTACATCAAGCGAAACGCCGCGCAGCGCCTGCACAGCGCCGTAGCGGACTTCGAGGGCGTTCACTTCGAGCATGATGTCGGTCACAGCTCGTCCTCCGCGCCGAGATATGCCTCAATGCAGCGGCGGTCCGCCTGAATCTCCTGCGGCGTTCCCTCACCGATCTTGCGCCCATACTGCAGCACCACGATGCGGTCGCTGATGCCCATCACGAGTTTCATGTGATGCTCGATGAGGATCACTGTGACTCCGCGATCCCGAACCCGACGGATCAACTGCATCAGTGATGTCACTTCCGATGGGTTCATGCCTGCAGCAGGTTCGTCGAGCAGCAGCACAGCGGGCTTGCTTGCGAGCGCACGCGCAATCTCCAGTCGGCGACGATGTCCATACGGCAAGCTGCTCGCCGCGGTCTTGGCACGATCGGCGAGTCCCACGAATGCCAACAGTTCCATCGCCTCCGCAGTACTCCGCGAACGCTCGCGGGCGAACGCGGGCAGGCGCAGCACATTGGTCCAGTAGCCACACTGCAAACGGCTGTCCATGCCAACGAGCACATTTTCGATCAGACTGAGATCCGTGAACAGACGGATGTTCTGGAAGGTGCGCGCGAGCCCCGCACGAGCGATCAGATCAGGCGTACGGCGAAGGTGTTGCCAGAGCGCGAGCACTGCGGCAGCACCGAGAATGCCACCCACCATCGCTGGGATGGCCCCCCACACGAGCGGCGCAGCCCGTGCGGTGTTCCATGCGTCGAAGAACGCCTTGCGCCAGGGAAATGGCTTGTCGAGCAGATAGTTCGCGTCGATTGCCGCCGTCCAGATTTCTTGCGCGTTCAGCGCAACAAACGTGCTGATCGCCCCGAGAACGCCGACAACCGCTGCCCGACCGAAGAGTTTCAGATCGGGATTGCGCCTCACCTGCGCACCACGGAACTTCACGCTCCCTTGTGTGGGCTCGTAGACGCCGGTGATCGCATTGAACAGAGTTGTCTTGCCAGCGCCGTTGGGGCCGATCACGGCAAGAATCTCCCCCTGACGCAGATCGAAGGTCACGCCATCGACTGCGGTCAGTCCACCGAAACGCATCGTGATGTCCCGCACTTCAAGAAGGCTCATGAGCCCGCGCCCTCCGCCGAAGCACCCGACCGCGACTTGGGTGAGTTGGGCGATTGTCCATCCATGTCAGCTTCGAGGCGAGGGGGCACCAGCCCCTCTGGCTTCAGCCGAACGACAAGGATGAGCGCGAGTCCGAAGATCAGGTACTTCCAGTTGTTCGGGCTTGCAAGAACATTCGAGGATGAACTCTGCTCGCGCGAGCCGAACCAGTCCGCGAGCTTGACGAGCACGATGGCGTTCATACCGACCATCACAACCGCGCCCACCAGCGTGCCGGCGACACTTCCCATGCCGCCAACAATGATGATGCACAGCGCAAGAATCGACACTTGAAAGTCGTACGAGTTCGGCTCACCCGTGGAACTCAAGAGGGCCGCGAACAATGCGCCACCGACCGCAGCGATCGCACTGCCCGTGGCGAAGGCGATCATGCGAGTTCGCTTGGGGGGGATGCCCATGCACTGGCTTGCCAGCGCGTCTTCGCGAATCGACAGCCATGCGCGTCCTGTTCGGCTGCGTTCAAGACGGCGCACAAGCAGTACCGCAACCGCGAGAATCAGAAGCAGCAGGTAGTACCAACTCCGCTCATGCTGCAGTTCGATCGTCCATCCGCCGATCGTCGGCCGGGGCAGCGGATTGATCCCTTGGGTGCCCTTGGTGATCGCCTCAAGGTTCTTCAGCACATCGAGCGTGATTTCGCCGAAGCCCATCGTGACGATCGCGAGGTAATCACCACTCAACCCAAGCGTCGGCGCACCAATCAGGAATCCAGCGAGCGCGCCAATCGCACCCGCCAAGAGGAGTCCCCACCAGAAACCCACTTGGAATGGATAGATGTCGCACGTGAGGATGGCGAATGCGTACGCACCGATGGCCATGAACGCCGCCATGCCGAGATTGAGCATGCCGGTGAAGCCCGTGATGATGTTCAGGCCAAGACCCACGAGCGCGAACACGAAGATCGACTGGAACGCGTCGTAAAAGAGACCTGTGGCGCCGAAGAACATCGGCAGCACGGACGCAACAGCGAAGAAGATCAGGATCGGATTCAGTCGTGCGCGCATCACACCTTCTCCTTGGCGCGCGAACCAAGCAGACCACTCGGACGGAAGATGAGGATCAACACCAGAATCCCGAACACGATCGTGTTGGTCCAGCGTGTCTCCAAATAGCCATCGCTCATGGCACGCACGAGTCCAATGACAAGCGCACCAGCAACCGCGCCTGGCATGCTGCCGATGCCCCCGAGGACAGCCGCGGTGAACGCATCCATTCCGGCGCGGTACCCCATCTGAAAGGAAATCGTGTTGTTGTAGAGCGCGTAGATCACGCTCGCGAAACCTCCAAGGGCACCACCAATCAAAAAGGTCGCGCCGATCACGCGGTCGGTATCGATCCCCATCAGGCGCGCTGCGATTGGATTCTGTGCGGTGGCACGCATTGCCTTCCCCAAGCGCGTGCGTGTGACGATCCACGTAAGTCCGAGCATCAGCGGCAGCGTGACACCGAGCACGAGCAGATCTTTGGGTGTCAGTTGAACAAGGGAATCTTCACCGAGCAGATTCGTATTGGGAACAAGCGGCGGGAAGTCCTTGGGCGCAGCCGCTGCCACGCCGCCGGCAAAAACCTCCATCGGCAGACCGCCCCAAAACAGCCCGAGATTGACGAGGATGAAACTGGCGCCAATGGCGCTCACGAGCAGCGACAGTTTGCCGGACGCGCGAAGTGGACGGTACGCCACGCGCTCGATGGTCCAGTTCAGCCCCGCGCAGAACACCGCGCAGCACAGCAGAAGCAGAAGCACCCCGATCCAGCTGCCGCCCCCCACCCATGCATCCATCCCAAGCGCACCGAGAATCGTGAGCGCGAGAAAGGAACCGAGCATGAAGAGGTCGCCATGTGCAAAGTTGATCAGCTCGATGATTCCGTACACCATCGTGTAGCCGATGGCGATCAGCGCAATGATCATGCCGTTGGAAAGCCCCGTGATCAGCTGCTGCAGGAAAAATTCGAGTTCCATGCTTTCGCGCCGATTCCTCAACTCACCGAGCGCCCGCGAGCACTCATGGGCAGCACACTCACCGCGCCGTTGCGTCCGAAGGTGTTTCTGAACTCTTGGCCGCACCCGCGACCGAAGCTTCGCCCGCACGCTTCACGAAAACGAACTTGCCGTCCTTGACGGCGTTGATGCTCATCACCCGATTCGTGGTGTCACCGTTGGCATCGAAACTCCAGATGCCAAGCGCCCCATCGAAATCCTTGGTCTGTGAGACTGCTTGCAGGACGCCCGTGCGATCCTTGGTCGCGGCACGGCGGATCGCATCGAGCAGCACGCGCGCGCACTCGTATCCATACACGGCATAGGCCTCGGGATCGGCGCCATACATCTTGCGATACCCATCACGAAACTGCGCACCACGACCCGTGAGCTCCGCTGGCGGCAGCCCTCCGAAAGTGACGAAGGTGTTTCCCTCGAGGTTCTTCGCGCCAGCAGCCTGGATGAAGGCCTCCTCACAGCAGCCGTCGGGCACCACCAATATCCCAGTGAATCCCGCGCTGCGCAGATCCTTCGCCACCTGCCCTGCGTTGGTCTGCGTCGTTCCGCCAAAGAACGCGGCATCGCTCTTGGAGAACTTGACCTTCTGTGCAAGCGACTTGTAGTTGGCAGCCTTGGTATCGATCCCCTCCAAACCAGCGACCTCCAAACCCAGTTCTTTTGCACGCCGCTCGAACACCTCCGCGATTCCCTTGCCGTACAGCTCTCGGTCGTGCAAGACGAAGACGCGCTTGGCTCCTGACGCCGCAACAAACTCTGCTGCAACGGCTCCCTGCAAGTCGTCCGTTGGAACGACGCGGAAGTAGCTGATCTTGCCCGAAGGTCGATAGATCGCGGGCTCGTTCGCCTCTCCGAGGCCCGGTTTTGTGAGACCAGAGTAGGTGTTGGCAGGACTGATCATCACGAGTCCCGCACGGTTCAGTTCAGGCATCGAAATCTTGGCCGCACCGCTGTTGAAGGTGCCGATGTAGCCCACGATCGTTTGGTCGGTCACAGCCTTGTTGGCGTTTTGAGCTTCGACGGTGGGATCCCAGTTTCCGCGCTGTGGACTCGCATCGTCCCAGTCCTCGTACGCAATCTCGTATCCGTCGATCTTGCCGCCGACTTCAGCAATCGCCATCTTGATGCCGTTCACGATCGTTCCAGTCTGCGCATTCGCGCTGCCCGTGCGAGGCAGGCTGCTGACGATCTTGATCGTGCCGTTCTGTGCGAAGGATGCTGCAGCAATCACCAGCGAAACGCATGCAGCGACGGTCGTGGAAAGTGGTTTCATCTTTGGTGCCGTGGATGCTACGGCGAAGCCATCCCATGCGCCCTGATCCGCGAGGAACGCGCCGCGGGCACCACCGAGTCGAGCGCCGCTGCGTCGGTGCTGCCGCCGCGACGGACATGGTCGATGAACGCCGCCGCCTCGAACCCCGAGTCATGCCCCGCAAAACGCTGCACCACTGCGCGCAGTGCCGCTCGCGCCTCGCCCGCGGCGCGTGAATCTCGGATCAGCGAATCGGCGGCAGCTGCGAAAGCCTGCGCACCCGCCGTCGTCGGCACGAACTCGGGCACGACCTTGCGACCGGCAATGATGTTCGGGAGCAGTCGAACAGGCGATCGCAGCAGCAGACGCGAAACAGCAAGCGAGGGCGCGGAGATTCGGTAGACGCCGACCATCGGCTTGGCATGCAGCGACACATCGAGCGAGACCGTTCCAGACACATTCAGCGCCAAGTCGCACCAATGAAGAACCGCATCGAGCCCGCCGACCTGCACATGCAGACCACTCGGCCTCGTGGGGGCGATCTGCTGCCCAAGGCGGCGGAGGTTTTCGTTCGCCGCAACAAGCACGCACACTGCCTGCGGATGCGCTTGGCGCAGCAGCGCAAAGGTCTCCATGAGTGAACGAAGGTTCGCGTGCAACTCCTGGCTACGGCTGCCCGGCAGCATCGCAATGCGCGGCGAGCCGCTCGGCAGTCGAAGCGCATCCGCATCGAGCTGCGCCACATCGAGCCGCCGCTCCATCACCGGATGCCCGATGAACGCCGCAGGCACACCGCGCGATCGAAACCATTCCTGCTCGAAAGGAAGCAGACAGAGAACAAGATCCGTTCGGCGCCGCAGCTTTCGGATTCGCCAACTCCCCCACGCCCAGAGTTGCGGTGCCACGAGGTGCACGGTCTTCACCCCAAGCGGTCGAAGCGCACGCACCACCGGGAAGTTTGCAGCGGGACTGTCCACGGGCACATGCACGCTGACGGCGTTCTCGCGCGACCATGCAACTGCAGCGGCACGAACGCGGCGCACGAGTCCGATCTTGGCGAGCCCCGCAAGCCCCATCGCGCCATCCTCCGCAGTCACACCGAGCATCTCTGCGCCCGCGGCTCGCATGCGCGGCCCGCCCCACGCGGCGATGCGGATCGCCGGATCACGCTGCACAAGCGCAGCGATCACGGGCGCGGCGTGCGCGTCGCCCGACGGCTCGAACGCGGTGAACAGCACGGTAGTTCGCCTGTCGGACGCCATCTGCGCCATTGTGGGCGAAGGGTAACCCGTGGAGACTGTGCCGTGTCGGTAGCATCCCACCCCTTCCGCTTTCACCAAGGGCAAGACACAGTCATGATCAAGCGAACCCACTTCTGCGGACAACTGCGAGCTTCAGATGCCGGCAAGACTGCCGCACTCTGCGGCTGGGTCAACACGTACCGTGAGCAAGGCAAAGCGCTGTTCTTCGTCGACTTGCGCGACAAGGAAGGTCTCGCACAGGTGGTATTCGAGGGCGGGTCCGAGGAACTGATGGAACGCGCTCGCGCCGTGCGCCGCGAGGATGTCATCGGCGTGCGCGGGCGCATACGCATCCGCACCGGCGGCGCGAACCCGAAACTCGCGAGCGGAGAAGTGGAACTCGTCGCCGAGGAACTGGAGGTGTTCAACAAAGCGGAAACGCCGCCGATTCTGCCAGATGAGCATGATGCGGACCGCATCAACGAGGAGACGCGCCTGCAATACCGCTACATCGATCTGCGGCGCCCGCGCATGCAGTCGATCCTGCGGACGCGCTCTCGGATCACAAAGTTCACGCGCGACTATTTCGCATCGCAGGGTTTCATGGAGATTGAAACGCCGCTGCTGATCAAGTCCACGCCCGAAGGTGCACGCGATTTTGTGGTACCGAGCCGCTTGCACCCCGGCAGTTGGTACGCGCTTCCGCAGAGCCCCCAACTGTTCAAGCAGATCCTGATGGTCGCTGGCTGTGATCGCTACCTGCAGATTTGCCGCTGCCTGCGCGACGAAGATCCGCGCGCGGACCGTCAGGCGGAGTTCAGCCAGATCGATCTCGAGATGTCCTTCGTGGACCGCGATGATGTGATCCACATGATGAGCGGATTCACGCGCGGCTTGTGGCAGGAACTGTTGGCTCACGACATCGGCGAAATCCCCCGCATGACCTGGGCCGAGGCGATGGAGCGGTATGGCATTGATCGCCCCGACACGCGCTTCGAGCTGCCGATCGAGGACATCAGCGACCTTGCCGCGAAGTGCGATTTCAAGGTGTTCCAAGAGGCGCTCGCCAAGCGAAGTCCTGCTGGACGCAGCGGAGTCGTCAAGTGCATTCGTGTGCCCGGCGGCGCGGAGAAGCTGACGCGCAAACTCACCGATGGCTACACCGAGTGGGTTCGCACATTCCGTGCGGGAGGCGTGCCCGTGGTCAAGCGCACCGCCGCAGGACTCGAGACTGGCATCGCGAAGTTCCTCGAGCCCATCAAGGATGCGCTCGCCGCGCGGGTCGGGCTCGAGGTCGGTGATGCGCTTCTGTTCGCGTGCGACACCTGGGAGATCGCCACAAAGACGATGGGCGAACTGCGACTGCGTGTAGCGGCAGATCTCGGTCTGATCCCCAAGGATGGCTGGAACTTCCTCTGGGTGGTCGACTTCCCGATGTTCGACTGGGACCACGAGAATCGCCGCTGGGTGGCGCTCCATCATCCGTTCACCAGCCCGAACCCTGATCAGTTCCCGATTCTGGAGAGCGATCCCGGAGCGTGTCTCAGCGCGGGCTACGACCTCGTACTCAACGGCAGCGAGATTGCTGGCGGATCCATCCGCATCCACCGCATGGATGTCCAGCAGCGCGTCTTCAATCTGATCGGCCTCAGCAACGA
>Ga0116204_1000885_pt1 | contig 16923 bp, 9 predicted proteins | sample LakKivwa52mmetaG_FD_94481 | JGI IMG/M metagenome (GOLD analysis project Ga0116204, IMG submission 94481) | Anoxic lake water microbial communities from Lake Kivu, Rwanda to study Microbial Dark Matter (Phase II) - Lake Kivu water 52m metaG | ecosystem: Environmental > Aquatic > Freshwater > Lake ...
AACCCACCATCATCATTCCCGGGTCCGAAAAAGGCGTCCGCGTGGATTCGCGCCTCCTGGAGGAGCGCATTCAGAACGCCGTCAAAGACGGGCACCGGCATATAGAGATCATTGCCCAGGGCCAGCACGGGATCGGCGGACGTCTCTGGCGGTCGGAAAAAGGAACTATCTTTCTGCGCATTCTCGGAACGTCGGGTCAGAGGGTCGGCTCCATGGGGTTCCCCAACACGGTCATCGATGTCGTGGGTCCTGTCTCCGACGACGTGGGGTGGCTCAACGCCGGGGCGAAGATCATCGTCCGCGGTCAGGCCACCAACGGCGCCGGCAACGCGATGGCGCAGGGGAAGATCTACATCGCAGGGGATATCGGGGCGCGGGGAATGACAATGACCAAGCACAACCCCCGTTTCGATCCGCCGGAACTCTGGGTCATGGGCGCCGTCGGTGACTCCTTCGCCGAATTCATGGCCGGGGGTATTGCCGTAATCTGCGGCCTCGGGTCGCAGAGGACCGACAACGTCCTCGGTTACCGGCCCTGCGTCGGGATGGTCGGAGGGAAGATCTTCTTCCGCGGCCCCCACCAGGGATACAGCGAAAAAGACGCCCGCCTGACCGTCCCTGACGATGAGGAGTGGCGATGGCTGACGTCGCAGATGAACCTCTTTTTAGAGGCGATCGGGAGGACGGATCTCCTTTCTCAACTGACCGCCGAGCGGGCCGTATGGCAGATCCTCGTCGCACGCAAGCCTTATGAGAAGACCGGCGCCGGGCGCCGGAATATCCGCAGTTTTCACGGCGAGGTCTGGGACCGTGAACTGGGGAAGGGCGGGCTGATCGGGGATCTGACCGACCAGGACCGAAGCCCGATCGAGTTGATCGTGACAGGGGGGATGCGCCGCTTTGTTCCCCTGTGGGAGAACGAGAAGTATCTTCCCCCCTGCCAGGGCCACTGCCCGACGGGCATCCCCGTGCAGCAGCGGTGGGAGTTGATCCGCAAAGGGCAGATGCAGGAAGCCGTGGACCTGGCGCTCAGATACACCCCCTTTCCGGCTACGGTCTGCGGCTACCTGTGTTCCAATCTCTGCATGCAGAACTGTACGCGCCAAAAGGCCGACCTTCCGGCGGTCGATGTGACACTCCTGGGCCGTGCGAGCCTGAACGCCGCCGTCCCTGTTCCGGCTCCCCCCACGGGCCGTAAGATTGCCGTCATCGGGGGCGGCGCGGCAGGGCTCTCCGTCGCCTGGCAGCTCCTGATGAAAGGTCATGAGCCGGTCGTCCACGAGATGAGAAAACGCCTCGGTGGAAAGATCTCCGAGACGATCCCCAAGAGCAGGATACCGGATGACGTACTGAATCATGAACTCAAGCGCCTGGAAGAGCAGATCCCGCACAAACATCTGAAGCACCCCCTGACCGAGGAGGAATTCCGGGGGATCTATGATAAAGTCGATCTGGTCGTCATCGCTTCGGGCGCCCGGAAACCCCGGATGATCCCGGTTCCCGGCCACGAACGGGCGGTCGCCGCCCTCGATTTTCTTCGGGACAGCAGACGCGATCAAGCGAAGGTTGGAAATTCCGTCGTCGTCATCGGGGCGGGGAATGTCGGCTGCGACGCCGCCGCGGAGGCGTTCCGACTGGGGGCTATATCCGTCACCCTGATCGACATCCAGGAGCCGGCCTCCTTCGGCGTGGAGAGAAAGCACGCGGAGGCCGCCGGGGCGAAGTTCCTCTGGCCCCGCTTCACGAAGGCGATTACGAAATCGGCGGTGGAGCTCACCAGCGGCGAGGTCCTGCCGGCAGATACGGTGATCATGGCCGTGGGCGATCAGCCCGATCTGAGCTTTCTTCCTGAAGAAATCCGCATCGATAGGGGCTTCATCGCCGTCAACGACAAGTTCCAGAGCAGCGATCCCCGGGTCTTCGCCGTCGGCGACGCCGTCCGTTTGGGCCTTCTCACCGAGGCGATCGGGGCGGGCCGGGTGGCCGCCCGCGCGATCGACGACCTGCTGCGGGGACGGGAGGAGACCATCGACCAGCTCCCCTCAATCGATCCGGAGCGGGTACATCTCGAGTACTACGATCCGCGGCTGCCCGCTTTTACCGATCCCGAGACCTGCGCGGCCGGCTGCGCGTCTTGCGGCGCCTGCCGGGACTGCGGCCTCTGCGAGACCCTCTGCCCGCAGAATGCGATTGCACGTCATGCCCTGGAAGGTGAAGCGTATGAATACATAGTCAATCCGGACCTCTGCATCGGATGCGGCTTCTGCGCCGGCGCATGCCCCTGCGGGATCTGGCGTCTGACCGAAAACGACCCGCTTGAGTAGCTGGCCTTTGGCATAGGGTTTGCTGAGGATGAGGTGGAATCGTTGACCGGGAGCGCATCCCAGCCCCTCCCTATGGGCGGGGTTGAGGGGCGCATCGAAAAAAGAACACTTCCTTGCCGGGAAGCCCCGCCCTGTGGGGGTGGAGCTTCAAATAGCCTACGGAATGGATATTTTTTCTTACATTTTTTAAAAGGAGAAAGTCATGGAGCTTACTGAAATTTTCGGATCGAATGTTTTTAACGATCGGGTGATGCAAGAACGTCTGCCGAGGCAGATTTACCAGGCTCTGCGGGAAACGATTGAAAAAGATATACCGTTACGGCCCGATGTGGCCGACGTGGTAGCGGATGCGATGAAGGACTGGGCGCTCGAAAAAGGGGCAACTCACTATACCCACTGGTTTCAACCATTGACAGGGATAACCGCCGAAAAACACGATTCATTCATCTCTCCGACTGCAGACGGCGGAATCGTTGTGGAGTTTTCCGGCAAGCAATTGATCCAGGGCGAGCCGGACGCGTCTTCTTTTCCAAGCGGCGGTCTGCGCAGCACCTTTGAGGCGAGAGGATACACGGCCTGGGATTGCACTTCGCCCGCGATCCTCAAGACCGACGAAGCCGGAAACGTGACCCTGACAATCCCCACCGCCTTTATCTCTTATTACGGCGAAGCCCTCGACAAAAAGACCCCGTTGCTTCGGTCCATGAAGGCAGTCTCGAATCAGGCCTTGCGGGTTCTCAGAGCCCTGGGCAACAAAACCTCCACGAAAGTAACCTCCACCGTCGGTCCCGAACAGGAGTATTTCCTGGTGGACAGGAAATTCTATCTGGAGCGGATTGACCTTATGCTGACCGGGCGAACGCTCTTCGGCGCACCGGCACCCAAAGGCCAGGAGCTTGAGGACCAGTATTTCGGCGCCATCAAGGACCGGGTCTCCGCATACATGAACGACCTCAACACAGAACTGTGGAAGATGGGCATCACGTCCAAAACCCAGCACAACGAGGTAGCCCCTGCCCAGTTCGAGATGGCCCCCGTCTTCGCCACGACGAACATCGCCACCGACCATAATCAGCTCGTCATGGAAACCATGCAGAAGGTGGCCCTGCGTCATGACCTGGTCTGCCTGCTTCACGAAAAGCCCTACGCCGGCATCAACGGTTCCGGCAAACACAACAACTGGTCGCTCTCCACGGATGACGGCATCAATCTCCTGGAGCCCGGTCGCACGCCGAGCGAAAATGTCCAGTTCTTGTTGGTCCTGAGCGCCTTGATCAAAGCCGTGGACACCCATGCGGACATCCTTCGCGCGACCTGCGCCCATGCGGGAAACGATCACCGCCTGGGCGCCAACGAGGCGCCTCCGGCGATCATCTCCATCTTCATGGGCGATGAGCTGACGGACATCCTGGAGAAGATTGCACATGGCCAAAAGGTTTCCGCCAAGGGCGCCCAGTTTGTGAAGGTCGGCGTCGACACCCTGCCCGAGATCCCCAAGGACAATACCGACCGCAACCGGACCTCTCCCTTCGCTTTCACAGGAAACAAGTTCGAATTCCGAATGGTCGGCTCGGCACAGTCGATTGCCGGATGCAATGTCACCCTGAACGCCATCGCCGCCGAGGCCCTCGACGAAATCGCCACGCGCCTGGAAAAGGCCAAGGACAAGAACGCCGAAGCAGCGGCGATCATGAGGGAAACCTACAAAAAACACAGCAGAGTGATCTTCAACGGTAACAATTACTCCGAAGCCTGGCCGAAAGAAGCGGCCAGGCGCGGACTGCCCAACGTAACAAACGCCGTTGACGCCTTGAAGGCATTCATCACAGATAAGTCCCTAAAACTTTTTGAGAAATACAAGGTACTCTCGCACAAGGAGGTGCATTCGCGCTACGACATCTACGTCGAGACCTACGCAAAACAGATCAATATCGAAGCCTTGGCAGCCATCGACATGGTCAAGAGGCAGTTCATCCCCGCAGCGACCGAGTATGCCACCTTCCTGGCCGAATCGATCGAGAGCTTTAAGGCCATATCGGTTGCGGCCCCTGTGCAGGAAGATCTTCTGAAGAAGCTCGGTGCGCTACTGGCATCGGCCTACAGAAATCTCGGAAATCTCGAAGCCGCAACGGCCAAGGCGCAGGGGACTGCCGACACCGTGAAGAAGGCAGAAACCTATCGTGATAAGGTGGCCACGGCAATGCATACCCTCCGCATCGACATCGACGCTTTGGAGATGATCGTTCCCAGAGAATTGTGGCCAGGGCCGACCTATACGGATCTGCTGTTCAAACTTTAATCCCTGTTAGGCAGAGCAAACCATCAAACAGAAAGGATTGAACCATGTTCGAGTTAAAGACAAAAAAGGATGTATTGAAAATCGTAAAGGAAAAGAACGTCAGTTTCATTCAGCTCTGGTTCACCGATGTCCTCGGCGTTCAGAAGATCTTCAGCATCACCCCCTCCGAGCTGCAGGAGGGAATGGAGGAGGGGATGGGGTTCGATGGCTCTTCAATCGCCGGGTTCTGTCGGATCGAGGAGAGCGACATGATCGCCATGCCCGATCCTTCCACCTTCCAGATCATTCCATGGCGGCCCTCGGACCGCCCGGTCGCGCGGATGATCTGCGACATTCAGAACCCCGACGGCACCCCCTACGAGGGCGACCCCCGCTATGTCCTCAAGAAAACCCTGAAGAAGATCAGCGACCAAGGATATACCTTCTATGTCGGCCCCGAACTCGAGTTCTTCTATTTCGCCTCCGACAAGGCCCCCGAATTTCTCGACATGGGAGGTTACTTCGACGGCCTTCCGGTGGATCGGGCAACGGACCTCCGACGGCAGACGATCTTTGCCCTCCAGGATATGGGGATCAGGGTAGAGTACAGCCATCACGAAGTAGCCCCGAGCCAGCACGAGATCGACCTGCGTTATAACGAGGCCCTCAAGATGGCCGATGATGTCATGACCTACCGCACCGCGGTGAAGGAGATCGCCAGACAGAACGGCGTCTATGCTTCCTTCATGCCGAAGCCGGTCTTCGGGCAGAACGGGAGCGGTATGCACACCCACCAGTCGCTCTTTAAAGGAAACAAGAACGCCTTCTATGACGGTCGTGACAAATACAATCTCTCGAAGATGGCCAAGCATTACATCGCCGGTATTATGACGCACGCACCGGAGATCACCGCGGTCTGCAACCAGTGGATCAACTCTTACAAAAGACTGGTCCCCGGATACGAGGCGCCGGTTTATGTTTCCTGGGCAAGAAGGAACCGCTCCGCCATGATCCGCGTCCCCATGTACAAACCCGGCAAGGAAAACGCGACCCGTATGGAATACCGGTCACCCGACCCGGCCTGCAACCCCTACCTCGCCTTTTCCGTCATGCTGGCCGCCGGGATGAGAGGGGTCGAGAAGGCTTATCCCTTGCCTGAGCCGGTGGAAGAGGACATTTTCGAGATGGACGCAAAGGCCCGTGAGAAGGCAGGAATTACCTCGCTGCCGGGAAGTCTTTATGAGGCCCTTGTTGCCGTACAGGGGAGCAGTCTTGTCCGCGACACCCTCGGGGACCACATCTTTGACAAGTTCGTGGAGAACAAGAAGGTGGAGTGGGATCGTTTCCGCGTCCACGTCAGTCAGTACGAAATCGACCGCTACCTTCCAATGTTGTAGTGAGCTGTAAAAAAAGGAAAAGACATGCTGGGAGATAGAAAGCGCCGGGCGCTTTTGGTTCTGGAGGACGGAACGGTTTACAGGGGGACGGCCTTTGCAGGTGCGGGCGAGGCCCTGGGCGAAGTCGTCTTCAACACCGGGATGACCGGCTACCAGGAGATCCTCACCGATCCCTCCTACAAGGGGCAGATCGTCGCGATGACCTACCCGCTCATCGGCAATACCGGGATCAACAGGGAGGACATGGAGTCCGACAACCTCCACCTCGAGGGATTCGTCGTCCGGGAGTACCAGGATTACGCGAGCAACTGGCGTTCCCGACAGGACCTGAAGTCCTTTCTCGAATCGTACGGCAATCTCGGTGTGGAGGGGATCGATACCCGGGCGCTGACCCGGCGCATCCGGATCACCGGGGCGATGCGGGGCATTCTGTCCACAGAGACGTCGGATATCGAAACCCTCCTTCGTCGGGTCCGCGCCTACCCGGGCCTGATCGGCCGCGATCTCGTCAAGGAAGTCTCCTGCAGAAAGCCCTACCAGTGGAAGGGCGGGGTGCAGTGCGAATGGGGTCATAAAATTCAAGATCCAAGACCTGAGCCCATCACCAAGCGGCGGGTGGTGGTCCTCGACTGCGGCGTCAAGTTCAACATCCTCCGGAACCTGGAAAAGCGAGGCTGCGAGGTCCTCGTCCTGCCCGCCACGGTTACGGGGGAAGAGATCCTGGCCCTTCGGCCCGACGGGGTTCTACTCTCCAACGGACCCGGGGACCCGGCGGCCCTCCCGTATATCGTGGAAGCGGTCCGGGCGATTATGGGAAAGGTCCCGCTCTTCGGCATTTGTCTGGGTCACCAGGTGCTGGGTCAGGCGGTAGGAGGCCGGACGGCGAAACTCAAGTTCGGCCATCACGGTATCAATCAACCCACAAAGAATTGCCGCAGCGGCCGGATCGAGATCACTTCCCAGAACCACGGGTTCGTGGTCCTGCCCGAATCCCTCTCGGGGGAGAGGGAGACGGTGCACGAAAATCTCAACGACCACACCTCAGAGGGAATCGCTTACCCGGCGCTCAAGGCCTTCAGTGTCCAATACCACCCGGAGGCGGCCCCGGGTCCGCACGACTCGGATTATTTGTTCGACGAGTTCATTCATGCCATCGATCGGAAGGGTGAGTCCTGCTGAGGCGCCCCTATCCGGGCCATTTTAAAAATGGAGCGACAACCGTGATCCTGATCATCGATTTTGGTTCCCAGTACAACCAGCTCATCGCCCGGCGCGTCCGGGAGCACCAGGTCTATTGCCAGATCGAACCGCCGGGGATCGGCATCGAAAAGATCCGCGCCCTCAAACCCGAGGGGATCATCCTCTCCGGCGGCCCCGCCTCGATCTACGAGGCGCGATCGCCGCGGGTGGACAAGGGGATCTTCGATCTCGGGATCCCGATCCTCGGGATCTGCTACGGCCTTCAGTTCATGGTCGACGCCCTGGGGGGCCGGGTTGTCGGGGCGGCCAAACGGGAATACGGTTTCGCGGAACTGGTCATCAAGAAGGCGGGAAAGCTCTTTACCGGTGTGGGGAAAAGGACGCGCTGCTGGATGAGCCACGGCGATCAGATCGGTCAGCTTCCGGCGGGCTTTACGATCACCGCCTCCACCGAAAATACCGAGGTGGCCGCCGCCGAGGACGCCAAGCGGAGATTTTACGGCCTCCAGTTCCATCCGGAGGTGGTCCATACGGTCGAAGGGAAGAAGATCCTGGAGAACTTCCTCTTCGGCGTCTGCAAATGTGAAAAGAGCTGGACGATGAAATCCTTTATCCGGGAGGCCGTCGCCGAGATCCGCGCGACCGTCGGCGACAAAAGCGTGGTCTTCGGGCTCTCGGGAGGGGTGGACTCCTCCGTCGCAGCGGTCCTCCTTCACAAGGCGATCGGCCGCCAGCTCACGTGCGTCTTCGTCGACAACGGCCTGCTTCGGCTCGGTGAAGGGGAGAAGGTCTTGGCTCTCTTCGCCAAGAATTTACAGATGAACGTCAGGTGCGCCCGTGCACGCAAAGCGTTCGTCGACGGACTCAAGGGGGTTACCGACCCCGAGCGTAAGCGCAAGATCATCGGCCGGACCTTCATCGAGGTTTTCGAAAAGGCGGCCAAGAAGATCGAGAGGGCTGAATTCCTCGGCCAGGGAACGCTCTACCCGGACCTTATCGAATCCCGGTCGGCCTTCGGGGGGCCTAGCGCCATGATCAAGTCCCACCACAATGTGGGGGGGCTCCCCAAGCGGATGAGGCTCAAGCTCGTCGAGCCGCTGAAACACCTCTTCAAGGATGAGGTCCGCCTCCTCGGGAAGGAGTTAGGTCTTTCCGATGACGTGGTGTGGCGCCAGCCCTTCCCGGGGCCGGGGCTCGCGGTGCGGATCATCGGCGAGGTGACCGAAAAGCGGCTCGACATCCTCAGGAACGCCGACGCGATCCTCCTGGAGGAGATTCGGGCGGGGAACTACTACCGGAAGCTTTGGCAGTCCTTCGCCGTTCTCCTGCCGATCAAGAGCGTGGGAATCATGGGAGACCAGCGTACCTACGAAAATGTCATCGTCATCCGGGCGGTGACGAGCGAGGACGCGATGACGGCGGACTGGGCGCGGCTCCCCCACGACCTGCTGAGCCGGGTTTCGAACCGGATCATCAACGAGGTGCGGGGGGTGAACCGGGTGGTTTATGACATCAGTTCAAAGCCGCCGAGCACGATCGAGTGGGAATGAGGAAGGCGCTCTGCTGCGGTGGCAGGGTGCCCCGGAAAATCTCCAATGCGCCCTTTGCGAAGACACTTTCCAGCTTCGCAGGCCGGGGTGTAGAGTAAGTAAAAAAAGATAACGGAAGAAACATGCCGAAACGTACCGACATCAAAAAGATTCTGATCATCGGCTCCGGGCCGATCATCATCAGCCAGGCGTGCGAGTTCGACTACTCCGGCACCCAGGCCTGCAAGGCGCTCAAGGAGGAGGGGTACGAGGTGATCCTCGTGAACTCCAACCCGGCGACGATTATGACCGACCCCGAAACGGCGGACAGGACCTATATCGAGCCGATCACGCCGGAGGCCGTGGAAAAGATCATCGCCAGGGAGCGCCCCGACGCGCTGCTCCCCACGCTGGGCGGCCAGACAGGGCTCAACACCGCGGTCGCCGTGGCGGAGGCGGGCGTCCTTGAGAAATATGGCGTCGAGATGATCGGGGCGTCGCTGCCCGCCATCCACAAGGCGGAGGATCGCCAGCTCTTCCGTGCAGCCATGGAAAAGATCGGGCTCAATGTCCCCCAAAGCGGCTTCGCCCGGTCGATAGACGACGTCTTTGCGATTGCCTCCCGGATCGGATTTCCCATCATCGTCCGTCCCTCCTTCACCCTGGGCGGTACGGGGAGCGGCGTCGCCTACAACCGGGAGGAACTCGCCGAGATCGCTAAGGGCGGGCTCGACGCCTCCCTGATCCACGAGGTCATGATCGAACAGTCGGCCCTGGGCTGGAAGGAGTACGAGCTCGAGGTGATGCGCGACAAGGCGGACAACGTTGTCATCATCTGTTCCATCGAGAACATGGATGCCATGGGGGTCCATACAGGCGAGTCGATCACCGTCGCCCCCGCCCAGACGCTCACCGACGTCGAGTACCAGAAGATGCGGGACGCGGCGATCGCCATCATGCGCGAGATCGGCGTCGAGACGGGGGGCTCCAACGTCCAGTTCGCGGTTCATCCGGATACGGGCGAGATGATCGTCATCGAGATGAACCCCCGGGTCTCCCGCTCCTCGGCGCTCGCCTCGAAGGCGACGGGCTTTCCCATCGCCAAGATCGCGGCAAAGCTGGCGGTCGGTTACACCCTCGATGAAATTCCGAACGACATCACCCGTGAGACGATGGCCTCTTTCGAGCCGACGATCGACTACTGCGTGGTGAAGATCCCCCGCTGGACCTTCGAGAAGTTCCCCGAAACGGAGGACTTCCTGACCACATCGATGAAGTCGGTCGGCGAGACGATGGCGATCGGACGAACCTTCCGGGAGGCTCTCCAGAAGGCGATCCGTTCTTTGGAGATCAAGCGATTCGGCCTGATGACCGAACTCCCGGAAAATCTACCCCAACCCCGGGAATTTCTGGAACAGAAGCTGTCAAGCCCCAATTCCCTCCGCCTCTTTTATATCGCCGCGGCTTTCCGTTACGGGATGACCATGGAGGAGATCCGGCGCCTGACAGCAATCGACCCCTGGTTTCTCAACCAGATCCGGACGCTGGTCGATGCAGAGGAGGAGCTGAAAAACGGACCGCCTTCGACGGAAGCGCTTTTTGAGGCAAAGCGCCTCGGTTTCTCCGACCGCACCCTTGGCGGTCTCTGGAACCTTACCGAGGACGAGATCCGCCGCCGCCGCTATGAAGCCGGGATCGTTCCCGTCTACAAGCTCGTCGACACCTGCGCAGCGGAGTTTGAGGCTTACACCCCTTATTATTACTCGACATACGAGACGGAGGACGAGACCCGCCCCTCGACGAAACCCAAAGTGGTCATCATCGGCGGCGGCCCGAACCGGATCGGCCAGGGGATCGAGTTCGACTACTGCTGCGTCCACGCCTCCTTCGCCCTCAAGGAGGAGGGGGTCGAGAGCATCATGATCAACTCCAACCCGGAGACGGTCAGCACCGACTACGACACCTCCGACAAGCTCTTCTTCGAACCGGTGACCCTCGAGGATGTCCTTCACATCCTGAAGGCGGAAAAGCCGATGGGCGTCATCGTCCAGTTCGGCGGCCAGACCCCCCTGAACCTCGCCCGGGGGCTGGAGGCGGCGGGGGCGCCGATCATCGGGACCTCGCCCGACGCGATCGACCGCGCCGAAGACCGGAAGCGCTTCCAGGAGATCGTCTGCCGCCTTGGACTCCGCCAGCCGGACAACGACACGGCGATGGACGCCGAGGAGGCGATCCGGGCGGCCGAGCGAATCGGTTATCCGGTCCTGGTCCGGCCTTCCTATGTTTTGGGGGGGCGGTCGATGGAGATCGTTTACGATACGGAGACCCTCCGGCTTTTCATGGTGCGGGCGCTCGAAGTTTCCCCCGGGCACCCCATCCTGATCGATAAATTCCTCGAGGACGCGATCGAAGTGGACGTGGACGCCATCAGCGACGGGACGACGACGGTCGTCGCCGGTATCATGGAGCACATCGAAGAGGCGGGGATCCACTCCGGGGACAGCGCCTGCGTCCTGCCGACAATCACTTTTTCCCAGGAACTCTTAGCCGCGATCGAGCGCAAGACGAAGCTGATCGCCGCGGAACTCCATGTCGTGGGACTGATGAACATCCAGTATGCGATCAAGGATGGAGATCTCTACGTACTGGAAGTCAATCCCCGCGCCTCGCGGACCATCCCTTTCGTCAGCAAAGCGATCGGCGTTCCCCTGGCAAAGCTCGCCACGAAGGTGATGCTGGGGAAAACCCTCCAGGAGCTTGGCTTTACGGAGCCCATCCGGCCGAAGCATATCTCCGTGAAAGAGGCCGTCTTCCCGTTCAACCGCTTCCCCGACGTGGACATCCTGTTAGGGCCCGAGATGAAATCCACCGGCGAAGTGATGGGAATCGACCGTTCATTCGGCATGGCCTATGCGAAGTCGCAGATGGCGGCGGGTTTCAAGATGCCCCTGAAGGGAACGGCCTTCATCAGCGTCCACGACTGTTACAAGGACCGGATCGTTCCCGTGGCCGAGGCCTTCTCGAGAATGGGGTTCCAGATCACCGCCACACGCGGGACCGCGGAAAGACTTCGGGCGCATGGTGTTCAAACGGAGACGATCCTCAAAGTGAGCGAGGGCAGGCCCAACATCATCGACCATATCAAGAACGGCGGAATTCAGCTTGTGATCAATCTGAGCTCGTCCAAGCGATCCGCAAGGGACGACGCTTACCACATCCGCAGGGGGGCGCTTGTTTACAACATCCTTTACACAACAACGATCTCCGGGGCCCGGGCGCTGACCGAGGCGATCGACGCCCTCCAAAAAGAGCCGTGGGATGTGATGCCGCTTCAGGCATATCATGAGGTTAAATAGGGACAGCGCCCTGGAAAATGGGGACAGCTCCCTATTTTCCAGGAATAATAGGGAGCTGTCCCAAATTTTCCATGCTGTCCCTATTTAATCCATCGGAAAGGTGTGGGATTAAGGAGGAAATGACCATGCACGAGGATTTTTACGAAGGCAAACCGCGCGAGGAATGCGGCGTCTTTGCGGTGTACGGCCATGAAGAGGCGGCGCGGGTGGCCTTCTTCGGCCTGTTCGCTCTCCAGCACCGGGGACAGGAAAGCGCGGGGATCGCCGCGGCGGATGGTTGCCAGATCTGGGAGCACAGGGGGATGGGACTCGCTTCGGAGGTCTTTAGGGAGGAGATCCTCGTTAAACTCCCCGGACGCCTGGCGATCGGCCATGTCCGTTATTCCACCACCGGCTCCTCGGTCCTCTCCAACGCCCAGCCTTTTTTGGTCCATCATGCCGATGAGTACTACGCCCTCGCCCACAATGGAAACCTGATCAACGCCCAAGAGCTGCGGACGGAGCTCGAGGAACGGGGTTCGATTTTTCAGTCCACGATGGATACCGAAGTCATCATCCACCTTATGGCCCCCCATTTGAAAGTGGGGCTGGAGGAGGCCCTGACAAAAGCCCTCGCCCGTGTACAGGGCGCCTTCAGCATCGTCATGCTGACCCGGAACCGCATCATCGCCGTCCGTGATCCCAGGGGTTTCCGACCGCTCGCCCTTGGCCGATTCAACGGCGGATGGGTGGTGGCCTCGGAGACCTGCGCATTCGATCTTGTGGGGGCCAAATACCTCCGGGACGTCCGGCCCGGCGAGATCATCATCATCGACAAGGAGGGGCTGCACAGCCTCATGCCCTTCCCGGAAGAAAAGCCCTCCCACTGCATCTTCGAGCTGATCTATTTCTCCAGGCCCGACAGCCAGATCTTCGGCGAGAACGTCTACCTCTGCCGTAAAAGACTGGGCCACAACCTCGCCAAGGAATGCCGACCGGATGTAGATTTCGTCATGCCGTTCCCCGATTCGGGGAATTACGCAGCCCTCGGTTACGCAGAGGAAAGCCGGATTCCTTTCGAAATGGGGATGATCCGCAATCACTATGTGGGTCGGACCTTCATCCAGCCGAGCCAAGCGATGCGTGATTTCGGCGTCAGGGTCAAGCTCAATCCGGTAAAGCCGCTCATCGTCGGCAAGAAGATCGTGATCGTCGAGGACTCCATCATCCGGGGAACGACCAGCCGGAATCGCGTTCGGCACTTACGGGATAGCGGGGCGAAGGAGCTTCACATGGTCGTGAGCTGTCCGCCGACACGCCACCCCTGTCCTTACGGAATCGATTTTTCGATGCGGGGGGAACTTATCGCCGCCGAAAAGGCGGACGAAGCGGAAATTGCCGCCTTCATCGGTCTGGACAGCCTGCATTACCTCTCCATCGAAGGGATGGTGCAGGCCACGGGCATACCCCCGTCAAACTTCTGCCTTGCCTGTTACACCGGCGATTATCCGCTTCCGCCACCCAAGACGTTCGGAAAGTTCTGTTTCGAGGGACGTATTTTCTAATTTTTACCTTATCCCTATGCCTGAACGATTTATTTTGAAGTCACTCGTTCGTTGCATGGAGTGCGGCGGAAATGCAATTTGTCGACCGAGGCAGAGTTTTCCCCAGGCTACGCCGCCGAGTGGTCGCGATGGCGGAGCCAGTTGTCGAGGTACAGTCTGGTGAGCTCTTTCGAGCGGATGATCAGCAGGTTCTCGGCATTCCTCTCCTCGGCGGCCTTGGTGAAATTGAAGGAGCCGGTGATCACGACCGACCGGTCGATGAGGATGATCTTGTTGTGGGCGATGGTGTGCTCGGCGTCGATGTAGGTGGGAATGCCGGTGTTCGTGAGAAAGGTGAAAGACGAGTATTTCTGATTCTTCTGACTCTTGTCGAGGATCACTTCCACCTTGATTCCCCGCCTGTGTGCCTTGAGAAGCGCGTGGGCAATCGGGGCGGAGGTGAAGGAGTAAGCCTGGACAAGGATCTCCGACCGGGCCCGATCGATCTCCCGTATGATGGCCGTGGTGCTGCCGCTTTGCGGGCTGAAATAGACCTCGATCGGCGGGAGAGGACCGCTGTCGACGTGAATGGCGCGGGCCGCCGGACCCCAGAAGAACACGATCGAGAGCAGAACAAGGGCGCCGACCGCAAAGACCGGGACAAGACGATAAAAAACGGACCTCCGGGCGCGATTGGGCTCGTGTATCATCTATAGATCATTAACCTGGCGGCCGATTCCGACCCCCACCTTCCTGCACGAAATTTCTCTCTATGGAGCGAGCGATGCATAGTCTATCCTACTGCCCCTGTCAAGGAGTTTGAAGGGTGTGACTTGTCTGTCAGCCATTGCTCTTGACACACCGGACGGTTCACCTTATATGTTGTGCATCAAAGAACGCTCGCTTATCGACTCTAAATTTTGAAAAACAGGAGACTATCAAAAGATGAGCTTACCATTATCGAACATACGGATCCTTGATTTGACGCTTATTATGGCCGGTCCCTATTGCACATTGATTTTAGGAGACCTGGGTGCGGAGGTGATCAAGATCGAAAAGCCGGGGATCGGCGAGTCATCCCGAGAGATGCCGCCTTATTTTTTCGAGGATCAATCCGCCTATTTTATCGCAATGAACCGAAACAAGAAAAGCATGACGCTCGATTTGAAAAGTGAAAACGGGAAAAAAATATTTTACGACCTGGCAAAGCGATCGGATGTGGTGATTGACAATTTCAGACCGGGGGTAGTAAAAAAATTGGGGATTGATTTCAATGCACTGAAGAAGCTGAACCCCCGCATCATCTGCTGTTCCATTTCCGGATACGGTCAAACAGGCCCTTTCAGGGATCGACCCGCCTTTGATCTGGTGATCCAGGCAAGAGGCGGGATCATGAGCTATACCGGAGAACCCGGCCAAATGCCGGTGAGAATGGGCGCACCCATGGGTGACTTGACAGGCGGATTGTTTGCTTCCCAGGGGATTTTGGCCGCACTGTATCAAAGGGAACAGACCGGGCGGGGACAGCAGATTGACATCAGTCTGGTAGACGCTCAGACTTCGCTGCTCACCTACCGGGCCCAGTTCTATCTTGTGGGAAAAGAGATTGCGCGGCCGGTCGGCTCGGGTCATGTCTCAGCCCACCCCATCAGGGCATTCCAGACCAAGACGTTTGCGATCGTCATCGACGCCAATACGGAGAGCATATTTGCCGAATTGTGCGACGCTATCGGAAAACCGGCGATGAGCAGTGATCAGAAATTCAATTCCCGGGAGAATCGGCTCAAGAACAAAGAGGAACTCTATTCGATCCTGGAAAAGGCATTTCTCGAAAAAACGGGAGAGGAGTGGCTGGAATTATTGGAGAAAAGAATCCCGATCGCCCCGATCAACACGATCGATAAGGCGCTTGCAGATCCCCAGACATTGAGCCGTAATATGGTGGTCGAGGTGGAGTACGAAAACAACAAAAAACTGAAAATCCTGGGAAATCCAATCAAAATGTCCGAGGTCGAGCAAGAGGTATTCAAGCGTCCTCCGTACCTGGGGGAACATACCGATGAGATTCTCACGGAACTCCTCGATTACACACCGGTGCAGATAAAGGAATTGAGAAACCAGAAAGTGATATAGCCGGACGCAGGATCTCATGCCCGGCGGTCACTATCCGGCGGAGCAGGCGCCGAACGAGATCTACGACGAGTTTTTCGGATTTTTCACATCTTAAATTTCTGCAAAAAACACGCGTTTGGGCCCGGGTGAAAACCGGAAACAGCGGAATGGTGTTGTGGCGCTTTTCAGCTATGGATTCACGCCCGAAATCCTCAAAGGAGGAAATATGACTCACTCAATCGTGCAGCCGAAAGGGCTTTGGGACCCCCGCCCGAGATTCGCCCAGGTGGTGCAGTCGGGAAAACAGATCTACATCGCCGGCCAGACCTCGGTGGACGAACAGGGCAACGTCGTGGGCAAGGGAGAGATCGAGGTTCAGACCCGGCAGGTTTTTCAGAACCTCCGGAAATGTCTGGAGTCCGTCGGGGCTGGATTCCATCATGTCGTGAAACTGAACATCTACTCCACGGACCTGGATGCCCACAGGGAGACGATCAGAAAGCTTCGCAGTGAATACTTCCCGGAGCCGGTGGCCAGTACGACTATACAGGTCTCTTGCCTGGTTGACCCGGATTGGCTGCTCGAGATCGAAGCCATCGCTGTACTTGATTGATCTTCAGCAGCGGAGATATCACACCCTTCAGCAACCACAATGTGCACGGAACAAAGAAATGATTAACAAATTGTAAATAACAAGACTTTATCCTTCCTTCATTTCACCTTCCCCCGCAGGGCTGCGCGGATAAAGTGGCTGAAGAGCGGATGGGGCGCCGTGGGCCGCGACTTGAACTCCGGGTGGAACTGGCAGCCTAAAAACCAGGGATGCCCCTCGATCTCGATGATTTCGGCGAGACGCCCGTCGGGTGAGGCGCCGGTGATCCGGAGCCCCTTTTCCATGAGTTTCTCCTTGAACACATTGTTGAATTCGTAACGGTGCCGGTGCCTTTCGCTGATCTCCTTTTCGCTGTATGCCGCGCAGGCAAAGGAGTCCTCCGCAAGGACGCAGGGGTAGGCGCCGAGCCGCATCGACGCCCCCTTTTCGGTGATGCCCTTCTGTTCGGGAAGGAGGTCGATCACCGGATAGGGGCCGGACTCGTCGAATTCCGAGCTGTTCGCCTGGGCAAATCCGCAGACATGCCGCGCGTGCTCCACGACGGCCATCTGCATCCCGAGGCAGATCCCGAAAAAGGGGATCTTCTTCACC
>Ga0116204_1000886_pt1 | contig 16911 bp, 13 predicted proteins | sample LakKivwa52mmetaG_FD_94481 | JGI IMG/M metagenome (GOLD analysis project Ga0116204, IMG submission 94481) | Anoxic lake water microbial communities from Lake Kivu, Rwanda to study Microbial Dark Matter (Phase II) - Lake Kivu water 52m metaG | ecosystem: Environmental > Aquatic > Freshwater > Lake...
CCGTTCATTTCGACAAACTCCCTGCAAAGAATAAGTCCCAGCCCGCTGCCTTTATCACGATGATCCCCGATTGAAAGCGTATTAACATCAATTCTGAAGAGCTTCCCGATATTTTCTTCATCAAGTCCCTGCCCTGCATCCTCAACAGATATTTCAGCAAAAAGGCCTTTTTTCACCGCAGTAATGTTTATTATTCCGTTATTACCGGTGAATTTTACTGCATTTGAAACCAGGTTCCTCATCACTGTCCTGATCATATTGGGATCAGCAAGATATTGAAGTCCCGGTTCAGCCCTGCCGGTCATCTCTATATTCCTTGCCTTTGCCTGTTTTTCGTAAAGACTGATGATCTCTTTGTTCAGCCTGTCAGCATCAATGATCTCGGGAAACACCTGCAGGTTTTTTGTCTGGGTCCTCGCCCACATCAGGAGGTTCTCAAGCAGGGAGTATGTCACTTTTGATGCCTGGTTAAGATCAGCATATACTTCTCTTAATTCATCTTCCGAGAAGGACTTATTATCAGAAATAAGTATGTCGGTTAAACCGATGATCCCCGAAAAAGGATTCTTAAGGTCATGTGCAATTATCGAAAAGAATTTATCCTTGGTGGCATTGAGTTTTTGATACTCGTCGCGCTGATGCTGTATTTCATCACGCTGACGGAGTATCTCAGCGGCATTTCTCTCAAGCATCTCATTTTTTTCCAGTATCTCCCTGTTCTTCTGTTCAAGCAGCTTGTTGATTTTTTTCTTAACAACAGATGAACGCACCAGGAGAATAGATAGAAGCACAAGAAAAGTTATTCCCGTAACCAGCAGTCCTGTAATAAGTTTAAGTTTCTGGTTCTGGGCCTTCTGCCGTTCAATTTCCCTGTCTTTCTTTTCAGTCTCATACCTTGCTGTGATCCTGGCGATCTCGTGTGACAGTCCCTCTGTCTTCATGGAATCACGGTATGCATTTAAAAGCCTGTACTGGTTATAAACCTCCCTGTAATCATTGATATTCTCGTAGTAAGAAAGACTGACCTTATAATATGCCTCATAAACCGGTTTCATCCTGAGATCGTCAGCAATGATCTTTGCCGAGTCGAGGTAAGCTTTCTGCAGGCCGGGTTGTTTAATATCGTTGAAAATTGAGGCAAGATTTACATAACAATAAAACAGAGCCCAGTCATTTTTCCCTTCCTTCTGAATTTCTATGCTTTTCTCAAAATACTTTATGGCACTGTTGTAGTCCTTCCTGAGGTAGTAACTGTTTGCAATGTCATTATATGAATAGCCGATAAGAGCCATATTCTTCTCCTGTAACCTCATTCCCAGGGCTTTAAGCTGAAAGTCAAGACCGAGATCTATATTGCCTGCCATTACATGCAGGTTGCCTGTTTCACTCAGTATTGTGGACAGGTCGTTCTTTACGCCTGATGACTCTGCAGATTCCCTGGCAGCATTGAAATATTTCATGGCATTTAAGTTGTCGCTGCAGTCACGGTAGGCAAAACCAAGCATCATGTTTGCTTCCGGGATGTAGTTCTCAATCTTATTCTCAATGGCATAATCCAGGTTAGCCAGCAACGTTTCAATGGCATTTTCCGATTCGCCGAGTTGGGAGTGGATATAACCCGCCCAGTTTCTTGAATGAACCAGCATCCCGGGATCATTCATTTCTTCAGCTCTTCTCGCTGCCAGGTTAAAAAATTCAAGAGCCTTTTCATATTCATTATTATGATGATATTGCCTGGCGATCTCAAAAAATATGGCCGGGACAGCCGCAAGTTCGCTGTGAGCGCATACATCTGCACAAAGCTGAAGGTAATGCAGGCTCGAATCCTTGTGTCTTGTTATGAAATGCTCTGACAGCTTCAGGTATTTGATGATCTTCCGGTACTCGGTGTTAGTTGTATCCGGGAGAGTTCTTCCGTTTCCCTGGCTGTAAGCCGGATTAATTGTTACAAACACCAGCAGCCCTGCTGAAATGACAAAATCAAGAATCCGCATAATGAATCTTAACCTGAATAAATCCAAACGATTGTAAATATATAAATCCATTTGGCATAATCAAATGATTGAGAATAATAACAGCAATGAAAGATTTATCCAACCAGTTGCTTTTCGATTTCTTCAAGGGTTTTCCCTTTTGTTTCAGGAAGCCTCTTCAGTATAAACCAGGATCTGAGAATACAAATAAATCCATAGAGCCAGAATGTACCTGAAGTTTTCAGCGCCATATTCAGCAACGGGAATGTATATGTGAGTACGAAACATTCTGCCTGGTTGCCGGAAAATGGCGGGTAACATCCCGTATTTACGGGTTTATCTCATTCAGGGCTTCAAGCATGGCGATGACATTCTCAAACGGCACGTTAGCCTGGATGTTGTGAACTGTATTAAATACAAACCCCCCGTTTTTGTTGAGTATCTCACACTGACGTTTTACCTGCTCCTTTACCTGGCCGGGTGTCCCGAATGCAAATACCCCCTGTGTGTCAACACCCCCTCCCCAGAATACTAACCTATCTCCGTATTTCTGCTTCAGCGTCCGTGTGTCCATCCCTGCGGCATTTATCTGAACCGGGTTCAGTATGTCAAATCCCGCCTCAATGAAAAGGGAGATAAGAGGCTCAACAGCGCCGCATGAGTGCTTGAATGTCTTCCAGTTCGTATTTTCATGTATCCAGTCGTTCACCTTTTTATAATACGGAAGCCATACTCTCCTGAATGTTTCCGGTGAACAGAAAGTGGAACCCTGTGTCCCGAAATCGGCGCCGCAGATATAAGCCACATCAATCCTGTTCCCGATAACACCGTAAAGCTTTTTCAGATTCTCAACTGCAATATCTGTTTCCCTGTCATATATCTCTCTGACAAACTCTTCCCTGGCAAGAGTTGAAATATACCACTCCTCCACACCCCGGATACCTTTGGGATTCTTCAGCCACACAGCAGGGACAAGCGCAATATCGCCCAGGGCTGTCCCTCCCATATTTGCCATCACTCCTTTGGATAAGGGTTCAAGGGAATCAGCAATGCTCTTCCAGTAAGCCAGGTCATGCCCGGTTACGTGACCAAATTCCTCCAGATTATCTTCCACTTTGAGAGCAGAATCATCTATCGGCTTCTGCCGGTCAAGGGCGTCAAAGAAAAATCCTGTCTTCGGCATCTTTGCGCTTGGCGGAACCGAAATGTCGCCTTCAGGGTGAATAAGCATATCTCCGTTGCTGTCGAATGTACAGTTGAATTCTCCCGGCAGCAGCACTTCCTGTCCCCAGAATGTCCTTACGATCGTCCAGTCTCTGTTCGGTATTCCGAACATGTTCTTCTCCCCTGAAAAACCAATCACATCTACATTCATCTCCCTGATCAGCTCATCATCAACCTCTCCGAGCATCTGGTATGGCTCTATGACTTTTACAGGCCGCTTTTCAAGTCCAAAATAGTTGCGAAGCTTCTCAATAACAACCACATGTATCCCGGTAACCGGCGATGATCCGAAGTCAACCACCACCTTTTCAGGCTGCTGATGACTGATAGTTTTAACAAAATTATCCCTGGATGAACCTGCCATATTTCCTGTTTTTTAATATTATAAAGTTAATCGATTATTTCTTACATAATAATGCCTGGTGTGAGAATGTTCTTATCTCTCTAAGTTTTAACTTTGTTCAATGGTTATCTCAAGTTTTCAGATACCGGAACCATTTCAGTTCAACCCCCTGAAACACCATTTTGCTTTTATCAGGGAATATTTAGCATCAAAAATCGGCGCTGAAGAGAGTATTGATATTAAAATCCTTGTAAAAGAAGTGAAGCATATCGGTTCATCTGTAACGGATGTCTATACAGGTTCATTGCCGGTTGAGGGAATCTGCAGAGAGATAAAAGGGTATCTGAAAAAAAACAGGCTGGACAAATCCACTTCGTTTTCAGAGTGGACGGGAATCAGGTACAGCGATTATAAAACTGTCTGCTTGTCCGATGCATCACAATGGACGCTTAAATTCCATAATGACAACAGGAGGTTTGTCCACATATTCCCCGCGAGGCTGAGTCCTCATTCATTCAGGGTTAAAGCCAATACGCTGAAATCGGCCATCCTGTACTATATATTAATAGGTAAGGATTTCATCTCTGCCGATGATCTTAACCGTGCAAGAGCTTTACTGGGATTGCCTCCAGTTAAGGATACTGATGAATCGGAAGCCATAACTGAAACGATCGAGATGTTGCGGCTTGATCCATTAACATCTGTTTCTTAATCCGAAATCCACAATCCGAAATCCGAAATAAAAAAAGCGCTTCTATGCGCTTTTTTTGTGATCCCGGGGCGACTCGAACGCCCAACCAACAGAACCGGAATCTGTCATTCTATCCATTGAACTACGGGACCAATCGTGTGCGAAATTAACATCAAACAGGCGGTTTTACAACTATTTGCCAAAGATTTCCTATTTTCGCACACCAAATAATAGATTGCGGATTGCGGATTTGTGATTTCGTCCCGATCTTCGGGACGAAATCGGCAATCCGAAATCCGAAATTCTGACTGTTGACAGGTAATCATACTTTTAATTGAACCATGGATTACGATTTTACCTCGATAGAGAAAAAATGGCAGAAATACTGGGAGAAGAATAAAACCTTCAAAACTCCTGATGATCTTTCCAATCCCAGGAAATGCTATATCCTCGATATGTTCCCGTATCCTTCCGGCGCAGGCCTGCATGTTGGTCATCCCGAAGGATATACGGCAACTGACATCTATGCCAGGTATAAACGGATGAAGGGATTCAATGTTCTTCACCCCATGGGATGGGATGCCTTCGGGCTGCCTGCCGAGCAATATGCCATCCAGACAGGAACCCATCCTTCAGTGACAACAAAAAACAACTGCGACACTTTCAGAAGACAGATAAAGGAACTGGGACTCAGCTACGACTGGGACAGGGAAATAAACACAACTGATCCTGATTACTTCAAATGGACACAGTGGATATTTATTCAGCTTTACAATACATGGTTCGATGAGAAGCTGCAGAAAGGAAGACCGGTTTCGGAACTGGTCATCCCTGATGATATCAGAAAGCTCGGGAAGAATGCAATTCCGGAATATATCGCTTCCCGCAGACTCGCTTATTATGAGGATGCACTGGTATGGTGGTGCCCCGACTGCAGGATAGTATGCGCAAACGAAGAGGTCCTCAATGACGGGTCACATGAGAAATGCGGAAACAGGGTTGAGAAGAAAAACCTCAAGCAGTGGATGCTCCGGATCCCGCTCTATGCAGAGAGGCTTTTGTCAGGCATGGAAATACTCAACTGGCCGGAAGGGATCAAAGAGATGCAGCGGAACTGGATCGGCAGGTCTACAGGAGCAGACGTTGAGTTCGCAATAGACGGTCTCGAAGAAAAAATCACCGTTTTCACCACCCGGCCCGATACCCTGTTCGGTGCAACATATATGGTAATAGCTCCTGAATACCATCTTGTAAACCAGATAACAACAAAGGAGAACAGGGAGAAAGTAAATGATTATATAAAAGCAGCATCGCTTAAATCGGATCTTGACCGGACTGATCTTGCAAAAGAAAAGACGGGAGTATTCACCGGAAGATACGCTGTTAACCCTGTAAATCTTAAGAAAATCCCGATCTGGGTTGCGGATTATGTTCTTACAGGTTATGGCACAGGAGCAATAATGGCCGTTCCTGCACATGATACCCGCGACTTTGAATTTGCTCAAAAATTCGGGCTTCCCATAGTTTGTATCCAGGATCCTGATGTCACGGATACTGATCAGAAAAAACGTATAACAGCGGGAAAAGAGTGCTGGACAGAGGATGGGAAATACATAAATTCATCCGATAAGCTGACAGGAATAGATATAAACGGACTGAATAAGGAAGCCGGTATTGAAAAGATCATAAAATGGCTCGAATCGAAACACCTTGGTACAGCTAAAGTAAATTACAAAGTGCGCGACTGGCTTTTCTCAAGACAGAGGTACTGGGGAGAGCCCTTCCCTGTAATCCACTGGGAAGATGGGGAAATCACACTTCTTGATGAAAAGGAGCTTCCGCTGAAGCTGCCGGAACTTGAGAATTACCTGCCGGGCGATACAGGCGAATCACCACTGGCAAATGCATCCGCATGGCTGTATGTAACAGATAAGTCGGGACGACGGGGAAGACGTGAAACAAATACAATGCCCCAGTGGGCAGGATCATGCTGGTACTACCTGCGGTATATCGACCCTTCAAACAGGAATAAGATCTTTGATCCGGAAAAGGAAAAATACTGGATGCCTGTCGACCTTTATATCGGCGGAGCAGAACATGCAGTGCTTCACCTGCTCTACAGCCGGTTCTGGCATAAAGTGCTGTTCGATCTCGGTATCGTTTCAACCGATGAACCCTATACACGTCTGTTCAACCAGGGAATGATACTGGCCTTTGCCTATGAAAATGAAACAGGAGCAAAAATCCCCGCCGACATAGTGGAAGAGAAAGACGGGAAATTTTATAATTCCGAGAACGGGTCGGAAGTAAAACAGATCGTCGCCAAGATGTCAAAATCGCTGAAGAATGTCATCAATCCCGATGATGTTGTAAGTAAGTACGGGGCAGACTCGCTGCGGCTGTACGAGATGTTCATGGGTCCGCTGGATATAATGAAACCCTGGGACGATAAAGGTGTAAAAGGTGTATTCAACTTCCTGGGCAGGACCTTCAGATTCTTTTCCAATCCTCAGAATCTTGCAGAGGGAGAAGAGGATACAGAGATATTAAAAGGTATTCACCAGGCAATAAGGAAAGCAGAGGGCGACATTGAAAACCTGCGTTTCAACACCGCCATCTCTGCAATGATGATCTTCCTTAACCTTGCAATGAAAAAAGGAAAAGTGACAAAAGAGACTGCCGGTATATTTACCAGGATACTCTCTCCCTTTGCACCCCACCTTGGCGAAGAGCTCTGGAGTATGCTCGGAAATGAGATGACACTTGCATATGAGACATGGCCCGAAGTGAACGAAGAGTACCTGAAAGAAACTGTATTCGAATACCCGGTCTCATTTAACGGCAAGGTGCGCTTTAAGATCGAGCTGCCGGCCGAAATGGGAAAAGAGGAGATAGTTAAAAACGTGCTTGCTGACGGGAGGGCAGTTAAGTGGCTTGAAACAGGAACCCTGGCCAACATAATCGTGGTGCCGAACAGAATAGTGAATATTGTAATTAAAACCAATTCGTGATCACTGATGTCCGGAAAAACTACGGTCTCCGTTATTATTCTGTCAGTTCTGATCCTGGCATCATGCAATTACCTGAGGGAGAATACTGAATTTACTTCAGCAGTACCCGACACTTTAGTAAAGCGGACAGCCGGGGCGCCTGCACTGTTGTTCGGGATCCCTGCCGATTCATTCAGCCTTATAACCGGACATATCCGCCCGAACGGATTTATCTCACACATACTACTTGAGCACGGCGTAACGATGAGGGAGATTGACCAGCTTGTAAGGAACTCCTCATCGGTATTTGACGTGAGGAAAATAAGGGCAGGTAATCATTATACTCTTTTCTGCGACAATGATTCTGCCGCCAGGGCAAGATACCTTGTATATGAGCATGACGCTTCAACTTGCTACATATTCAGCTTCAACGATTCACTTAACATCACGCGTTACAATAAAGAAGTCAGCAAGAAGATAAAATATGCCTCAGGAACCATCAAGACATCTCTCTGGGAATCAATGATTGCAGAAGGATTGCACCCTTTGCTGGTAGCAGAGCTTTCCGAAATATTTGCCTGGACGGTTGATTTTTTCGGACTTCAGAAGGGTGACAGTTACAAGGTCATCTACGAAGAGTTGTCTATTGACGGAGAATCCCTCGGCCCCGGCAAAATATACGGGGCTGAATTTACATGGGCCGGAAAAACCACCCAGGCGATACCTTTCATCCAGGACGGTAAGGAGACTTTTTTCGATGCCCGGGGCAACAGCCTCAGAAAAGCGTTCCTTAAAGCTCCACTTAAGTTTTCAAGGATCACTTCCCGCTTCTCTGCCAGCAGGATGCATCCGATACTGAGGATACGCAGGCCGCATCATGGTGTCGATTACGCTGCGCCTGTCGGCACCCCTGTATATGCTGTGGGCGACGGAAGAGTTGTTTCAGCAGGAACAGAGAACGGCGCAGGTAAAATGGTAAGAATAATTCATAACAGTGTCTATTCCAGCGCTTATCTTCATCTCGGCCGCTTCGGGCCTGGTATTTCGGCGGGCGCATTTGTAAAACAGGGTGATGTGATAGGTTTTGTGGGAAGCACCGGCCTTTCAACCGGCCCCCATCTCGATTTCAGGTTTTATATGAATGGTTCACCCGTTGATCCCCTGAAGGTCGAAGCTCCTTCGGTAGAGCCTGTCTCCCCGGAGAATGAACCGGATTTTAAAAAGAATAAAATTGTCGTATTGAGCCTCCTGGAAACTGTCAGGAAGGATACTATAAATTAAGTATAAGACTCTCAATTATCTCAGGATAGTGCTCATACTCAAGGACATGCACCCTGGCAGACAGAGTTTCGACAGTGTCATTCCCTTCAACCTTGCACCTGGCCTGAAAAATAATATCCCCCTCATCATAGTCCCTGTTCACATAATGAATTGTAATTCCCGATTCGGTATCTTTGTTTTCCAGCACAGCCCTGTGCACCCTGTCGCCGTACATTCCTTTCCCTCCATAACGAGGCAGCAGGGCAGGATGTATATTAACTATGAGCCGTTCGTATCTTTCAAGGATGCTCCCCGGAACCAGCCAGAGGAATCCTGCCAGCACTATAAAATCAATGCCGTTTTCTGTCAGCATATTCAATATCTTTCCTGATGTGTAAAAGTCGTCACGGTCGAAATAACAGCTGTTTACCTTAAGCGCCTCAGCCCTTTTTAATACCAAGGCTTCACGCCGGTTCGACAAAACCAGCTTCACCTTCCCGCTCTTTTTATTCGAAAAATATTTTATTATATTTTCGGCGTTGGTGCCCGAACCGGACGCAAAAATAGCTATATTCCTCATCTTATGTTAGTTAGCGCCTGGCAGGTAATACCAGAAAATCTTTTGAAAATAAGTTTATTATATTGTATATTAGTCGTTTATTTCAAAAGAGAAATAAAAAAGCTAAAATCATTTGAATAATAAAGTACAAATATATTTCTTTGCAGGGTTCATGATTATTAATAATTAAAATTAAACACTATGTCTGACATTGCCGCAAGAGTAAAGGAGATTATTGTTGACAAGCTTGGAGTAGATGAATCAGAAGTCACCGCTGAAGCCAGTTTTACCAATGACCTGGGTGCGGACTCTCTTGACACTGTTGAACTGATTATGGAATTTGAGAAAGAATTCAATATCGGAATTCCTGACGACCAGGCAGAAACAATCAGCACCGTTGGTGACGCCATAAAGTACATCGAGGAAAATGCAAAATAATTTTGCATAGCCAATACCCCATTTTATGAGACGAGCTGTAATTACCGGGCTGGGAGCATTGACTCCTATTGGTAATAATTTGCATGAATACTGGGAAGGACTGAGCAGCGGAAAGAGCGGATCGGGGTTGATTACCCGCTTCGATACTGCAAAGTTCAAAACCAAATTCGCATGCGAAATAAAGGGATACGACTCGTCTGCTTATTTCGAAAGAAAAGAGGCCAATAAAATTGACCTCTATTCCCAGTTTGCACATATTGCCGCAGAAGAAGCATTAATTGATTCCGGACTCGACCTGAATGCCATCAATAAAGACAGGGCAGGGGTTATCTGGTCATCCGGCATAGGCGGCCTCTTTACTTTCTTCGATGCTATCAGAGGTTATGTCCTGGGTGACGGAACTCCCCGCTTCAGCCCATATTTTATACCCAAAATGATAGCAAATATCGCATCCGGATCACTATCAATAAAATACGGGCTCAGGGGACCCAATTTCGCCACCGTGTCAGCATGCGCCTCATCAACTCATTCGCTGATAGATGCAGTAAATTATATCCGTATGGGTAAAGCTGACCTCTTTATTGCCGGAGGGTCGGAAGCTTCAATAAATGAACCGGGAATAGGAGGATTCAATGCCATGATGGCCATGTCGGTCAATAATGATGAATACATTACAGCCTCACGCCCGTTTGACCTTACACGCGATGGCTTTGTAATGGGCGAAGGCGGTGGTGCAATGATTATCGAGGAGCTTGATCATGCCAGGGCTAGAGGAGCTAAAATCTATGCTGAACTTGCCGGTACGGGAATGACAGCTGATGCATTTCATCTTACAGCCCCGCACCCTGAAGGTCTAGGAGCATGTAATGTCATGAGGCTGGCAATAGAGGATGCAGGTCTGACTCCGGAAGATATCGATCACATTAATGTACATGGAACAGCAACACCCCTGGGCGATATTTCCGAAGCAAAAGCCATACTTACCGTATTTGGCGACCATGCCTACAAACTGAATCTGAGCGCTACCAAATCAATGACCGGACATCTCCTTGGTGCCGCCGGTGCTGTGGAAGCAATCGCCACCATACTGGCTGTTGTCTATGATACTGTTCCTCCTACAATTAATTTCAGGGTACCGGATCCACAGATAGACCAGAACCTGAACATTACTCCCAATAAGGCACAGAAAAGAGAAGTAAGGGCTGCAATCAGCAATACTTTCGGATTCGGAGGCCATAACGCTTCCATTGTGATCAAAAAAGCTGAAGTTTAATTTTCTTGCTTTCGTTAATCTCAAATGGCACTTATTTGCTTGACAAACGGGAATTTGGTTCCCGTTTGAAAAAGATACTCGGATTCAAGCCGGGCAACCTCAGACTGTATGAACTGGCATTCATTCACCGTTCAGCATCATTTACCCTCCCAAACGGCATAAAGGTAAACAACGAGAGGCTGGAATTTCTGGGAGATGCTATCCTGGATGCAATACTTTCAGATCTCCTTTTCAGCAAATTCCCGGATGCACCTGAAGGCTTCCTGACAAAAATCCGCTCCCGCATTGTAAACAGAGAGGTTCTGAACCATCTCGCCTTATCTATGGGCATTGATGCGATAGTCGTAAGCAATATAAACTCCGGTCATACCACAAAAAACCTCTACGGAAATGCTTTTGAAGCACTTATAGGAGCTGTTTTCGTCGACAAAGGTTTCAGGAAAACCAAAAAACTTTTTATAAAAAAAGTGCTTAAGAAATATCTTGACCTGGATCAGATAGTGAATACCGACACCGACTATAAAAGCCTTGTCTTTGAATGGGTCCAGAAAAAAAAGGCAAACCTGATATTCACCTACAACGAGGAATATGATTTTAAAATAAAGAAATCCGTGTTTACCACAACTCTCTGCATAAACAGGAAAGAAATTGCGAAAGGCCAGGGTATGTCAAAAAAAGAGGCGGAACAGGAAGCATCAAGCCTTGCATGGAAAAGAATCACAGATAATCCCGCCAATTTGTTAGCATGATCTCCTTATTTTCTCTATCTTTATAGGTCAGGAAGTCTCTCATTATGAGAAGTGCACCCAAAATCCGGCGGGTAAAACTTAAGGTTGGCCAGAAAGATGATTCTGTTCTCCTTGGCATTGTTACCGCAGAAGCCGATTACAAGATCTCCCTCGCCCTGAACAGGAATCTCGGTATCTCTCTCAAAAACCGTCCTCCCGTAATCTTAAATGATGATACCGGCAATGAGATCCTCTTCAGCAGGTTCTCAGACTCGTCAGATTCAACCAACCTGTCGTGGGACCTTATCTCAAACCGGTCAGGTAAAAATCATCTGGTCCGGAAATTAAAAAACATTGATTATATCCTGCGGATACAGGATCCTGATAATGAATTAAATATTGAACAGGCAGCCGCCGCTCTCAGGGTTCTGGATTGCATAACGGCACTATTCACCCTTGATGCCGCAACAATTAAAGACAAGAATCTGATTCATCTAATCCATTAGTATTATGGAAAGCATTTACTATAATCTTTCAGAGGAAGAGTTCAGTAAAGGCAGAAAGACCCTGCTGTGGGTTTTTACGGGATTCTTCTTTATCGGCGGACTGGGGGTCCTGGCAGCAAGTCCGGTGCTGGGATTTCATAAGATTAAACCCGTGATGTCACTGGCTCCTTTCGGAATAAGCCTTATCGTAGGCCTTATCTCCGCCTTGGCGACAATCAAACGGAAAGACCTGTTTTTCTCAATTGATTCCGAAAAAATTGAGTTCCGGTACGGATTGATAAAACCTGAGAGATATACATTCCTCTGGGCCGACATTAAAGAACTCGTTATGCCGCATAAGGAAAAAAAGGTGATGATCAGGTTCAGGAACGGATCATCTTTTATCATTGATCTCACGTACCTTCAGAAAAAGAAGACACACTATATCAGGAAACACCTCTTCAGTACAGCTAAATATAAGGATATGGAGGTCAGAAAGGTGATGACCCTGTCCCGGCTGAAGAAACCCGTGTAACAATGGACTAAATACTTCTTAAAAAGAGATGAGGCTGACTCAGAACGTCAGCCTCATTTTTTGATAACCCTAAAACTAACCTAACCTATGAAAAAACCTCTGAATAATAAGTTTCAAATTTCATGCCAGATTATGTGCAAATATAACTATGCAATATGCCAATAGAAACTATTTTTTGACTAAATAGCTGAAAATTAACATCATTTTAACTAAATATTAAGGTTTTTTTATTCTTCCCGTCACTCTTTTGACCTTTATCCTGGGTTGAACAGCCGGGTTTGTTAAAGAAAGTTAAAGGGTGAATTGTTATTAATCATATCAAAGTACTTTTGTACCGTAATGAAACGGATTACTATTCTTTTACTGGCAGTTTTCTTCTTCCTGGTCATATCAGGTCTCATTTTAATACAGTTGTACTGGATACGGAATGCTATAAAGATCACTGATCAGCAATTCAGGCTCCTGGCTAACCAGGCTCTTGAGTCGGTTGTCCTGAGGCTCGAGGAGGATGAGCTTATCAAAAGAATTGTTGATGAGCTTGATCCGGCGACTCCTGACTCGGTAACTGCAGTCATCCCTGCAAATTCGCCGCTTGCAAAACGGCTCAGGATATACCAGCCATATTCTGAGCTTCTCAGTATGTACGGACTCGATAATACCGGGGAACAAATAACAATATCAAGCTCAGGACAGAGGATTCTCATTTCCTCGGAGAATGTCTCCCTTTTTTCAGCGACCGAGTCGGCTGAAACATCTCCTGAATCGTTAAGTGCAGAACTGACAGGAAGGGTCTCCAATAAGATAGTGGTGCTTGAGACCATTATGGATAAAATCCTCCGGAATACACCTGACATAAGGGAAAGAATTGATCCTGAAAATCTTAACTCATTGCTGAGGAACGCACTTAATGAAGCCGGCATTCACCTTAATTTTGAGTTCCTTGTCCGCTCAGGAACAGCGGGTATCATTTACAGGACACCGGGATTCACCGACAGACCCGGCACAAACAAATTTATCCGTCAGCTTTTCCCTAACGATCCGGTACCGGGTCAGCATCAGCTTGTGATGTACTGTGTTGGCGAACAGCATTATAAGTTCAATGAGATCGGGAACCTTGGCTTCCTGTCGCTCCTGTTCACACTGATGCTGATGCTGCTGGCCACAGGGACTTTTATAGTGATATTCCGGCAGAAAAGGATATCGGAAATAAGGACTGATTTCATCAATAACATGACACATGAGCTTAAGACGCCCATCTCCACAATTTCCCTTGCATCACAGATGATGGCCGATAAAACAATCCCCGATGAGAATAAGAATATCGATAGCCTGGCCAGGGTAATCTCCGACGAAAGCATGAGGCTTAAGTTCCATGTGGAGAAGGTGCTGCAGATGGCGATATTCGAAAAGACAAAGATGAAGTTCAGCTTTACGGAGATGGATATTCATAATGTAATTAGTAATGCATGTGAGAACTTTGCGCTTCAGATTGAGAACAGGAACGGGAAAATAATCAGGAACTTCAAGGCAAAGAAAAGTGTCGTGATGGTCGACGAGGAACATTTCCTGAATGCTGTTTCCAACCTGATAGACAATGCCATGAAATACTCGGATAAAGACCCGGAGATCAATATATCGACCCGTAACTCCAGGAAAGGTATTTTCATCAGTATTGAAGATAACGGAATAGGCATAACCAGGGAAAACCTGAACAGAATATATGACAAATTCTACCGCGTTCATTCAGGCAACCTTCATAATGTAAAAGGATTTGGCCTCGGACTGAGCTATGTTAAAGAGATAGTCCAGCAGCATAATGGCACTATCAGGGCTGAAAGCCTGGTGGGTAAATGGACCCGATTCACCATATTCATTCCTCAAAACGGATAACCATGAAAAGTACAAGAATCCTTCTTGCAGAAGATGACGGCAACCTCGGGTCGCTGCTGAGAAATTATCTTGCAGCCAAGCAGATGGAAACATCTCTTTTCGGGAACGGCATCCAGGCTCTGGAATCATTCTCAGTGAAACAATATGACCTCTGCATCCTCGATATCATGATGCCGGAAATGGACGGTCTGACTCTTGCCAGGGAGATAAGAAAGATCAATCCTCAAATCCCTCTTATATTCCTTACGGCTAAAGGCCAGAAAGAAGATATCCTTGAAGGATTCAGGACAGGAGCTGATGATTACATTACAAAACCCTTCCTGATGGAAGAGCTGCTTTACAGGATCCAGGCAATTTTGAAGCGGACAACGGGAGCCGTAATCCCTAAGAAAGAAGAAAAATACACTCTGGGAAGATACACCTTTGAACCTGTCAGACAGCTGCTGGTGTACGGAAATGAATCCATCAAGCTTACCACGAAAGAATCAGAACTCCTGGAAATGCTATGCCGGCACGGAAATGAGATCCTTGAACGGAACTTCGCCCTGAAATCTATCTGGATAGATGATAACTACTTCAATGCCAGAAGTATGGATGTATATATAACCAGGCTCCGAAAATATCTGAAGAATGATCCTTCTGTCAGGATCCTTAATGTTCATGGCAGAGGATACAAGCTTATAACCTGATATTAACAGAGGCTGTCTCAGGTTAATATAAATCATTAAAAAGACTAATCGATCTTTAAAACCGCCAGGAATGCCTGCTGGGGGACCTCAACGTTACCTATCTGCCTCATTCTCTTTTTTCCTTTCTTCTGTTTTTCAAGCAGTTTTCTCTTCCTGGTAATATCACCCCCGTAACATTTTGCAGTAACATCTTTCCTGACCGCCTTAACTGTCTCACGTGCAATTATTTTTGCCCCGATCGCAGCCTGGATTGCAATGTCAAACTGCTGCCTCGGAATGAGTTCTTTCAGCTTGATGCACATCTTGCGCCCGAAATCGTATGCGTGCCCCCTGTAAATAAGCGTCGAGAGGGCATCAACCATCTCACCGTTAAGCAGCAGATCAAGTCTTACAAGGTCGGCTTTCTGATATGATGTATAGTAATAATCAAATGACGCATACCCCTTTGATATGCTTTTCAGTTTATCATAGAAATCGAACACAATCTCCGAAAGAGGCATTTCAAAAGTGAGCTCCACCCTGTCCCTGGTAAGATGAATATGGTTTTTCAGGGTGCCTCGCTTGTCAATACAGAGATTCATTATTGACCCTACATAGTCTGACTTTGTGATGACCTGGGCAATAATGTAAGGCTCTTCAATACGTTCAATATTTGCTACCGGGGGCAGTCCCGACGGATTATGAACATCTATCTCCTCCCCTTTTGTGGTGAGAACCTTGAATGAGACGTTCGGCACGGTTGTAATCACATCCATATTGAATTCCCTGTCAAGCCTCTCCTGGATTATCTCCATGTGAAGCAGGCCGAGGAATCCGCATCTGAATCCGAAGCCCAGGGCTGCTGAAGATTCAGGGACAAATGAGAGAGATGCATCGTTAAGCTGCAGTTTTTCGATTGAAACCCGGAGGTCCTCATATTCATCTGCATCAACAGGATACATCCCGGCAAAAACCATTGGTTTTACGTTCTCGAATCCTGAAATGGCTTTATCACAAGGATTTTTCACATGGGTTATGGTATCTCCCACTTTTACCTCCGATGATATTTTAACTCCGGTAATAATATATCCCACGTCTCCTGCCATCATTATGTCACGCGGATCCTGCCTGAGCTTCAATACCCCTATCTCCTCGGCGTTATATTCATGCCCTGTGCTGACAAATTTCACCCTGTCGCCTCTCCGCAACGTACCGTTAACGATCCTGAAATAAGCTATTATCCCCCTGAAGGAATTGAAAATTGAGTCAAAGATCAGTGCCTGAAGCGGTGCGTCAGGGTCACCTTTGGGCTCTGGTATTTTATTAATAATTTCGCTGAGTATCCTCTCAACCCCCATTCCGGTCCTGGCACTGGTCTCAATAATATCATCACGGCTGCAGCCAATGAGGTCTGTAATCTGGTCCTTTACCTCCTCGGGCATAGCGCTGGCCATATCCATTTTGTTAAGTACCGGTATTATCTCAAGATTGTTTTCCAGGGCTTTGTAAAGGTTTGCAATTGTCTGGGCCTGTATGCCCTGTGTTGCGTCGATCACCAGTAGTGCGCCTTCACAGGCAGCTATTGATCTTGAAACTTCATAGGAAAAATCAACATGGCCGGGAGTATCAATGAGATTCAGGGAATATTTGTTGCCCTGGTTCATGTACTCCATCTGGATGGCGTGGCTCTTTATGGTTATTCCGCGTTCACGTTCAAGGTCCATATCATCAAGCACCTGGTCCTGGAATTCACGTTCGGCTATCGTATTTGTCTTTTCGAGAAGCCTGTCGGCCAGGGTGCTTTTACCATGGTCAATATGTGCAATGATACAAAAGTTGCGGATGTTGTTCATC
>Ga0116204_1000888_pt1 | contig 16903 bp, 19 predicted proteins | sample LakKivwa52mmetaG_FD_94481 | JGI IMG/M metagenome (GOLD analysis project Ga0116204, IMG submission 94481) | Anoxic lake water microbial communities from Lake Kivu, Rwanda to study Microbial Dark Matter (Phase II) - Lake Kivu water 52m metaG | ecosystem: Environmental > Aquatic > Freshwater > Lake...
GTCCTCGACTACCCGCAAAAGTTCTTTGACCCCTATCGCTTTGCTGGCCGTCATCGGGACGACTGGCACGCCCAGCGCGGCGGCCAGCACTTCGGGCTGGACGACAATACCTTCCTGCGCGGCGACATCCATCATGTTGAGGGCGACCACGACCGGCGCGGAGAGCGAAATCAACTCCGCGACAAGATATAGGCTGCGCTCCAGGTTGGCCGCGCTGACAACGGCAACCACCACCTGCGGACGCTCGCGGACAATAAATTCGCGCGCCACCACTTCCTCGGGTGAGTTGGCGGTCAGGCTGTAGGTTCCGGGCAGGTCAATCAGGCAAAACTCGCGCCCATCGTGGCGGAAAATCCCCTCGCGGCGCTCGACCGTCTTGCCGGTCCAATTACCGACGTGCTGGTTCAGCCCGGTCAGCATGTTGAAGAGCGTTGATTTGCCCATGTTGGGCTGCCCGGCCAGGGCAATCAACGGCGCGCCTGTTGCAATCTGCATGACCGGCGCAGCCACATTGTGGCATTCGCTCATTTTCCACTCCGGCGCACCAGGATTTTCGCGGCCTCGCCACGCCCCAGGGCCACGCGCGTGCCGCGCACGGTCACAATCAGCGGGCCGAAGCCGTAATTCTGGGTCATGTCCACATCCACGCCGGGCGTAAAACCGAGCGAGGCCAGGCGGTTTTGCACCGCCCGCCCGCCGCCAAACGACAAGACTGTGGCGTGTTCACCCGCGGTCAGGCTGGACATCGAGACAGGTTCTGGGGACATGGTTCTCCTTGTTCAAGTCCCTGGGCGGGACTCTATCAATGATATAATGGATTAAATTGCTCTTTTGTTAGTATATGCTAATTTCTGATATTAGCATAGCCCCAAATAAGGCTTTTGACCATGACGAATGTCACGAATTTCCCCGACAAATTTGATATTTCCACACTCAGTTCCACCGTGCAGGACTATCTCTCGCTAATTTATGTGATGGAGCGCGACCAGGAACCGGTCGTTGGTTCGCGCCTGGCTGAATTGCTGGGCGTCACCCCGCCGACCGTGACCAACACCCTGAAGCGCATGACCCGCGATGGGCTGATTACCATGAACCAGGATGGCACGCATCTGACGGAGCCGGGCTGGGCCGCCGCCCGCACCGTGATGACGCGCCACATGTTGATGGAATGGATGATGATTCAGACCCTACCCTGGTCGAAGCTGCACGGAGAAGCCCACCACCTCGAACACGCCATCTCGGCCATGACGGAAACGGCGTTGATGGAGCAGTTAGGACACCCGCAAACCTGCCCGCACGGCAACCCCCTGCCCGGCTGCGAGGCGGCAGTGACAGGCTGGATTCCGCTGACGGACATCGAAGCCGGGCGCAGCGTCACCATTCGCCGTATCCACGAGCTGGCCGAGGAAAATGCCCCCCTGCTCGAATTTCTCGAAAAACACAAGGTTATGCCTGGCACATCTGCTACCGTGAGCGAGATTTTACCGTTCAACCAGACCATCGCGCTCACCATCGATGGGCAAGCCGTCACGCTCGGCAATGCTGCCGCGAAGTATATTTTTGTCGAGGTGGATGCGTAGCGAGGCAGCCCACCCGGCCATTAAATAAAAACGTCCCGAAGGCAGCGGGGACGATTGAAATCTCCCCGCGAAACCTTCGGGACGTTTTTCCCAAAACAATCAGGGCGTTTTGGGACTCAGGTAAACGGTCTGACTGCGTGTGCTGTAGCCAGCCCAGACCGTTTTTTCGTCCAGGCGATATTCGTCGAGAAAAATCGAACGACCGTCCTGCTCGATATACTCCACATAACTGGTCTTGTTATCTGGCAGGCTGGTCACTTTTACCTTTTCATCGCTTGCGCTGCCAGTTCGGAGAAAATTCTCCACAACCCGCTGGATCATTTGAGTTTCGTCTGAATACATGATTTTCTCAGCCTCCGGGTAATCCATTTTCCAATAAATTGTGTAGTTCACGTTCGGCCTGCATAGGGAGGATACCCAGCGCATAACTCCATTCCCCGACCAGCATTTTTTGTGACCGCTTGAGAATCGCCATATCTGTCTCGTTGAGGGAGCGGACACGCTGGTATGCAGTAATGTCACGGATGACCCGGCAGAGCGATTCGGCGCGGCCATCCTTTAATTGCGCTAGCAAGCGAGTCTTTCGCTCGTAGCGGTCTTCGGGCAAGAGTTCACTGGGGCCAGACAGGATGGCAAACAACCGGTTGAATTCGGCTTTGGAAGTCGGCGTGCGCAGGCGGGTCTCAAGATTACTATCCGCCGGAACCCAGATGGTCATTTCATCGACCTGTATCATGTAATACACCGTATTTTTGTTGGACAGGATGCGCGCTTCCATCCGCAGCACCTGCCCGAGGCCATACGTCCAGTGCATTACTGTATCGCCTGTTTGAATGTTCACGAGCGCCTCCTTTTCAACCTGGTGAAACAAAAAGTGCCAGCCTCCTAAGGGACTGGCACAAGCAAACCTGTCATTTCTGGGGTTAGTTTGATTATATCATCGATTGCCCGGCGGCGTTACTCCCCAAGCGTTACATCGACGGTCATCCCGGCACGCAGGCCAGCCGGGAAAGGACGATCGAGTTCGATGGTCGTTTTGTAGACTACGTCCCCGCCCAGGGTGGAGGAAATCGGCGAGATGAGAATCACCTTGCCAGTGATGGTCTCGTTCAAGGCTTCGACGAATACCGATACCGGCTGGCCTACTTCCACCTTTGGCACATCGCGCTCGCTTAGGTCGGTCGTTTCAACCTGGAGATGTTCAACATCGCTGATGAAGACCAGCGCCTGGGCCGGGACGGCATATTCTCCAACCGTCACGCCGACCCCGACCACCGTCCCGTTAATGGGCGCGACCAGGCGGGTTGAATCAAGCCGCTGCTGGATGCTGGTAATCGCATCGCGGGCAGATTGCAGCGCTGCCAGATTTGCGCCGGTCGCATCCTCGGGCAGTTGTTCCCCCTTTATTGCGGATAGGTACCACTGCGCCTCCTGGTAACTGGTCTGGGCGGCTTCGAGCCGGGCCTGGATGATGGCTGCATCGGTGGCGGTGGGCGTGCCAGACTGGTAATTGTACCTGGCAATCAGTGCGTTCAACCTCATCTGGGCGTTGGTCAGGTTTAACAGCGCGGTGGCCTTCTTGGTATCACCGTCGGGCAGTCTTGCCACCTGGCGGTAGGCGTCTGCTGCCCTGCTTACCGCGTTTTTGGCAAGGTCAATTTCTGCCTGGGTGTTATCGAGAACTGTGTCTGACGCCCGCTTATAAACCAAGCCTTCGGCCTTTGTCTGGGCATCTTCCAGTTCTTTGCGAGCAGATGCCAGGGTTTGGGAAGCAGTTGCGACCGCCGACGGTGAAGTCATCTCGCGCAACACGCGTTCGGCCTGGGCCAACTCCAACTTAATCGAGGCGTTATCCAGTTCGACGAGCATATCACCAGCCCGGACGCTGTCTCCAACTTTGACATTGACCGCTTTGACAATCCCGCCCAGTGCGAAGGCCATATTCGCTTCCTGGGCGGGCATTACCACTCCGGATGCAGTCACGCCGCGCTTGACTGACACTGCTGCCGGCAAGGAACTGCCTCCCTCCAGGGCTACAGTTGGCAGGGCTTCGGAGGTGCCACTGGCGGCCGAACCGCACGCGGTCAGCGCCAGCAGCAAGAGGGAAACTAAAAAGGAAAACTTGAACTTCATTCTTATCTCCTGGACCTTGGGAATAAATACCTTTTACAGAAAAGTCCTGGTATTTATACGCAGGTCACAATGTTTGGTTTCGATAATTCCAGGCCAAGAACCGACTAAAAGCAGCATCGGACAGCCAGCTTTTCTCGATAAAACGTTTGGGGCGTTTTACACAACGGGTTGATTTGGGCGAATTTTGTTTGAGTTGGTAAAAGAGCGTCCCGAAGGTTTTTGAACGGGGATTTTGCTTTTTTTATGAACCTTCGGGACGGTTTCAACTGAAACGAAACCCATCAAATTGATTTTCACCTGGAAGGCTATCGAAACCTATCACGCTTTATTTTGCCTGCCCCGCGCCGTTTTCTACAATCCCGCCATCTCGTAAGGTAACCACGCGCCGGGCGTATTTGATGACACGCGGATCGTGGGTGGCAAAAACGAAGGTCACGCCGGTTTCTTTATTGATGCGGGTCATGATTTCCATGACCTGTTCACCGTTGGCGCTGTCGAGGTTGGCGGTCGGCTCGTCGGCCAGGATGAGGGCCGGTTTGGGGGCCAGGGCGCGGGCAATGGCGACGCGCTGCTGCTGGCCGCCGCTCATCTGGTCGGGGCGGTTTTTGGCGCGGTCGAGCAGGTCGACTGCTTCGAGCAGTTCCATGACGCGCTCGTGGCGGTCTTTCGCGCTGTGGCCGTTGAGCAACAGCGGCATTTCGACGTTCTCATACGCTGTCAGGGTGGGAATCAGCGCAAAAAACTGGAAAATGAACCCGATGTGCCCCTTGCGTATATCGGCGCGCTGGTTGCGGTTGAGACGGGTGACATCGTTTCCGTTGACCCAGACCGAGCCACCGGTCGGCTGGTCGAGGCAGCCAATCAGTTGCAGCAGGGTGGTTTTTCCCGAGCCTGAAGGCCCCACCAGGGCAGTAAATTCACCATCCAGGATGGTCAGGTTGACGCCGCGCAAGGCGTAGGTTTCAACTTCGCCAATTTTATACACGCGGCTGACATTTTCGACTTTTGCGACTTCCATGTTTTACTCCTGTTTTCCGGTTGTCCAGTTACCCGGTTTGCCGGTCAATTTGCGATTAATTGATAGTCCAGATACCTGCCTACCTGTTTCCCTGTCTACTTCTCGGCCCGCAGCGCCTCGACCGGTTCCATACGGGAGGCAAGCCGCGCGGGATAGTAGGATGCGATAATAGTGACGATAAAAGCGGTGACCGTCAGGTTGATGACATCTTCCAGCATCAGGTACGGGTAAACGCGGTCGGCGATAATCATCCCGCTGATTCCCATGTCGCCAAAATAGATGCCGACGCTGCCGAAGTAGGCTGAGAGCGCCCAGCCCGCCAGCAAACCGACGACGACCCCGCCGAGGGCCAGCAGGGCAGCTTCAGACAGGAACAGGGTGATAATCTGGCGGCCTTTCATGCCGAGCGCGGACAGGATGCCGATTTCGCGGGTGCGCTCGAAGACGGCCATCAGCATCGTATTCACGATAACCGTGACGGTCACGCCGAGGATAATCAAGTTGAGAATCATGATGTAGGCGTTCGAAAAGTCGTTGACCAGCACAAGCAGTTCGTTCATCTCCAGCCAGGTCTCAACCTTGTAGTCCGCGCCGGTGATGGCAGTCGCAACAGAATCAGCCTGTTCACGGTCATGCAGCATAACAAAGATAATGCTGGCGCGGTTGCCCGCTCCCGAAAAGGCCTGCGCTTTGGCGAGTGGCAGCAGGACGAGGCCCTTATCGTAAGTGCTGGAACCGGTGGAGAAGATGCCGCGCACAATGAAGTTTTGCTCATCCACCTGCCCTTCGGAGGTGTTGACCAGCAGGTTCAACTGGCTGCCGATGCCCAGTTGCAGGGACTCGGCCAACGGATACCCAATCAGGATGCCGTTGCGGTCATCGGCGCTGATGAACTCGCCAGAAACGAGACCGTCACGATAGGAAGCGTTGGCCTCGGAGGCCGGGTCGACGCCCATGATTTGCACGCCCGCCGAATCGTTACTGACCGAGACGATTCCGCTGGCAAACAGGCGCGGGGTGGCGAACTTGACCGGGCCGAGCGCAGCAACCTGACCGGCGACCTGTGACGGGTTTTCGATGAGATACTGCCAGGCGACGCTGGATTTATCGGGGTCGTAATCCACATCGCGCACCTGGAGATGCCCGCTGCTCAGCCGGAGGGTATCTTCCATGGAGCTGCGCATTTCGCCTTTGAAAAAGGCAGCCATGAACAACAGGAGCGACAGGGCAACGGCCAGCGCCAGCGCCGAAAGGGCCGAGCGGCGGCGGTGTCGTCCGAGATTGCGAAAGGCCATTTTGATGAGGTTTAACATGGTTGGCCTCCTATACATGGTGGAGCGCTGCCGCCGGTTCGCGGCGGGAGGCGTCGCGGGCGGGCAGGAACGCAGCCAGGGTGGCGATAATCAAGACCGTTAGCCCGTGCTGCAAAACCTTGAGCGGAACCATTGACGAGTAGATGCGCCCGCTGATGAGGGCGGTGTACTCGGTCAGGTCGGCGAAACCGCCATAATCGATGCCGAAATACGCCATCAAACCGTTGATGCCCGTGCCGAGAATGGCGCCGATGACGGCGCCCATCACGCCAATCAGCGTGCCTTCGAGCAGGAACAGGAGCATAACGCCGCCGGGTTTCATGCCCAGCGCGCCCAACACGCCGATTTCACGGGTGCGCTCGAAGACGGCCATCATCTGCGAGTTCAGGATACCGATGGCAGCCACGCATAGCATGATGACGCCAAACACACCCATCGTCGAGGTTTTCATGTCCATTGTCTGTTTCAACTCGGGGAAGGAGTTAATCCAGGTATCGACTTCGTACCCGGTCAGGCGGCTGTTGATGTGGTTGACCACCCCGGTTTCCTGCCCGATACTCTTGAGCGAGATGACCACTTCCGTGACCTGCCCGCTCAAACCGAAAAGGCTCTGCGCTTCGGCCAGGGACATGTAAATCGTCCCTTTTTCCACGCTCGGCACGCCAACATCGTAGATGCCGATAATGGTCACGGTGCGCTGGCGGGTTTGTTCATGCGTGGAACGCGCCACCATTGTGATGCGGTCGCCCACAGTTATGCCCATGGCGGTTGCAAGTCCCTGACCAATGACGATGTAATCTTCGGCTTCCGGCCCCAGGTAGCGGCCCCGCGTGATATTCTGCGCGACCGGGCTGATACGGGACTCTTTTTCGGGTTCGACCCCCACAATCGAGACGGCAAACGCGCCCTCGCGGTTGGTGACGATGCCGCCGGTGGTAATCCGTTTGGCCGCCAGCACCACATCACTGTGGCTTTCGGCGGCGCGAACGAGCGCGTCCGGGTCAGCCAGCGGGAGCAGGGGCTTACGCCCGACCTTTTCGTTGTAGCCCGGCGCATGAACCTGGATGTTTCCGCCCAACAACTGGATGGCGTTGCCATAAATGGCCTGCTCGAATCCGCCGATTAATCCGTCGTACAGCACCAGCATAGACATCATGACCCCCATCGCCAGGGCGATGATGAGCGTGCGCCGGCGTTGCCGCCAGACATTGCGCCATGCCAGGCGCAGGTATAACCGCATAGTGACACTCCTTTCTTGACTTTGGCGTTGTGTGTCATAACAGGCACAGGAGCGCCATTTTTAGCAAACTGTATGTAAATAGTATACCAGTTACTATTATTTGTCAAGTGCTTTTTGTCATGTTTTGGGGAAACAAAACAGGCCTCCGGGTGGAGGCCTGTTGAAACAGTAAAGAACGCTCTCTCGCAATGATACATTAATACGATGAATTGGAATGCGAAATCTCCAAATCCCTGACCATCATAAAAGCCGGGACGACAATTGCGGTCGGGTTGCGCGAACCGTAACTTTGGGACGTGTTGTATGGCAGGGTGGCCTGTGAAACCCATTCCACATTTTCGCCGAAAATATCCAACAGACTCTGGGTCAGGCGAACGTTGTACGGAACGACGACCGAACCGTCGGCCTTGAGCAGCAGCGCGCCGAAGCGGGAACTGGCGGTGATGATTCCCTTCGAGGGGTTGACGATGTTCATGTAGTGCAGGAAGGGAATATAGAGAATATCCTTCTCGCGCGGCATGTTGACCAGTTCTCCAAGCGTGTTGACAGCCGCCTCCCCACCCCCCAACGCCAGCGATTTGTGCGGGACGGTGTGGCCGGTCGGCTGGGCAGAAAACTCATCCGCGTCGTCCTGGTACCAGGTAAAGGCTTTGAATACACCTTTCTCGAACAACGGGAAGCGCTGGCGGGTCATGCCCATGAAATCCTGCTTGAGCGGGAAGGTCTCGAGGCAGTCGGGGTCGTCAACCAGCGTGACCTTCTCCGAGAAAATTTTCTGCCCAACCTTTTCCTCGCTCAAAAACGAAAAACCGCGCTTCATCAACCCGCCGTTGAAGCCAATCCAGTTCATGAAGTTGACCATATCGGCGATGGCCGCGCCGCCAAAGACGATGTCATACTTGCCGAGCGGAATCTGCTGCGGGGCGTCGTTCTGGTAGCGGGTGAGCAGCAGGGCCAAATCGGCGCGCAGGGTCGCCGGATTCAAATCCGCCTTGCGCCAGGCCGACTGCTCGGCGGTCACTTCCCATTTGAGCGCGGAATGGGAAAGCACAATCGAAACCTGGGCGTCGGACGTGGCGAAATATTGCCAATGCTCAGAACGGGTTGAAATAGCGGCCAGGATGTTCGTCCCACACGAGAAAATGCCCGAGAGTTTGATTTCCTCCGTTTCCAGCCCGGCGACCGCCGCATTGAAATAGGCCAGCTTATCAGCGTTGGAAAACTGCGCCAGGGCCGGGTCGTACCCATTTTCGTCGATAAAGGTTTCAGTGTAGGTCGGGATGGTCGGCTGGTAAGTCAGCGGCATGGCGTGTTCGACCATCGCAATCGCCTTCTCGACGCCCTTTTTCATCTCATCGAGTTGGTTCAGGTCGGTAATCATCTCGTAGGTGGCGCGTTTCCGGCCGTCATAGGCGGTGATTTCGAGCCGGATGAGATGTTCGTTGGTATTGAGTGAAATGGCCGAGTTGGCAAAGCGCATCAGGTACGAGTCTTCTTCGTGGTACAGGAAGGTGGCTTCTGCCCCTTTTTCGAGCGCGAAGCGGCGCAATTCACGCAGGGTTTCAAAGATTCGCTCTTTCACGGCTATTCTCCTATTCTCACGTTGTCGAAGCGGCAGACCGGAACGCCATGCCCCAACTGCATGACCTGGTTGGGCTGGCCCTTGCCGCAGTTGTCCACATAGCGCACTTCCCAGGTCGAGGGGTCGCCGACCGCCGAGAGCGCGTTGTAGAACTTGACGGTGTCGCCCTTGTAGGTCGAATTCTTGACCACGCCCTTGACCTGACCCTCCTCCACCAACCAACCGATTTCCGTCCCGAAATGGAACTGCTCGCGGTTCGAGCCAATCGACCAACTCCGGTCGCCATCCAGGATAATGCCTTTTTCCGTGTTCCTGGCGATGTCCTCAAGCGTGCCATCGCTGCCCGGGTCGATGTTGATGTTGGTCATGCGCTCGATTGGCACACGGTAGAAGGAAGTCGCACGGTTCGCGCCGCCGCTGCCCCTGAAAATCTCGCGCCTGGCCTTGATGTTGGCCTCCTCGACCATCTGGCGGCCTGTAATCGCTCCCACCAGGACACCCTTGTCAATCAGCAGGTTGTCCTGGGCCGGGACGCCGTCATCGTCGAAGCCGAAACTGCCCGGCGAATTCGGCAGGGTCGCATCGGCGCGGGCGGTCAGTTTGGGCGAGCCGTAGCGCAGTTTGCCAAAGTCATCGAGCGTAACGAAGGAGCCGCCCGCATAAGCCAGTTCGTACCCCAGGATGCGGTCGAGTTCGAGGGCGTGGCCGATGGTTTCGTGGGTTTGCAGGTACATAATACCCGGCAATAAAATCACCGAACGGTCTTCTTTGGGACATTGGGGAGCGGTACGCACCTGGTTCATTTCCCGCACGATGCGCTCGGCCTCGGCTGCGAAAAAGTCCAGGTCGACGCTTTCCCAGCCGCGGCTTTTCCCTCGCTGCCCGAGGCGGTATTTCCGCTCGTGCATTTCGCCGCTTTCATCCAGCCCGGAGACTTGAAGCGTGGCAAACACTTCCGTGATGGTCTTTTCGATTTCGCTGCCTTCAGAATCAATGAAAATAATCTGCTTTTTGACAAAATTCAGGTCGCCAATGCGCTGGAAAACACCCTCCTGGTTCATTTTCGCGTCCATAGCCTTTAGGAAAGCGACTTTTTCAGAGAGCGAGACCTCGAACGGGTCAACCTGGCTCGGGCTGGCAAACTGCGCCTGGAGCGCGTCCTTCTCGGCCAGCCGCACCGGGAAAGTGACCCGTTCGGCGGCGGCGCGGGCATTATCGAAGGCTTTATCGTACAAGCCGGTCAAATCTGCCAAATCGGACGAGGCCGAAAACCCCCACGCGCCCTGATACAAAACCCGAATCCCCACCCCGCTTTCGCTGGTTGCGGCGGCATTTTTCAGGTTGCCGTTCCACAGCGTCAGGTATTCGGCCTTTTCGTAGGGATACCAACGCGTATCCACGTATGTCGCGCCCTTCGCCCGCAGGCGCTCAATCTGTTGCTGGATTTGTTTTTGCATTGACATGGCTCCTCTTCAAATGGATACCACTATTCTACACCCACTGCGCCGCAACGCCGATAATCAGGGCGTCATAGAATCCAGTCATTATTACCTCGGGACGGGTCTCAATGCGCCCCAAACTGCCGCTTTTGTCCCTTAAAGACCCATTCTTTGATAGCGCTAGCAATCTTCAATTAAAAAGCCATCATCAAAAGATTACACGAAATTCACCGATTTTTTAAAATCTGCGTAATCTGTGGAATCCTTGGATTAATAATTCAGAATTGTTAAGATAGCGCAAGCATTGTTGATGAGCGGTATAATCCTTGATTGAGTGTATATACGACAACCCCGGAGGCTAGCATGGAAATCAAACTCGTTCAAATTGAAAAACCCGAGCCTATCAACTTCATTCTTGGGCAGTCACACTTTATCAAAACTGTTGAAGATGTTCACGAGGCGCTGGTAAACGCTGTACCGGGCATCAAATTTGGCCTAGCCTTTTGCGAGGCAAGCGGAAAGTGCCTGGTGCGCGCCAGCGGCAGCGATGACGCCATGCTTGAATTAGCGACCAAGAACGCCCTGGCAATTGGCGCGGGCCACTCCTTCATCGTTTTTCTCGGTGATGGGTTCTATCCCATTAATGTCTTGAACGCCATCAAAAACGTGCCTGAAGTGGCGCGGATTTTCTGCGCGACGGCCAACCCGACCCAGGTCTTGGTGGCCGAATCGGAACAGGGGCGCGGCATCCTGGGTGTCATTGATGGCTCTTCCCCCAAAGGCGTGGAAGATGAAGAAGGCAAGAATTGGCGCAAAGGTTTCTTACGCATGATTGGATATAAACTATAAATGCTTGTTTCTCAACCCCTGTTATAGAGATTAACTCATGTTCCGTTCCCGCGCAATTATCATTCGCAAACAGCATATTGCGCTCATCAAGCGCCAGCGCGATGGACGGGAATATTATGTGATTCCGGGTGGGGGGATGGAGCCGGGCGAAACGCCCGAACAGACCGCCATCCGAGAAAGCCGCGAGGAACTGGGGCTGGCGATTGCCATCGAGCGGCTGCTGGCGAAAATCGTTTTCCATGGACGCGAACAATACTACTTCCTGGCGCGCGCCACCGGCGGACACTTTGGCACTGGGGCCGGCCCAGAGATGACCGGCAAGTACCCGCCCGAACGCGGTACCTACACCCCGGTCTGGATTCCATTGCGCGAGGTAGGGCGGATCAATCTCTTCCCGCCGCCGATTGCCGAAATCCTGTGCCATGTCGCAGCAGATGGCTGGCCCGATAAGGCAGTGGAAATTCGCATCGAGGAATAAACATCCCAAAGGATTTTCTAAGGTGACGCGCGACAGCCTTCGGAACGTTTAGAAAAATCCCGCTTATCCGGGATTTTTAGTTTGGGTTGGCGTGGGGAAAATGAACAGGAAAACCGCCAGGGTCAGCAAGACGAGCAACGCAACGGCCCCCAAAACAGTCAAAAACAGGATTTCCTGGGAGCCGGGCGTGTTCTGCAACACGGAAATTTCGAATTGCAGGCGCATCAGGATGGTCAGCGGCAGGCTGTTCCAGATAAAAAGCAGCACGGGAGGGATGGAGACGGTAAACAGCCCGAGGGCCACATCCAACCAGGTTAAGCGGAATCCGATTGCGGCGCGCGGCGTTTTTTGGATGCGCTGCAAGACCCGGCTGGAGAATCCACGCGGGGTCTGGGCGCGCGGCCAGGAGCGCAGGGCGTCCTCCACGACATCCATTTCGTCCCATAGCGGTTCGTTCATGCGGGTTCCTCCTGGAAAATGGACAATGCCTGGCGCAGGCGTTCTTTCGCCCGAAACAGGCCGGTTTTGACCGTGCCGAGCGGCAGGCCGACCAGGCTGGCAATTTCATCGTAAGAGAATTCATCCTGGTAACGCAGGGTGAGGAGCAAACGCTGGGCCTCCGGCAAGCGTTCGATTTCGCGGTGCAGCCAGGCGCGCCGCTCGCGCAGTTCAATGCGCAGGGCCGGGTCGTGGTCAAGACGGGTCGCTTCGGGCAGGCTGTCAATATCAGACTCGCTCAACTCGCTCAACTCGCGGCGCAGGCGCGGGAAGCGGTTGATGCACAGGTTAACGACGATGCGATAGAGCCAGGTACGCAGGGCCGACCCGCCGCGAAAGTTTGGAAGGGCCTGCCAGGCGCGCACGAAGGCTTCCTGGGCCACATCCTCGGCCTCGGTTGGGTTGCCAACGGTGCGCAGGGCCAGGTTGTAAACAAATCGTTCATGCAGTGCCAGCAAGTCTGCAAACGCGTCGGTGTCGCCTCGCTGGGCGCGGTGGATGAGTTCCTGCTCGTTCACGGCGGTAGGTGTCCTTCAAGAGTTAGACCGGGTTGTAGACACAAAAGTTTCAGTGAGATTGAACTCCAATCCAAACGTCCCGAAGGTTCTGGCCCAGAAGCCAGGTCGTTTTGCAAGAACCCTTCAGGACGGTCCAATTGATAGATTTTCGAGTCCGCAAAGTGAAACTTTTTACGCATTCTCCGGTCAAACTGGATGAAAACAACAAACGGAGGCTCCAAAAAATGAATAGTAAATGGATTATAGCAACAATTCTCATCCTGGCGCTGCTTGCCACCTGCGCGGCGGGCGCGTTCGCCGTCTGGCAAGGACTACAGATGGCGCAATCGAGCGGTTTTAGTTTCCGCACCGGTTCGTTCAACATGGTGGAAGCGACGGCAACCGAGCAACAAACCATCCCTGTCAGCGGTCCGCTGAAACTAAACGTGGAGAACAACTACGGTTTTGTAAAAGTCGAAGCGGGCGCAGCAGGAACAGATGGCGTGAAAATTACCGCCGAAAAAACGACCTGGGGCGGCACCGATGAAGAGGCGCAACAAGCCTTGGAAGACATTAAAATCCAGGTTGAGCAAAAAGGCGATGAAATCCGCATCTGGGTCAAGCCTGTGGTGGAAGTGACCGGGCTTCATCTTGGGCCGCGTGGTCATTGGGTTCACTTCACCATCACCGTCCCACCAGAGACCAGCGTTAATTTATCATCATCGAATGGCGACCTGACGCTCTCCGGCACGCGGGGCGATGCGACCCTGAACACCCGCTTTGGCGATGTGGATGTTATCGACCTGTCCGGCAAACTCTCGGTTACGACCTCCAACGGAACAATCACCGCCCGGAATATCGAGGCGGGCGAGTCACCTGTCAGCCTGAAAACAGACTTCGGCGACATCGATGCGAACACCCTCTCCGCCGGGGATGTGACGCTCCAATCGACCAACGGCAAACTGACCCTGAACGGGGTAGAATCGTCCGGCGCGCTGGAGATACGCAGTGATTTCGGCGGGTTGGAACTGCGCTCGGTCAGCGGCCTGTCGCTGGAAGCGCATACTTCCAACGGCAAGGTGCAGGTGAAGGAAGCCGAATTCAGCGGGAAGGTGAACATCTCCAGCAATTTTGGCGACCTGGCCCTTGAAGGTGTGCGCGCCAATGACATGAATCTCAAAACCCAGAACGGGGAAGTGACAGTCAGCGGCGCGGCAGGTAAGATTACGGCCCACTCCGATTACGGCGATGTAGAGGTCTCCGCCGAAAAGGCTCTCGTAACCCTGACCTCGAACAACGGCAAAATCACTTTTACCGGCTCGCTGATAGAGGGCGACCATACCCTGAAAAGCAATTTTGGCGATATCCGCCTGACCCTGCCCTCTGATTCAGCCCTGACCTTCGACCTGAAAACGGACTTCGGCAAAATCCGGTCCGATTTCCCTGTCACCATCTCCGGCGAACTGGACGAAAAACGCTGGAAAGGAGACATCAATGGCGGCGGCGCGCGCCTGACCGTCTCCACCCAAAATGGCAACATCACCCTTCAAACTTCGAAATAAAGGAGCAAAAATATGGACGCTTTCATTCCTTGCGCAGGCAGCCTGGGTTTTATCGGCCTGGTGTTCGGTTTTATCCTGCTGATGCGCTTCATATCGTACAAGGAAACACTCGCCCTGGCCGAGAAAGGACTGGTCAAACCGGTCAAGAGCGGCAACGGCAAAGGCGCGCTCATTTGGGGCATCATTTTTTCGGCGGTTGGCGTGGCACTGATGCTCGGTTTGTGGCCTTTGGGTTTTATGTTTGGCCCCGATTGGCCGCTTGGGTTTGGCCCCTGGATGCTGGCCGGATTGCTGCCCTTGTTCTTTGGCCTGGCGCTGATTCTCATCCATGTATTGACGCACGAGAGAAAGCGCGAGGAGCCGCCGATGGAGAAACGTGACGAGTAACGCGTTCGAGGAAAGAAGAAGGACCCAAGAACACGCCCTCCCGCGCAGTTTCCTGCGCGGGAGGGTTTGTTTGACGTGCTGTATCCTATTCCGACAAATTGGGCAGCGAGATAACACCTCGCCCCACGTTACTGCCCTTGCGCCTGTTCGGGCGGCGTCCCGGCGGAGATGACAGGGCCGAAGGCCGGCACATTGGCCGGGCGTCCGAGCGGCATGGCCGGGCGGTTGATGGTGGTTTGTCCGTTGGGGGCGTAGAGCATCTGGTAGAGCAGTGCTTTTTGCGAATCGCCGCTGCCCAGGATGTCATCACCCTGGGGCTTGCCATCCACGCGGTTGGAACCGGCCAGGATACCGGCGTAACTGCTCATATCCATGTTTTTCTGGTTGTTGGCAATATCCGCGTTATGGCAGGTGGTACAGGCCGGAGCGCCGTCATACCACAGGTTGGCCTCCAGGAACAATTTGAGCACATCCGCCTTAAACGTAGCGGTGCAGGTTTGTCCCTTGATGTCGGTAAAGGAGAAGGTCTCGGTTTCAGGATAACCGGCATCAATCCACGCGCCGACCAAATCAGCGGCGGCCACGCGGCAGCGCGGTACGGCGGCAACCGCCTCCGCGCCAACTTTGGGAGCAGGCAGGGTGGCGGGAATCAGGGTCGGGATAGGGGTCGTCACCGGCAGGGCGATTCCGGTGCAGGTGTTGTTCGTCCGGCAGCCAAAGAAATACAGGCCAAAGGCAAAGACAATCACCATCGCGGGCAGCCCCACCAGGATTCCGAAAATAATTCCTTTCAGGTCTTTCATTTGTCCTCCGTTAGGGCGTCGCGGCTGCTTTCAACGTTCGGATGTAGTTGACCACGTCCCAGCGGTCGCGCACGCTCAGGTTTTCGTTCAGGGCCGGCATACGGATTTGTCCCTCCGCGCCCAGGATGCCGTTGGAAATGCTCAGGAACAACGCGCCATCGGCTTTGGTCTGTACCACATCACTGGTTAAGTTGGCGGGTGGGTTGACCAGCGCGCCGCCGATGATGCCATTGCCCTCGCCAGTTGTCCCGTGACATTGGGCGCAGTTGGCCGAGTAGAGGACGCGTCCGCGCTCGATGGAGACTTCATCGGCCTCGACTGGGTTGACCGGCGAACCCTGGCCGGGGATGTAGGCCGCGCCCTCGATGGGAATCGAGCGATTCGCTACCGGTAGGGGCTTTTCCATCGGCCTGAAGGATGGCTGGATTTCCATGAAGGAAATCCACTCGATTTTGATAATGTCAAACGTGAACGTCAGCACCACGCCGAGCAGCAGCACGGCAACAGAGATAACAATCATCAGACGTTGGAACAGGCTCATAGTGCCTCCGCCTGGGCGCGTTTGACCGATTCCGCGCCAATCGCTTTCATGGCTGATTCGACCGCCATTTCCAGTTCCCCGCCGCACTCAATCAGCAAGGCAATCCGCCCGTCACTAATTTCCGGCACATATTCGGTGGGGGTGTAGTTGGGGAAGCGGCTGTCGAGGAAGACGCCGATGAAGGTGCTGATGAGCATGACCAGCATGGTCATCTCGAACATCACCACAATCGTCGGCGGGATGCCAATAAAACGGCCTCCTACTGTAATCGGGTACATGTTGGGCGTGCCAAAGGCCAGGAAAATGCCAACGCACAAGCCGATGAATGCGCCGCCCATCGCAAAGCGGGTAACGTTGCTCCACTGCGGCTTGCGCCCCAGCATGGCTTCGGTGATGGGCGTGCCGGAAATGACGGTTACATGCGCATCCGTCACGCCCAGGTCGCGCAATTTATCCACCGCATGAGCGGCAGGGTCAATATCTTCAAAAATGGCAAGAAGGAGGTTCTTTTCAGTCATAAGTTACTCCGGGGGTTCGATATTCGGTATTTGAAATTGGTTATTCGATACTCGATATTCGTTATTTGGTAGTCGAGCATCGAATTTCGAGTATCGAATTGTCGAATATCGCTATTCCAACTCCGCAACCGAAACAACCGGCTCTTTGCCGTACTTGCGGATGGAGTGCGCCATCTGGCCTTCCTGCACCTCCCAAACCGGCACAAGCGGGATGAGCTTAGAAGCAAGCATATAGAGCAGGATAAAGAACGCAATCGAGCCGATGAAAATCGGGATTTCGACGCTGACATAGGGGAAGGTATCGTGCAGGTTCTTAATCCCATGCCCCCACATGAAGGGCATGCGGTTGATTTGCAGCGAAATCGGCACGATGATGAAGCGCTCGGCCCACATGCCGACGTTGATGAGCAGCCCCACGCTGAACAAAATCCAGGGATTGCGCCGCCAGTTTTTGTTCCACAGCAC
>Ga0116204_1000889_pt1 | contig 16903 bp, 11 predicted proteins | sample LakKivwa52mmetaG_FD_94481 | JGI IMG/M metagenome (GOLD analysis project Ga0116204, IMG submission 94481) | Anoxic lake water microbial communities from Lake Kivu, Rwanda to study Microbial Dark Matter (Phase II) - Lake Kivu water 52m metaG | ecosystem: Environmental > Aquatic > Freshwater > Lake...
ATTCGACTCCTTCGACTTCGACCTTGAGTTTGCCTTCCGTCAAAAGGGCATGAGCAACATCTTCGGCATTCTGCGCCAGGATGGCTTTTTGCAGCGCCGGGAATTTGTTGCCGTACTTCTGGCCCAACTGCTTGGGCAGCGGCTTGACGGTATGCTGGAGGGCTTCGGTGCTGGCGTCGAGCAGGCGGACTTTCTTGACATTCAGTTCATCGGCCAGGATGTCGTCAAAATCACGGACAGCAGCGCGCTCGTTGATGTTGGCGACCGAGAAGGCGGCTTCGGCCAACGGCTGGCGGACTTTGCGGTTGGCTTTGGCGCGGGCGGCGTGGCCGAGCGAGGCCAGGCGCATGACCAAGGCCATGTCGCGGTTGAGTTTTTCGTCAATCAGGGTCGAATCCGCCTCGGGCCAGGCGGCCAGGTGAACGGATTCGGGCGCGTCCGGGTCGAAGGAACGGACCAGGTTTTGGTACATCTCATCAGCCAGGAAGGGCATGGCCGGGGCCAGTAATTTGCTGAGGGTCACAAGGGCCGTATACAGCGTGGCATAAGCGGCCTGTTTATCGGAATCCGAGTCCGATTTCCAGAAACGGCGGCGGGAACGGCGCAGGTACCAGGTCGAGAGAGTTTCCACAAACTTTTCAAGCGGACGGGTGGCCCCGGTCACGTCATAATCTTCGTAGGAGGCGGTCACGCTGCGAACGAGGGTGTTGAGTTCAGAGAGCAGCCACTTGTCGAGGTTTGAGTAGGACATATTGGCAATTTGTCCTACGGGTTGCCAGTTATCCAGGTTGGCATACGTCACAAAGAACGAGTACACATTCCACAGCGTCAGCGTGAACGCGCGCGTGACCTCGCCGACCAGGTCGCTGGAGAAGCGGCGCTCGTTGCCGGGCGGGGTGGCGGTGTAGAGATACCAGCGGAAGGCGTCCGCGCCGTGCGCGTTCAGCACATCCCAGGGATTGACGATGTTGCCGAGCGATTTGGACATTTTGCGGCCTTCGCCATCCAGGATGAGACCCAGGCAGATGACGTTCTTGAAGGCGACGCTGTCCATCAACATCGAGCCGATGGCGTGCAGGGAGTAGAACCAGCCGCGCGTCTGGTCGACGGCTTCGCAGATGTAATCGGCGGGGAACTGGCTCTCGAATTTTTCCTTGTTCTCGAACGGGTAATGCCACTGGGCGTAGGGCATGGAGCCGGAGTCGAACCAGACATCAATGAGTTCTGGCACGCGGGTCATCTTGCCGCCGCATTCCTGGCAGGGGAAGTGGACGTTATCGACGTGCGGACGGTGCAGGTCGAGTTGGGTCAAGTCGCGGCCTGAGAGTTCGGCCAGTTCTGCCACCGAGCCGATACAGTGCTGGTGCTTGCACGTTTCACACTCCCAGACCGGGAGCGGCGTACCCCAGTAGCGTTCGCGGCTGAGGGCCCAGTCGATGTTGTTTTCGAGCCAATTGCCGAAGCGGCCATCCTTGATGTGGTCGGGCGTCCAATGGACGGTCTGGTTCAGACCGACCATGCGGTCTTTGAACTGGCTGGTGCGGATGTACCAGGCCTCGCGCGCGTAGTAGAGCAGCGGGGTCTTGCAGCGCCAGCAGAACGGGTAGGTGTGGGTGTAGCGCTCGTCCCGATACAGGAGGCCGCGATTGCGCAGGTCGGTGGTGATGTCGGGGTCGGCGTCTTTGACGAACACCCCGCGCCAGGGCGTCACTTCGGGGATGAAAGTGCCATCGGGGGCGACGGTCATGACGACCGGCAGGTCGTATTCGAGCGCCACGCGCATATCGTCCGCGCCGAAAGCGGGCGCGATGTGGACGAGGCCGGTGCCGTCCTCGGTGCTGACGAAATCGCCCAGGATGACGTAGTGGGCGGGCTTTTCGGGCGGCAGGAAGGTGAATAAAGGCTTGTAGCGTGTTCCGTTTAACTTTTTGCCTTTCATCCGCTCCAAAACTTTATATTCTTCACCCCGGAAAACTTTCTCGAGCAGGGCTTCGGCCAGGATCAGTTTCTCGGATCCGCCTTCCACAAGCGCGTGTTCCACTTTGACGTAATCCACATTCTCGCCAGCGGCAACTGCCACATTGGATGGCAGTGTCCAGGGGGTGGTCGTCCAGACCAGAAGTGAAGTGCCGGGGTCATCCATCAGCGGTAAACGGACAAAGACCGACGGGTCGGAGGCTTCGTCATAGCCGAGGGCCACTTCATGGTCAGAAAGCGGAGTCCCGCAGCGCGGGCAGTACGGGACCACTTTGAAGCCCTGGTAGAGCAGGTCTTTGTCCCAGAAATTGCGCAAAATCCACCAGACCGATTCGATGTAGTCATTGGTAAAGGTGACGTAGGCGGTGCTTAAATCGACCCAGAAGGCAATCCGGTCGGTCAGCCGCTCCCAATCCTGGATGTAGTCGAAGGCCGATTTGCGGCATTCAGCGTTGAATTTGTCGATGCCATAGGCTTCGATTTGCTGTTTGTTGGTGAAGCCGTGCTTCTTTTCGACTTCGATTTCAACCGGCAGGCCGTGCGTGTCCCAGCCGCCGCGCCGCGAGACGTGGTAGCCGCGCATAATCTTGTAGCGCGGGAACATGTCCTTGAAGGCGCGCGCCAGCACGTGATGGACACCCGGTTTGCCGTTGGCGGTGGGGGGGCCTTCATAGAAAACATACTCCGGCCCGCCCTGGCGCGTGGAAACGGTTTTCTCGAAAATTTTCTCTTTTTTCCAGAACTTCAAGACGCTTTCCTCAAGCGCGGGCGCGTCGAGTTTGGGAGAGACTGGTTTAAAGGACATTTGCACCTCCAGGGTTCGATAATAACGAATTTCGATGTCCGAAAAAGAAAACTCTCGTCCATGCAGGGACGAGAGCCAGGAACGCTCACGCGGTACCACCCAGATTCCTTCTGACGAAGGCACTTTGCGGGGACGAACATCCCCTGCCCGTCTAACGGTGGGCGTCCGGCTTGCTTAATGGCTGGGACGGAATAAATTCCGTCTTACGTTGGGCGCGCGGCTCCGGAAGGATTTTCAGTCTGTTTCGCTGGCTCGGCTTGCACCAAATCCCGAACTCGCTGACAGTTTCACAGGCTTACTCGTTTCCATCATCGCCTTTAAGTGCGCGAATTATACCCAGTTTGAGGCGGAAGGGCAAGAAAAATTTATACATCCTTCATCTTCACATAAAACAGCGTCGAACCGTCAATTTCCTGCGTTTTCATCTCGAAAAACTCTTTCAGGCTGATGACCAGCCGCGAGAGTTGTTTTTGGCCGTAAGTGCGCGGGTCGAAACCGGGGTCAAGTTGATAGAGGGCATTTCCCATGTGGTCCAGCCGCGCCCAGCCGTCTTCCTGCACGGCGATGTCGTAGGCTTTTTCGAGAATCGGCATGGGGTCGGGTTCTTCCTTCTCTTCCTTGCCATTTTTCTTTTTACTGACCGCCGGTTTTTGTACCCGTTCTTTTTGCTTTTTAGTCTCTGTCACCAGGTTTTCGGTGTAGACGAACACGTCGCAGGCGTTGACGAAGGGTTTGGGCGTTTTCTTTTCGCCAATGCCCATCACAAAGACGCCCGTCTCGCGGATGCGGGTTGCCAGGCGGGTGTAGTCGCTGTCGGAGGAGACCAGGCAGAAGCCGTTAACAACCCCGCTGTGCAGGATGTCCATCGCGTCGATAATCATCGCGCTGTCGGTAGCGTTCTTGCCGATGGTGTAGCGGAACTGCTGAATAGGCTGAACGGCGTGGTAGTTAAGAATATCCTTCCACGAGTTCATGCTGGGCGTCGTCCAGTCACCGTAAATGCGGCGTACTGTTACCATGCCATACTTGCCCGCCTCCACCAGCATTTGCGGGAACAGGCTGGCCTGGGCATTATCGCCATCAATCAGCATGGCGATTTTGTGTCTTGATATGTTTGAAATTTGTTCTTCAGGCATAAAGTCATTATACTTGTTACAGGGATACTTTACCAAATCTTTACAAAGACTTCATCCCGGCTTCGCTCCACCACCCTATAATCAAAGGGTACATTTCATTTGAGTTGAACGAAAGGCGAGGGTCGAGTAGCCGGTGATTTTCCGGCGTATCGAGACCCGGAGCACCAATTACCCCTATGACAAAAATCCTCATCATCGACGACGAACCCTCCATCCTCAACCTTGTCTCAGCCTATCTCAAACCCGAAGGCTACGAGGTCTACACTGCCCCCGACGGCCCCTCCGGGCTGAAGGCTGCCAAAGCCTACAAACCCGACCTGGTGGTGCTGGACATCATGCTGCCCGGCATGGACGGGCTGGAACTGCTCAGCCGCCTGCGCCGCGAATCGGATGTCTACGTCATCCTGCTGACCGCCCGCACCGAAGAAACCGACAAAATCGTCGGGTTGTCGGTTGGGGCCGATGATTATGTCACCAAACCATTCAGCCCCCGCGAACTGGTGGCGAGAATCAAGGCCGCGTTGCGCCGTCTCAAAACGGGAACCGGCTCCGGCGGCGATGAAATCCTGTCGTTCAAGCGCGTGCGCATCGACGCCGGGGCGCGCATCGTCACAGTGGACGATGTCCCCGTCGAGTTGACCGCCATCGAATTCGACCTGCTCAAAGCCCTGGCCGAAAATCGCGGGCGCGTGCTCACCCGCGAACAACTGCTCGATAAAGTTTGGGGCGGCAGTTATTATGGTGAAATGCGCGTTGTCGATGTCCACCTCGGCCACGTCCGCCAAAAACTGGGCGACGAAACCCTGGTCGCCACCGTGCGCGGCGTCGGCTACCGCTTCGAGGATGAACCACTGTGAAATCCATCCAGTTCAAACTCTTTCTTTCCTACCTGGCAATATTGCTGGTCGGCGTGCTGGTGCTGCTGGTCGCGGTACAGCTGAGCGCCCCGGCAGCCTACTCGCGTCACATGATGGACGAAATGCCCGGCATGGGGTCGGGACGCGGCATGGGGCCAGGCGGGGCTGGCTTGGCGAACTTTCGCGCCAGTTTGTTCGAGGCCCTCGGTTACGCCCTGCTTGCCGCCCTGGTCGTGGCCCTGCTGGTCAGTTATTACTTCAGCCGACGCATCGTCTCCCCGCTCGAGAAAATGGCCGCCGCCTCCCAGCGCATCGCCGCCGGACACTACGATGAACGCGTAAACATCGAAGGCTCAGACGAACTCGCCCAACTGGGCCAACGCTTCAACCAGATGACCAAAAAACTCGAAAGCACCGAAACCATGCGCCGCCGCCTGATTGGCGATGTGAGCCACGAACTGCGCACCCCGCTCACCGCCATCAAGGGCTACATGGAAGGACTCATCGACGGCGTCCTGCCAGCCAGCGCCGAAACCTTCGAGCAAGTCCACCGCGAAGCCGACCGGCTGGGGCGGCTGGTCGATGACTTGCAAGAACTCAGCCGGGTCGAAGCGGGCGCTTTTTCTTTGGATGTCCACCCCGTACATCTTCCTGACCTTGTGCAGACCACTGTCAAACGGCTTTCCCCGGCTTACGAGAAAAAGGATGTCAAACTCCACTGGAACCTGCCCGCTGACCTGCCGCGCGTCCTGGCTGATGAAGACCGGCTGGTACAGGTGCTCACCAACCTGCTTGGCAACGCGCTGATGTATACCCCCGCTTCTGGAGCGGTAACCGTTACCGCCGCGCAAACCGGCGGCGAGATGCGCGTCACCGTCAGCGATACCGGCCTCGGCATCCCAGCTGAGAGTCTGCCCCACATCTTCGACCGCTTCTACCGGGTCGACCAATCCCGCTCGCGTGGCGCGGGCGGCGGCTCTGGCATCGGCCTGACGATTGCCAAAGCCCTGGTAGAAGCGCAAGGCGGCAAAATCTGGGCCGAATCGGCGGGCGAAGGCCAGGGCAGCGCCTTTATATTCACCGTTCGGCTAAGCGACTCCCTCGCTTACGCGCAATGGCGAGCGTTGGAAGAAAGATGAGAGATGAAAGCAAAACTCCCTGGCGGGTTTCCGCTTGGGGAGTTTTTGTTTGGCAGCGTACCACTTTGTATTTGAGTTTATCTCATCGCATAGGCTCGGTCATGCGGGCCAACCGTCAGGAAAACCACCGTTTTTTCATCCAGCCCGTCGCAAAAACAGAACTGGCAATCCCGGACATGACGGCATTCCTCACAGATGACGTAAACGATGCGGAAATTACGGTCAACGCGCGCTGCGACAGCCACGCAGGTTTAACTTGCCGCTGATGTCTCCCAGGAATTCGATATTTTCATACGGATTGACCAAAATTCGCTCGACGCGCCGTTTGATTTGCTTGCGGATGGCAGAATAAAGGCGCAGGTTTTCGACAAACTGCGCCTCATAGACATCTGCGTAATCACTCACCCCAAACCTCGTTGTGCTTGTATAGCTTGGGCGGCTCTTTTAGCTTGCGCTCAAGGATTTTTTCCATATCGTCGTAGAGCGGCGAACCGGGCGCGAGATAAAACATCCCGTTTTCGCGGGCAAAATTTTTCAGTTCCTCGCGTACCACCCGGCGCACCAGCCTCTCGAGCAACCTGGAGAGTTCATCGAAATCAGTCACTTGTGTCATGTTTCCATTGTACATCAAACCGCTCTATCTTTCACGGTATAATCCCCCCGCAATCATCCCAAACGTAAATCGAAAATCGGAAATCGAAAATGACCCACACCTTCCAATCCATCATTATCCAACTCCAAAACTTCTGGGCCTCGCGCGGATGTCTCATCTGGCAGCCCTACTACACCCAGGTCGGCGCTGGGACGATGAACCCGGCCACCTTCCTGCGCGTGCTTGGCCCCGAGCCGTGGAACGTGGCCTACGTTGAACCCTCCGTCCGCCCCGACGATGGGCGCTATGGCGAAAATCCCAACCGCCTGCAAATGCACTACCAGTACCAGGTCATTCTCAAGCCCGATACTGGCAACCCGCAGGAACTCTATCTCGACTCACTCAAAGCCATCGGCATCGACCCGCGCCAGCACGACATCCGCTTCGTGGAAGACAACTGGGAGCAGCCCGCCATCTCGGCCTGGGGCCTGGGCTGGGAAGTCTGGCTCGACGGCCAGGAAATCACCCAGTTCACCTACTTCCAGCAGGTCGGCGGGGTGGCCCTCGACCCGGTCGCCGTCGAATTGACCTACGGCCTCGACCGCATCCTGATTGCGCTCAACAACGCCAGCGGCATCTGGAACGAACCCTGGAACGAAGCGATTTCCTACGGCGAAATCCGCCGTCGCGAAGAATTTGAACATTCCAAATATTATTATGAAATCGCCGACGTGGCCCGCGCCCGCCAGATGTACGAACTGTACCTGGCCGAGTGCGAAGCCTGTCTCGCGGCTGGACTCGTCCTGCCCGCGCATGATTACGTCCTGAAATCCTCGCACACCTTCAACATCCTCGACGCGCGCGGCGCGGTCAGCCTGACCGAACGCCAGGCCAGTTTCGGCAAAATGCGCGACCTGGCGCGGCGCGTGGCGCTGGCCTATTTGGAGCAGAGGAAGGAACTGGAATATCCACTCTTAAAAGATGAAAGTGGAAAGATGAAAGATGAAAAGAAATTATCGGTTGCTTCATCTTTCAGCTCTCATCCTTCATCTTTTGTTCTTGAGATTGGCGTCGAAGAACTGCCTGCGGCGGATGTGGACGCGGCTTTATCGCAATTGCGCGAAAAAGTCCCGGCCTGGCTGGCGGAACTGCGGCTGGAACATGGCCCCGTTACCGTTCACGCCACGCCACGCCGCTTGGCCGTTTTCGTCGAGAATCTCGCCGCCGGGCAGCCCGACCGTGAAGACCTGGTCAAAGGCCCGCCCGCCGACCGGGCTATTGTGGGTCAAATTGGCAATTTGACCTACACCCCTGCCGCCCAGGGTTTCGCCAAAAAGAACGGAATCAATGTCGAAGATTTGCAGGTTCGAGAAATCGATGGCGGCAAATATGTGACGGCTGTCGTCAAATCACAAGGCCGCCCGACGCCCGAGGTGCTGGCCGAAGCCCTGCCCAAATGGGTGGCGGGCATCAGTTTCGTCAAAACCATGCGCTGGAATGAGAGCGGGGTGGCCTTCAGCCGCCCGATTCGCTGGCTGGTGGCGCTATTCGGTTCGACGGTTATCCCGTTCTCCTACGCTGGCGTGCAGTCTGGGAATATCTCGCGCGGCCTGCGCCCGTATGACTCGCCGGACATTGTGATTGATTCGGCAGATTCGTATTTTGCGAGCATCCGGGCCGCGAATATCGTTCTAGATATCGAAGAACGCAAAGCCAGCATCGTGGAACAGGTCCAAGCGGCAGCCCAATCCGTCGGCGGCCAGGCCATTATCGAGCCGGGATTGCTGGCCGAAGTGGCGAATCTTATCGAGAAGCCGACTGCCGTCCTGGGCGGGTTCAACCCCGATTTTCTCGCTTTGCCCAAAGATGTATTGATTGGGACAATGAAAAAGCACCAGCGGTATTTTCCTGTGCAAAGCGTGCGCAGTACGGCTGACGCACCTCGCACCTCGCACCCCGCACAAATATTGCCCTATTTCATCGCCATCCGCAACGGCGACGCTGAATATCTTGACCTCGTTCAACAGGGTAACGAACACGTCCTCGGCGCGCGCTTTGCCGACGCCAATTTCTTCGTGCGCGAGGATGTCAAATTCCCACTCGAACATTACCGCGACGGGCTGAAAACGCTCACTTTCCAGACCAAACTCGGCTCGATGTATGATAAAGCCGAGCGAATGCTCAATCTGGCCGAGAAAATTGCCGAAATGCTCGGCCTCGACAACGCGCAACGTTCCATCGTTCAACGTTCAACCTTCCTCGCCAAAGCCGACCTGACCACCCAAATGGTCACGGAAATGACCTCGCTGCAAGGCATCATCGGGCGCGAATACGCCCTGCGCAGCGATGAAAAAGCCGAAGTGGCGCTGGCGATTGGCGAGCAGTACCAGCCGGTTCCACAGACAAAAGCCGGGGTGGTGGTGGCGCTGGCCGACAGAATCGACTCGCTGGTCGGGCTGTTCGCCGCCGGGCTGGCTCCGACCGGGGCAAAGGACCCGTTTGGCCTGCGCCGCGCCGCCATCGGGACGGTGCAGCCGCTCATCGAACACAATCTCGACTTCGACCTGCGCGCCGCTGTCGAGGCGTCTGCCGCCCTGCAACCGATTCCCGTTTCAGACGAGGTCAAGGCCCAGGTATTGGAGTTCCTGACAGGCCGGATGCGCGTCCTGCTCACCGAAACGGGACTCCGCTATGATGTGGTCGAGGCCGTTTTGGCGGCCCAATCCCACAATCCGGCGGCCTCCACAAAGGCCATGCAGGAATTGATGGAATGGGTCAAGCGCCCCGACTGGACGCCGATTTTGGACGGGTATGCGCGCTGCGTAAGAATCGTGCGGAGTGCGGAAGTGCGGAATGCGGTCAGCGTCGAAAAATTGATTGAACCCGCTGAAAAGGCGCTTTATGAAGCGCTCCAGCGCGCCGCACAGCGCACGCCGCACACGGTGGACGAGTTCCTTACCGCCATCGAGGCCATTATCCCCGCCATCACCGAATTCTTCGACAAGGTCCTGGTGATGGACAAGGACGAATCGATTAAGCAAAACCGCCTGGCATTGGTAGGACAAATTGGCAATTTGTCCCACGGGATTGCCGATTTGAGCAAACTGGAAGGCTTTTAATGGACACTATCGACCTGCGCTCCGATACCGTCACCCAGCCCACGCCCGCAATGCGCGCGGCGATGGCGGCTGCCCCGGTCGGCGATGACGTGTTTGGCGACGACCCGACGGTCAACCGTTTGCAGGAGTTGGCCGCTGATAAGGTGGGCAAGGAAGCCGGGCTGTTCGTCCCGTCTGGCACGATGGGCAACCTGATTGCCCTGCTCGTCCATTGCGGGCGCGGCGATGAGGCCATCCTGGGCGCGCGGGCGCATACGGTTCTGTATGAAGGCGGCGGAATCTCGTACCTGGGCGGAATCCATTCGCGGCAGGTGATGGAGCAGCCCGACGGCTCGCTGGCTTTGGAGGACATCGAGGCCCTGATTCGCCCGGAGGACGTTCACCAGCCCCCCACGCGCCTGGTTTCTGTCGAAAATACCCACAACCGCTGCGGCGGGACCTTCCAGACCCCGGACTATCTCCGCTCCCTGGCCGATTTCGCCCACGCGCGCGGATTGGTTGTCCACATCGATGGGGCGCGTCTGTTCAATGCGGCAGTTGCCCAGGGCGTGGATGCGCGCGACTTGGCCGGGCCGGTCGATTCGGTCACGTTTTGCCTGTCGAAAGGGCTGTGCGCCCCGGTTGGGTCGGTCTTGTGCGGGTCGAGGGCGTTTATCAATCGGGCGCGGCACATCCGCAAACACCTGGGCGGCGGGATGCGCCAGGCGGGAGTCATCGCCGCGGCGGGGATCGTTGCGCTGGAGGGCATGGTCGCGCGATTGGCCGATGACCATGCCCGGGCGCGCGCCCTGGCGAAAGGCTTGAGCGAGATTCCCCAGATTGCGCTGGATGGAATGCCTCCCACGAATATGGTCTTCTTCAACCTGGCAGATTCGGTCGCCCTGACGGTGGGTCAAGTCGAAGCGCGGATGCAGGAGCGCGGCATCCTCGTCCATGCGACAGGCAAGCGTCGCTTCCGGCTGGTGACGCACTATTGGGTTGATGATGTGGCGGTGGAAAAAACGGTGGATGCCTTTAATGCCGTGCTGGCATAGGCCTTGAAAAGTTATGAAACGAGCAATGAGCGGGTGCTGCGCTCATTGCTCGTTTTTTGTTCCAGGGATACTCTTTTCCCAATAGGCTATTCCAGGCTCGACCTGGTTGCGGCCTCGATTTTTTGCGATATATAGCCGCCGGTCAGCCAGTTGGATGAGACTGTCGCCATCTTCGGCATCGTTTGGAAAGACCGCAATCCCCTGGCTGATGGTGGGAAATGGCAGGGTTTTTTCATCCTGCGGATGGAGCGACAGGGTGCGCAGCGTCTCTTGCAGGCGCAATGCAACTTGGCTTGCCTGTGAACCGCTGGCATTGGGAAGCACGATGGTAAATTCCTCGCCGCCCCAGCGTCCGACCGAATCGGTGGCTTTGATATGCTGCTTGATGGCCTGCGCCAACCTGACCAGGACTTCGTCCCCGACCTGGTGGCCATAAACGTCGTTGTATTGCTTGAAGTGGTCGATATCGAGCATCACCAGACTGAGCGGCGCGCCGCTCGAACGGGCTTTTTCGAGTACCTGCCGCAGGATGTGGACGATGTACCCGTGATTGTAAACCTCGGTCAGGCTGTCGAGCCGCGCCTGGGCTTCCACTTCGCTGTGATGGTTGGCATTATCGAGCGCCAGGGCGGTGTGCTGGGCCAGGTTTTCGAGCAGTTCGAGGGCGGTGCGGTCGAAGGCGTTGGGGGTGTACGAGGCAACCGCCAGCACTCCGTTGATGCTGCCGGCCTTCATCGGCACGCCCATCCAGCAGGCGCTGTCGCGGTTGTTGCCGGTCAGGATGACCTGCACACCTTCCAGATTGACATCGCGGCGCAGGTCGGGGATAAAAAGCGATGATTGGTTGCGGACGACCCAGCCTGAAAGAGTTCCCGCCATGTTTATCTCTTGCGGGGGGAAGTATGCGCCGTCGTCGTAAACCAGTTCCAGGTAAAGACGATCTCGGCCTAACCCGACTCCCATAAAGTAGGTATCGGCCTCAATGGCTTTCTGGATGGCATCGCCCAGGATGGACAGGACATGTTCCCGCTCAATCGTCGAGTTAATTTGGCGCGAAAACTCATTGATGGTCTGCAATCGCCGGATGTGGTGGTTGTTGACGTTGAGCATGCTCGCCACAAATTCGACAATGACAATCGTCAGGATAGAAATTGCCCATATTCCGGGCGCAGTGTTTTGGCTTGCGCCTGTCAGCCAATTTACCAGTGTGAATCCGAGTAAAACCAGTCCCATGTAAACATAAGCCGCCCGGCGCCCCAACAGCAGACTGGTGAGCGTGATAACCAGTAAAATAACCGCTGCCGGGATGGTGAGCAAGCTCGTCGGTATCCATAACAGCGTAATAATGGATAGACCGGCATAAATAACAAGCAGCAAGCCCTGGAAAACCATCTGCTGGTAAGGTAACTTTGCGAACCACAGGATGTGCACCGCGCTGTATACTGTCCCTAAAACTGCCAGGAAAAGAATCCTGAACTGTGTTTCACCACCGGGAAGGGTGAACACCGTAAACGCCGCCAGCACAATGCACAACAGGAACACACCCACAAACCCAGGCCGGATAATTTGCTGAACCTCGTGTATGGGCAGATTTTGGGGAGAGGCAAGTCGGCGCAGCATGTCCATCAGAGAAGTTTTTCCAGGGTTCCTTCTTCGGCCATTTTTGCAAATTCTTTCACGACGTCTGGGTCAAATAAAATTTCCCCTTTTTCGCGCAGGTATTCGACCGCCTCCATGACCGGGATAGGCTTGCGGTAGGGTCGCTCGGATGTCAGGGCGTCGAAGGCGTCGACCACAGAGAAGATGCGCGCCATGAGCGGAATGTCCTGGCCTTTCAGTCCAATCGGGTAGCCCGTTCCGTCCCAGCGTTCCTGGTGATAGCGGATGACTGGCAGGGCATCTTTGAGGAAAGGGATACCCTCAATAATTCGCGCGCCGATGTCGGGGTGCAGGCGCATAGTCTCCCATTCGGCAGGGGTGAGCGGGCCGGGTTTAAGCAGGATGGTGTCGCTGATACCGATTTTCCCAATGTCGTGCAGGATGGCGCCGCGCTCCATCACTTTGGCCTGATCGGGCGAGAAACCCATCCGCCTCCCTAACTCGGTGGAAAGGCGCGAGACGCGCAGGCTGTGGCCTTCGGTTTCGCGATCGCGCGCATCCAACGCCATCGAGAGCGCGCCGAGGGTCTGGTCGTAGGTCAGTTCCAGTTGGTGGTAAGCTGCCTCGATTTGTTCGGCCTGTTTGCGGGTTTCGACGAGCAGGATGCTGCGTTCGAGGGCAATGGCTGCCTGGTTTGCCAGCGAGCGCATGGTGTCGGAAAAGCGGTTGTTGGCGGTTTGGATTTCATCCACTTCGACCCAAAGCGCGCCATACTGGCGGCGCGGGGTTTGAAGTGGCAGGCACATCCGCTCTGTATTATTGGGGCCCGCTGTGATGATAGTTTGTCCGTTTTCCAAGGCATCGTTAATCAGGGACATCGGATGTTGCGAGCCGGGATGTAGCCCGCTGGCGTCGATTTGCACCCGCGCTTCCACTTCTTTTTCGGGGGAGAGTAGAACAATCCCGGCAACGAGTCCCTTGCTGAGCCGGAATGCCGTCTCGGCAATGGCGCTGGCTGCGTCTGAAAGTTGTTCCGAAAGCAGGATTTTGGTACTTAACTGGTAGAGTTGCGTGGCGGTTGCAAGCATCGAGCGCAATTCCTGGTACAGCCAGGTGGCTTCAATGGCTGCGGCGGACTGCGTTGCCAACAAGCTTATCAGCCCCTCATCGCTCTCCGAGAACAGGCTGTTTCCCTGTTTACCGAAGGCCAGGATAGCCCCAATGGAGGACTGCCGCAGGCGGATGGGGACAGCCAGCAGGCTACGCAGGTCGTTGCTGCCAGTGGGTGTGTTGCTGAACTTTTTGCGTACATCCCGCAGCCGAACAGCCGATGTGCTGTTTAGCACAGTTTGGATGAGGGTATTCCCGCCTGGGTCGGTTCCCAATATCCCCAGCAGGGTGGGAGCATAGCCGACGTGCGCCGTGCGTGTAAATCCGCCATCCTGGTCCACCAGGGCAACGAAGGTGAAATGCGCATCAATGGTGTTTTGCGCCACCTGCGCAATCTGTTTAATGACTCCCTCGACATCCAATGTGGTCGAAAGGGTAATACCGGCATTAATCAGGCTGGTCAGGTGCTGGTCATGTTCGCTGCGAATCCAGGAGGTGACTAATTGGATGGCAACCGTCTCCAGGGTGCGCATATCACTGTCATCGAAATAGTTGACTTCCTGGTGGTCAATAACGAGAACTCCTCGCAGGCGGTTGTTGTGCAGGAGTGGCACGATCAGTTCTGAGCGCGAGTCGATATTTTCGAGGTGAAGAAAGTCCGGGTCGAGACGCGTATCAGAGGCGATTTGCGTTCTTCGCAGTCGGGCGGCGCGTCCGATGATACCGGCGGTAATCGCTTGCCGGTACCCGGGCGGGATTTCGACGGCGTTCGGCCCGCTGGCTGCCAATACAACCATCTCTTCGCGCGCATCCTCGTAAATCATGACCGCCGTCAGGCAACCGCCGAGCGCGCTGTGGATGGCGTTGGCGGTCAACTGCGCGGCAACGGGCGGGTCGAGGACAACTTCCAGGTTGCGATTCAAATCGTGGAGCAGGCTCAACTGCGCAACACGGCGTTTTTCTGCCGCAAGCTGCCGAGACAGGAGGGTTTCATAATCCCTGCGCGTGTCCACAATATCTCGGATATAGCCTTGGGAAGTTTCAAACGGCTCCAGCAGGCTGTTGGCAAAACGTTTCCAAATTCCCGCCGGCTTTGGAAGGGGCTGAGTCACATTTCCTGAGCCGGCCAATCCTGAAAATGCGCCATTAATGGATAAGTTAACCCAGGCGACGGTTAAAATGCCCAGTAAAGCAATAAAATTGAAAGAAATCAACATGACCAGGCGGATTTCGCGCGAGACATCGGGCGCGATATTCAGGCTGGCCTCGATGTAGCGAATGACCCAAACCATCAGGGCCAGCAGCGCAACCTGCGATATGGCTGCCAGGCGAAAAAACCGCCTGCCGATATCTACCGCCTGGCGCATAATGACCCGCTTCCAGGGGATAAATTCATTGAGCGCCAACGCCACGCCAACGCTGATTGCAACGCCCAGGTGGGGCAGGTCCAGCGCCGGGATGAATGGCAATATCCAGATAAGCCAGGGCAGGGACAGGACGCGGCCAGCCCTGCCCCGATAGAAAGCGGGGAAAATCCCCATTGCCAGGCTGGCGAGGGCGCTCAAAATAAAAATCGCCCCAATGATAACGCTTATGCCAGTTAAAAAACCGTATGCTGGCGCGGTGAGCAACAACGTGGGATTCCACAACAAGCCCGCGCCGATTGCCAGGTTAACCCACTGCATCACTACGACCAGCCAGCCCCGCTTTGGGCTGAACCAATTGCACAACGTGAATGCCAGTCCGAGTGCAGCCACCGTAAAGCCTTCGATAAGCAGGCCAAATTGGAAATACGCCCATGCAACCACAGCCAGCATGATGGCCGCGACCAGGTTGAACATGGATTGTGTGGAAGGCGGGGAATCCAGCAATATTGAAGAAATCAGCAAGATACCATGTAAAAAAAATGCCGCGCCGAGCAGGTCTGAAACCAGGGCGGGCAAGGCGGCAAAAAATCCCACCCTTTCATAAGGCGCAAGGAACAGGAATTGGGCCGCAAAAGCCAGTAAAAACAGGCCGCTGGTCACCAAGGAATAATTTTTTCTTGATTTCATTATTTTAGAGGATAGCATAGGTATACCTTGCTGGCAAGACGTTGCAAATAGCGTGTAAGTTTATCGCTCGCGCGGCATGGCGCGTGTAATTTGCGCAATTCATCACGCGATGGGTTATAATTTTTACGAAATAATCGTAATGCGGAATTAATTCCACGACCACGATAGCACGGAGCATCTCCATGCTCGGCGAAATACAAATACAGAAATGGGAAACGAATGAATAACCAGCCTTTTATGACGCTTGACCAAATGGACGCTGCCGCCAATGCGATTCGCAGCCGCACAAAGTACCAGCCCAAAATCGCCCTCATTCTCGGTTCAGGGCTGGGCGGGTTGGCCGATTCTGTAAAAGATGCGGATGTTATCCCGTACCAGGACCTGCCGCACTGGCCCACCTCCACCGTTTGGGGGCACACTGGCCGCCTGGTGATTGGTGAGTTGGAAAACCATGTCGTCTTGGTGATGCAGGGGCGAGTTCATTTTTATGAGGGATACTCCATGTCCCAGGTCACATTCCCGGTACGCGTGCTGCAACGACTGGGGATTGATGTATTGGTTGTCACCAATGCTGCCGGAGCCATCAACCCCAATTACGCCCCCGGCGATTTAATGCTCATTACCGATAACCTGAACCTGATAGGCATGACAGGATTCAATCCCCTGGTTGGCCCCAACCTCGACGAACTGGGCGTGCGCTTCCCGGATATGAGCCAAGCGTATGACCGGGCCTTGTCAGAACTTGCCCGCCAGTCGGCCCGCAACAGGGATATTTTACTCCATGAAGGCGTTTATGTCGGCCTGAGTGGCCCCTCGTTTGAAGGTCCCGCCGATTTGCGATTCCTGCGCGCAGTCGGCTCGGATGCAGTCGGGATGTCCACCGTCCCCGAAGTGATTGTCGCGCGGCATGGCGGTATCCGCGTGCTGGGCATCTCGGGCATCAGCAACAAAGCCAACCTGGACGGCAACACCCCCACCTCCCACGAAGAAGTGCTCGAAGCAGGCCAGGTCATGGTTCCAAAACTGGAAGCCATCCTGCGCGGCGTTTTACAAAACCTGCCCATCGTGCCTCAAGCAAGTCCCCGACCCTTGCACCGCCCGCAAGGGCAGTTGAGCGCAGCGGAGCAAGACAATTAACCTGGTAGAGATGTGAATGCCCTGCTTCAGTTCTTCACGGAATATGAGACTGTCATCTACCTGATTCTGGGGATTGGGGCGTTTTTTTCGCTGCGCATCCTGTTCACGGCCTGGTCAGAATGGCGGTTGGCGGTTTTCGGCCTGGAAAAGGAGTTGATTTTCCAACGGGTGCGGATTTCCGGCTCTTTTATCATCCTCCTCCTTTTGATTGGCCTTTCCCAATTTTGCCTGGTCACGTTCATTGCGCCATTCCTGCCCGCCTCAGCCGTGCTGCTCACCCCAACATTGAACCTGACCCAGGGCGCTGCCGGCGTTATGCAGGCTGACCCGCCCTCCACAGGAAC
>Ga0116204_1000890_pt1 | contig 16901 bp, 16 predicted proteins | sample LakKivwa52mmetaG_FD_94481 | JGI IMG/M metagenome (GOLD analysis project Ga0116204, IMG submission 94481) | Anoxic lake water microbial communities from Lake Kivu, Rwanda to study Microbial Dark Matter (Phase II) - Lake Kivu water 52m metaG | ecosystem: Environmental > Aquatic > Freshwater > Lake...
AGACCGCTCCAATGTGGCACGCGTTTATGCCGAGTTGCAAAAATCATTACAGAGTGAACTGAATGCCAAGCCCATGCCTGAGACGGTGAGGTTATACAATGAAATGATGGGTGGGGACTAGGTTAACAACCGCTGTCTTTCTTCCATTTGTTCTCGTGTTAGGTAAGATGGCTTCCATGCCATCCTTTTGTTTTAAGGCTATTTTCGCACCTTGAATAATCCAACTTTTGATTGATTAATAAATCCACCTCTCTCTTGATGACATCCTAATAAAAATATTCTACACTTCCTCCATCGAAATCTACATGGAGGTAGAAATGAATACTACAACTAATGAAAAAAGTACCGCCTGGCGAAGGATCGCAATTGTTACGCTTCTATTGCTGGTGCTGGTTGGTCCCAACTTCGGACCGCTTCCACACCTGCTTCGTCAGAACTTATCTTTGGAAGGCTCCGTTACTGGCGTTCTCATTTGGTTCTGTGTAGCCTTTATGATTATCCTTGCCGTAATTTTCAGGATGATTAAGAGCACGTCCATTGGCGAATTTCTTAAATCCCACGGACTAGGTGCACCTTCTGGAATCGGTGCGAACATTGCAGGGCTAATACTGGGAATAGTATGGGCGCTTCTATTCCTATCCAGCGCCCTTCAATTTGACCCGGATGCCAACATAACCCAGATCAACGGCTTCCGCATTCTGACTGCCTTACTGGCGGCGGGCGGCGCACTCCTGGAAGATCTAATTACACGCAGCTTCATGATGAATCAGTTGAATAAAATCGGCTCATCAAAATGGGTGCAGGTAATTGTCCCCGCCTTGATCTTTGCACTTTATCACACGATCTGGGGCTTCAATGCCTTTTCATTTGTCTTTAGCGTGATCTATGGATTATTGCTGGGCGGGTTGTTCTTATGGGGCAAGCGCAGCCTTACTCCAGTCATTCTTGGGCATAGTCTTGTTGTCCTCATTGCGGAACCCTTTGCAACAATGCTGATATTCCTGGCACCGGGTGCTTAGAAGTAAGTTCAAAACATTACCTTGCGATATTCTGGACACGAAAAACACTGCCAGATATCGCAAGGTATAATTCATCATGACGAAAATACAAAAAAGCAAAAACCTCGAGGTATGGGAACAATGGGATTGGGTATGGCACTTTTCAGCCTATAGTTTTCTTATCTTGAACATCATATTTGTATACAATAGTGAGCCAAAAGCCATAAGCTTTTCGTTCTTTCTTGTTCTTTCTGTGGCATTGGGCATATGGTACATCCCATTTATAACCATTTCAAATTTGCGCATTTGGAATAATCCTAAACGTGGCGCACTTTATCTGGTACCAGGGTGGGTGATCTGGGGTGGTTTGATCTCACTCGCCGCCGATTCGCTTTTTTTGATAGGGATATTCTTTCCATTAATTTTTAGCCGATTCCCCATTCGATGGTCAATTGGAATAACTATTTTTCAGACTTTAGGTCTTTATGTTCTATATATCATGTTATATCCAACGGAGCATTGGTTTGCGATCCTAATGATCATCCTGGGACTGCTGGTCATCTCGACGATCATTGGCGCCTTTATTTCATCCATCCTAATACAGAGTACAAACCGCCAACGTCTTATCGATGAATTGACCCGTTCCCGAGCAGATTTGATGAGAGTTGAGCGGGAGGCGGGTCGACTGACCGAACGGCAGCGCCTTGCCCGTGACATTCACGATACAATCGCCCAACATTTTACATCTATCATCATGCATCTCGCTGCGGCAAAGCACAGCAATTTTGAGACAGTCCAAACGCAAGTTCAACAAGCTGAAGAGGCTGCACGTGAAGGGCTTGATGAGATTCGCAGGATCGTTTGGGACATGCAACCTGAACAATTTGAAAAGGCTTCTCTTATCGAAGCTATTGAAGAATTAGCCGCTCGTTGGTCTGCAGAAAATAATATACAGGTAAAGATGAAAGTGACAGGTGATCCGCACTCCCTCACATCAGCTACCGAAACGGCACTACTCCGCATTTCACAGGAAGCCATGCAGAATATAAACAAACATGCTCAAGCTAAAAACGTCAATATTACCTTTTCGTTTATGGAAGATATTTTTGTGATGGATATTGCCGATGATGGATTGGGGTTTGACCCTTCAAAAATCAAGAATGGTTTCGGAATGAAAACAATGCGAGACAGAGCAGAAGAATTGAATGGAACACTAACCATAGAAAGTGAGCGAGGAACAGGAACAGCGATTGCGGTTTCTATTCCTGTTTCAGAAGAAAATGACGATTAACATAATAATTACTGATGACCACCCTGTTGTCCGCAGTGGGTTGCGAGCTTTATTATCATCACAATCAGATTTTGAAATAGCAGGCGAGGCTAACAATGGCGAAGAGGCTGCCAAATTGGCAATTTCACTCGTCCCGGATTTAATTCTCATGGATTTGCAAATGCCCATTTTAGATGGTCTAGGTGCAATAAAACTTATTCGAGACAAGTTGCCAAAGGTAAATATTTTAGTGCTTACTACTTATGAAACAGAGGCAGACATATTGCCAGCGCTCGAAGCTGGAGCAATTGGTTATTTACTAAAAGACACTCCCCCTGAACAACTATTTCAAGCGATTCGCAATGCAGCAAGGGGTGAGATGGCGCTAGCGCCGCGCGTGGCAGAAAGAGTAACACAGCGTTTGACAAATTCTTCTAAAAATATATTGAGCAGCCGTGAAATTGAAGTATTGGAGCTTGCATCGCAGGGAAATCCCAACAAGGCAATTGCCAAGAAATTATTCATTACCGAGGCAACTGTTAAATCTCACTTCGTCCATATCTTTTCTAAATTGGGAGTAACTGACCGTACAGCAGCAGTAACCGAAGCAGTAAAAAAGAAGATCATTAAAATAGTATAGTTTTGTGAAATCCACATTTCTCGGTTATCGATCCGCTGCCTCTTGGTGGAATAGCGGTTCGCTTGCTCGAAATCGAGGACATCGAGACCTTCGGGAATTTGTAGGGGCTTTTGCGATAATCAGCTGACTAGGGGGACCTTCGATCGGCATCGGATTGATTGGCTTCCGTTCATCATCATTAAGTTCATTTTTGACTGGGGAGAGCAGGGCATACTCATATTGCGTTAATTAATACAACTTTTGATTGATTAACAAATCCATCTCTTTCTTGATGACATCCCAATAAAGGTATTCTACACTTGCTTCATCAAAAGGAGAGACAAAATGGAAGAAAAAAAATCTATCAACGGCAATATAAATCTTTGGATTGGACTGGTGTTAATCGTTGCCGGGGCAATGATCTTGCTCAATCAACTTGAGACACTGCCTTTCGTATTGAATTGGTGGGCACTCTTGATCCTTTTCCCCGCCTTTGGCGCACTTATCAGCGCATACAACCGCTACCGTTCCACAAATGATCTATTTGAAATGGGTGCGATGGTACCCGCATTAGTCGGTCTGTTCATGCTTCTGCTGTTCGTGAGCCTGCTTTTTGGCAATGTGATCAATCTTAACTTGAAGGTGTACTGGCCCATCATCCTTGTTGTCCTCGGACTGGGTTTGATCATTGGACGTTGGCGAAGATCGTAAGCACGAATTTTGCAGGAGCAATTTATGGAATCCATTCTCGAGGTAAAAGACCTCAAAAAGAATTATGGTGATTTTGCTGCCGTCAAAGGCGTCACCTTTGATATCAAAGAAGGTGAGATCTTCAGCCTGCTCGGTCCGAACGGAGCAGGCAAGACCACCACTATCTCGATGTTATCAACTCTATACACACCCACCGCAGGCGATGCGTCCATTGGCGGTCATTCCATCTCGAAAGACCCGATGGCTGTCAAACAAGTCATTGGCGTTGTACCGCAGGAAATCGCCCTCTACGAAGACCTGACCGCGCGCGAGAATCTCATCTTCTGGGGGCAGATGTACGGCTTGAGCGGCAAATCCCTCAACAGCCGCGTGGATGAAGTGTTGGAGCAGATCGGTTTGGTGGATAAAGCCCAAAACCAGGTCAAAACCTATTCGGGAGGCATGAAGCGACGCGTCAATATTGGCGTGGGGCTGCTCCACAAGCCGCGCCTGCTATTCATGGACGAACCCACCGTCGGCATCGATCCGCAATCACGCCGCGCGATTTTGGATACGGTCAAAGAACTGAACAAGCAGGGCATGACCGTCCTTTATACGACACACTATATGGAAGAAGCCGAGGAACTCTCGGACCGCGTTGGCATCATCGATCATGGTGAACTGATCGCGCTAGGCACACAGGATGAACTTACCAAACAGGTCGGGCAAACCGATACGCTCATTTTGCACATCAACGAAAATGAAGACACCGAAGCGTTGGCTGAATCGCTCAAAGGTTTGGACGGTGTGCTCGAGTCCATTGCAGTAGATCACGAGGTCTCGATCATCACACCAGCAGCAGAAGATGTTCTCGCATCGGTTGTCAGCAAAGCCAATGAGCGCGGCATCAAGATCCGTTCCATTGATATCCGCGAGCCGAATCTCGAAGCAGTATTCTTACACCTGACGGGGAGAGCCTTAAGAGACTAACCACGGAGACACCGAGTCGCGGAGTTTTTAAAATTATTCTCAGTGTCTCCGTGTCTCGGTGGTTCAGGAGACCTCATGAAAAAGTTACTTCTCATTGGTATCAAAGACCTCAAGCTCATGTTCCGTGACCGCGCTGCGCTCACGTTCATGCTCCTCGCGCCCTTTCTCCTTACCATCGGCATGGGATTTGTCACAGGGCGTTTCAGCGGTGGCTCCACTGGGCTTTCAGATATTCCCGTTGTCATCGTCAATTTGGATAAAGGGGATTTGGGAAACGCGCTCGAAGATCTATTCAACTCCGAAGAACTATCGGGGTTGATGGAGCCCAATGCTTCCTCCGACCCCGAAGCTGCCCGTCAACTTATAGAGAGCGACGAAGCCTCAGCCGTGATCATCATTCCAAAAGGCTTCACCGAAAGTATCATCCCCACTGGCGGAGTCACACTCGACCCGAACTACGTCCAACCCGAACCTGTGAAGATTGAAGGGTATACGAATCCATCCAGCCCGACCAGCGCAGGCATCGTCAAAGCCGTTGTGGATGAATTCATCTCGCGTGTCGAAGAGGGACGTACGAGCGGCATGACATCCATTGTCGGGTTGATGAAGGATGGGTTGTTGAATCCGCTCAACGTTGAGAAAGAAGCGAGCGAGTTATTTCAAAATGCAGCAGAATCCGAATCATCTGCCATCACGCTCAAAACAAATATAGAGGGCTCAGACGCTGTCGAACTCGACCTGCTCTCCTACTTTGCGCCTGGCATGGCATTGATGTTCCTGATGTACACCGTCTCCTATGGCGGACGCTCCATCCTGGCTGAACGCGCGGGAGGGACATTGCCGCGGCTGATGATCTCACCCACACAGACCACGCAGGTTTTGGGCGGCAAGGTACTAGGCATCTTCTTCATGGGCGTTGCCCAGGTCGGCGTCTTGATTCTCGCATCGACCCTATTCTTTCAAGTCAGATGGGGAGATGCGCTCGGAGTGATCGTCCTGATCCTTGCGGCGGTCTTCGGTGCGACAGGCTGGGGAATGCTGATTACAGCCTTTGCCCATACACCTGCGCAGGTTGCCAATACAGGTACCGTTGTCATGTTGATCTTCAGCATGTTGGGCGGTAGTTTCATCGATCTTGAGAATTTCCCGCCGTTCATTCAAACCATCAGCAAGATCACACCCAATGCCTGGGGCTTGGACGGTTTCACAACGTTAGCACTCGGCGGTACTCTGAAAAACCTAACAGAACCCGTCACCGCCCTGCTTGTTATGGGAACTGTCTTGTTCGGAGTTGCAGTTGTGTTATTCAATCGGAATGGATTGGTGCAGAAATGACACGGAACGTATCACCCTGAGCCGAAGGCGAAGGGTCTCTGATGTCGTCGTAGAGATTCTCCCCGCATCTGCGGTTCGGGGCAGGTGTCGCTTCGCTCAGAATGACATGACAGGAATGAACTATGAAAAAAATATTTGCCATTGCATGGAAAGACGCCACTATAAAGTTTACAAATAAATCAGAGTGGTTATTCTTCCTTATATTACCCATCACCTTTACTTTCCTGATTGCAGGCGGGGTTCCGTCAGGTGATGACGATAACCGCATCCGATTACTGGTCGTCGATGAAACCCAAACATCCATTTCGCAGCAGATCATTTCTGATCTCGAAAACTCGACCGCCATCCGCACAGAAATTGTTGCGCGTGAAGAGGCTGAAAGCCAATTCGATGACCGCCGCGCTTCGGTTGTGTTCATGATCCCTGCGGGAATCGACATCGAATCACTGCAAAACGGCTCAGCAGAGGTCGAATTATTTCAACAGCCAAATAATCTGAATGCAACCATCGCTGAGCGGGCTGTGCTGACGGCGATCCGAAGGGTGAGTAGTTCCATCTCCGCGGCGCAGAACGCGGTCCATGTGCGTGAAGCAAAACAACCTTTCGCCTCAGATGCAGAGAAGCAAACGTACTTCGAGAACTCTTTGGAAATGGCGCAGTCCATTCAAGCGGATGCGCCAGAACGTGTGACTGTGATCGAAGGCACGACGCCAGACAGGGTCGATTATGACCCGCGTACCAATACATCTGCCGGGCAATTGATCACGTGGGTGTTTATCCCGTTGTTTGGGATCTCGGCTTTGTTCGCATCTGAACGTCAACAAGGGACATTGCGCCGCCTGCTGACAACCCCTGCACGCAAAACGACATTTTTACTTGGCACGATCTCAGGTCAGGTCGGGATGGCGTTAATTCAAATGTTTTTACTGGTTGGATTCGGCATCTTTGCAATGAAACTCAATTGGGGGCGTGAACCCTTCGCCCTGTTCGTACTGCTATTTGCATCCGCACTTGCGGCGGCAGCGTTCGGCACCACATTGGGAACGTTCATCAAGACTGCAGGGCAAGCCGTCGGATTGAGCATTATGTTCGGCATGCTCTTCGCCATGATGGGTGGATGTATGTATCCACTAGAGCTGTTCCCACCTGCGGTACAAAGTGCTGTAAGGACACTCCCCACCACCTGGGCGATGGAAGGCATGTTGGATTTGGGCTTGCGCGGCGGAGGCTTAATTGAAATTCTGCCCGAGGCGGGAGTCCTGCTCGGGTTTGCGGCTGTCTTTTTTGCAGTAGGCGTGATGAGATTCCGCTACGAGTGAGGAAAAGATAGTTCCATTACCAAAAACTAAAGTCCCGCCCTAAAGCGAGACTTTAGTTTTTGGTAATCACAAGGCAGGCTGTGACTTTCCCGGGCGGTGGATAGGCGACCGGGCTAAGTAGCTCCTTGTTGGAGATGAAACAAATCAACTAAGGTTTTGCGCAAGTTTAAGCACTTCATCAATTGTCATTCTGCATCCTTCTTCATGTGCCTCGTGATAGGCAGGTTCACCCAATTTGGTCATGCAGATTTCTTTAATGATATCTAACTCGCTCTGTTCGAGCAAAACATGGGTATTGGCTTGTGTGCGGATATGCTCTGCCCAGCCGATCAGATGGGCAGCCTGTCTCGCCTGCCCTTTTTCGATATAAACCCCTGCCAGACCTTCCATTGCAAATACAGCCCCAGCCATGTATCCATCGCCGATGAAATTCTGTGCCGCTTCCAAAAGGATATCTTGCGCTTGCTGGAGTTTGCCTGTTCGCAGCGCTATATATCCCTGACGGGCACGCAGCCAGTAATACGCCACCCGATTTGAAGTTCCGCGGACTGCCGCTATTGCCTCTTCCAATAATGCGTTTGCCTGATCTGAATCTCCGCGTGAAAGGGCTATCAGGCTTTTTGCGACTTGTGGGTTTTGCCAGATGTCCTTTTGTTGATAAGCTTCCCATAAACGATTGGCTTCATTCAGGTGTCTTTCTCCTGTTTCAATTTTTCCATCCACCACCCTGCACAAACCGAGAATTCCAAGCGCATTTACTTGAGCAATACGATCATCGGTCTTTTGGTAAAGCAACAATGCTTTTTCCCAGTAGCCAGCCGCGCGGTCGGGATATCTGCGATCCCAACCCAGATAGTAATGAACATTCGCCTCCCGCCATTCATCTTTCAAGGCATGTGAAAGCACAAGCGCCTGATGCAGGAGTTCATCGGCTTCCGCTGGTTTATCAAGGAATTGTTTTACATTGGCTAACAGGGTGATTGCATCCGTTTCACCATGCTGGTCTCCAAACGACCGAAACAATGCAAGGCTTTCCTCAATGGCAGATTGGGCATTGGTGAATTGTTGAAGCCAGGTCAACAACCACCCATAAACGAACAGCGCACGCGCCCGTTCGTTAAGAAAGCTGCTGGATTTGGGGTTTTGGATAAATCGTTCCAACCAATGAATACCGCCGCGCAGGTTGGAAAACTCCCAATAGCGCGCCAGTCGGCTTGCAATGCGTAAACCCGCCTGCAAATCGGTTTGATCTGCCCATTGCAGAGCAGATTGAAAATTATGACTCTCAATATCAAGAAGTTCGATCCACTCATTCCCCACAGGTCCGCGCAACCCAGCCTCTGCTTTTTCTGAGAGATCAAGGAAATACCTCAAATGATGGGTGCGGATTTCCCGCTCCATGCCCAATGTGCGGCATTTGTCTTGAACGAATTTGCGCACCATTTCATGGAAAAAATACCGCGTCTCTCTCCCTGCTTCCTGATTCACAATAATGAGCGACTTCTTGACCAAAGCATCGGTTAATCCGAGAACATCGCCGTGGCAGACGGATTGGGCGGCGTCAAACGTCCAGCCGCCAGCAAACATGGAGAGTTGACATAGGAACACCCTCTCGGATTCTGAAAGTAGATCCCAACTCCATTCAATGGATGCTTGCAAGGTTTGATGACGCGGCAGGATCGTCCGCCCATTGTTCGTCAGCAGGGAGAAAGAATCGAGAAGTTGTTCGAGTATCTCGTTTACTTGCAGGATGTTCACCCTTGCAGCGGCAAGTTCGATGGCTAGTGGAATGCCATCCAAATGACAGCAAATGCGGGCAACGGCTTCGATATTGTCTTTCGTCAACTCAAAAGAGGTGAGCGCAAGTTTGGCGCGTTCGGCAAACAGGTTGATCGATTCGTAATTTGTTTGGACGTCGAGCAAGCTTAGATCTATGCCTGCTTCTGGGATCGGTAGGGATGGCATGGTGTAGACCGCCTCACCTGAAATCCCCAGCCCTTCTCGGCTGGTGGCTAAAATCCTGATATTTGGACAATGTCCCAGCAGGGCGCTGATGAGTTCCGCGCAGGCATCCAATAAATGTTCGCAATTGTCAAATATAAGCAGGGCATGTTTCGCTTGCAGATATTCATTTAACTTGCTTAATATCTGCGCAATACGATTCTCTTTGATGTTGAATACATCGGCGGTTGTTTTGGCAACAGCAGACGGATCGGCAAGGGCGTCCAATGCAATAAACCAAACACCGTCGGTGAATAATTCAGTCAGAGAATGCCCGAGTTGCAGCGAAAGACTTGTTTTGCCGATGCCGCCTGCGCCAACAAGCGTGACCAGCCGATTCGTCTTGAGCAGGTTCTTAATTTCGCTTATCTCCTTCTCGCGCCCGATGAATTTTGATACTGGGTGAGAGAGGTTATGTTTTTTTGCAACTGCCTTTTCTTTGGGCTGTGTTTGAAGCGGTTTTATTTCCCCTTTTCGAATCTTTTTGTACAGGTCCCGCGTTTCTGGTTGAGGGTCAAGGTTCAATGCCTGGCGCAGAGTTTGTTCAAGAGTTTGATATTGTTTTAGCGCCGCATTTTGTTGACCCGCCTGTATATAGGCTTCCATTAACTGACGGTGTGAAGCTTCGCTCAACGGGTCGAGTGTGACCAAGCGGTTTGCATAAGTGATGGCTTGGTCGGTATGCCCGAGCGAGCAGTAATCGGCAGTGAGGGTGGTGAGTGCGTATGAAAGATGTCGCTTTAATTCTTCTGAAACTGAAAATACCCACTCGTTGAAGGGATGGGCATCTTTGAGGCTGAACCCGGTCAGGAAGTGGCTGCGGTACAGGGTGGCAGATTCAGCTAACAGGGTGGTGCGAAGCGAAGGGTTTGATTCCGCGCGGCTCTTTTCGACGAGGGAGTTGAATGTTTCCACGTCGAGTTGAACATCCGCCTTGTGGTTTATACCGATATTTTCGCGGTCTGTATCGAGCCAATCTTCTCCCAGTGTGCGCTGAATTTCCCAGAGCACTTGACGCAGGTTTTTGTACGCTTTGGCTTGTTCGTAATCTGTCCATAGGAGGGCGCTTAGAGATGCCCGCGGATGCTGTCCCCGCTCCACGGAAAGATATGCAAGGAGCGCTACTATTTTGCGGCGATCCAATGCGATCGGTTGATCGTTTAATTTGATCTGTGGGGGACCCAGAAAATAAAGATGCAAGCTCGGGATCATAGAACTCCATTTTTTACCAATAAGCAAAATTATATCTCTGAATTGTTCCTGAAAAACGGAAAAGATGTTCTTTGAGACGCTCTGCGAGACGTTCACAAGACGCGCTACTCATACAATGCAGGTCATCGAAAGGAGTTGTTGAATGAATAAATTCTTGATAGCGCTTGGAGAACTTGTTGCTATTGTGCTTGTTGCCGCTCTTGTGAGTTGGTTTGCTGTTCAACTTTTGCGTGAATGGGCAGCACCCCCGCCATTGTTGGACGGTCTGTTATAGCAGGCAGTGAGATTGTTTATTAATACTTTATAGGAGAGTACCAAAATGAAAACGTATCGTAACGCATTACCGCAGCTCAGAGATGGGCTGTTCCTTGCCGACGGAGGGATCGAGACGACCTTGATCTTCCATGATGGCTTGGACCTGCCAGATTTTGCCGCATTTCACGTGCTTAAGACTCCTTCGGGAGAGGCAAGCCTGCGCAAGTATTTCCGCGCCTATGTGGATTTGGCAAAGCAATATGGCACAGGGTTGGTGCTGGAAAGCGCAACCTGGCGCTCCAGCCCAGATTGGGGCGCTCGCATCGGTTATTCGCTCGATGAATTGGATGAGGCGAATCGTAGGGCAATTAAGCTTCTCGAAGAAATCCGTTGCGAGTACCAGACCGAACGAACTCCGATCATTGTCAGTGGTTGTGTGGGTCCGCGCGGAGATGGGTATGTGCCTGGAAATGTTATGTCAGCCAAAGAAGCAGAGAAATATCATCGCCGCCAGATCGAGATTTTTGCGAAGTCATCCGCCGATCTCGTGACTGCGATCACCATGAACTATGTGGAGGAAGCCATTGGCATTGCGCAGGCGGCAAAGAAAGCTGGTATTCCTGTGGTTTTGTCCTTCACTGTTGAAACGGATGGCAACCTGCCAACAGGTCAGACGCTCAAATCTGCTATTGAGCAAACGGACAAAGAAACGAACGGCTATCCTGCCTATTACATGATCAATTGCGCGCATCCTACTCATTTTGAGCATGTTGTTTCAGACGGCGGCGACTGGCTTCAGCGCATCCGCGGGATACGGGCAAACGCTTCACATATGAGCCATGAAGAGTTAAATGAGGCTCCCGAGTTGGACGAAGGAAACCCCATTGAACTTGGGATGCAGTACGCCCGCCTCAAACAGCGCATCCCAACTTTAAGTGTGATGGGCGGCTGTTGCGGCACCGATCATCGTCACATTGAGCAGATCGCAGCGGCGTGCGTTCCGTTGTTCCAGGCTGCGGCGGGATAGTCTTTTCTGCGCTCAGTAAAATCAAATAAACCTCCTGCAAAAGACCGCAAGATTTCATTGCATGGGCTTTGCAGGAGGTCTGAGTGGAAGGATTTATTAAGAATGAAAATCGATATTCGTCTGATTCTTGAAACAGCCGTTCGGCAATTTGTTCCCTGGCTGGGTGCCGTCCTATTGGTGACATGGGCGGGGTTTCCTGGTGTGGTTTGCATCACTCCAATGGCATGGTTGATGGCTTTGCAGATAGGAAATGTATGCACGTCAAAATCAAAGAGCGCCACATCCTCAAACCGTCTTTTCGAGGCGGCGTTAGCGGGCGGTCTTCTCGGACTTTTGCAAGGCATTCTGTTCATGGTCGTTATCCCTGCGATGGGATCGATCCGTCCAGAAGAAGAGGCGAACATGGGGTTGCTTACAAGTATCATGCTTACGGCTGGTATTATTGCGGGTGCATTGCTTTCGCTCTTCACCGCCTTTTTGAACGAACAACGCAAAAAACAAAAACAATTGCGGTAATAGCTTTTCTTGCAACCTTTTGTTGGTAACCTTTGGAGGTAAACATGGAAATATTAAGACTCGCCGCTTTTTCTCAAAATGGACAAGGCGGCAATCCCGCTGGCGTCGCCTTTTGTGAAGAGATGCCAGCCGCTGAAACAATGATGTCCATCGCGAAGGAGGTGGGTTATTCTGAAACTGCGTTTTTGGTAAAGCAAGCGGATAGTTGGAGAGTGCGTTATTTTGCACCAGAACTGGAAGTGCCGTTTTGCGGTCATGCTACCATTGCTTTGGGTGCGGCATTGGGCGAACGCTTTGGCGGGGGGACGTATAATCTGATTCTAAATGACAGCACCATCACCGTCCGCGCCTCAAAAACGGACCTCGGATTTTCTGCTGCGCTTCAATCCCCATCCACATGGACGAAAGATGCGCCCGAAGAATACGTCACCCGCATCCTCTCCGCCTTTCAATTGAAGAAGGAACAACTCGATGAAAGATTCCCAATCCGCATTGCTGGAGCGGGAGCCACACATCTCATCATCTTCGTCAAAGATAGGCGAACTCTTTCGGACATGAAATACCCGTTCGAAGAAGTCCGCGCGATAATGGCAGAACAAAATCTGGTGACGATTAGTCTGTTATGGCAGGAATCTGATTCTGTGATTCACTCGCGTAATGCCTTTGCGTCTGGTGGAGTCTACGAAGATCCGGCAACTGGTGCAGCGGCTGCGGCGTTGGCAGGCTACTTGCGCGACATCGGCTGGAAAGGCTCAAAGACATTTACCATATTACAGGGTGAAGATATGGGCATACCTTCTCGTTTGAATGTCTTTTTTACTACCAAAGCGGGCGATAGCATCTCCGTCAGCGGTGAAGTTCGGAAGATGGGATAGATTACACATCTCATCGCTTGGCAAAGCTTATCTCTTTGTTAAACTAAACAAGGCGCCTTAGTTTTGGGGCGTCTTGTTGCGTTAAAGCACCTTATTTCTTGGCTTTAATTGGGTGGGAAGATCCATCGCCAATATGCTGTTCCCCTGAACCCGTTGAGGAATTTTTTTCCGCTCAAATAGATTATTCGGAAGCGGCTCAGACTCTGCGCGTGCCGATCGGCACTGTGAAAAGTAGACTTGCACAAGCGTGCTTGCAAATGAGAGGCATATTGAAGGGTGTATTGGATGATAGATCCTCATTGAAGACGATAAGCATCCTGTGCTCATAAAACGGGAATATTATCATGTGCGATTTTCATAAAACATTTCAGGTCACATTCGGGAACAAATACGCGCACCACATCGTTATCTGTCTGTTCAAAAAGTTGCCCATCCTTTTTCTAAAACCTTATATTTGTAAGGAGAAAACATGAAAACAAAAACCTTATTTATCCTGTCGCTGAGCCTTTTCCTGCTACTCAATGCCTGCTCGCCACTTTCCACCATCGTAAGCGAATCTGGACAACAATCCACGCCCGTCGAATCGTACGATACACCATCCACTGACCACCAGCCCATTACGGTGGATCAGGTTGAGGAGGAGACTGGTCAGCCGCCGATTCCAGCTACTTGGATGACTTATAACAGCACCAATCCGCAGTGTGGATATGGCATCAACTACCCGCCAGAAATACAAGTCACTGAGCAGACCCCGTACAGTCAGACGTTTAGTTTCAAACTGCCTGATTCAGATGCAGGTACACCAAACTTCATTTATGTGTCCGTGGTGACCCCAGAAATCCAAAAGATGGTCGAGGATGGCATCTACAACCATGATGTTTACAATTATGATCCAACGGCAACATCGATCCTGTTAAATATGCAGCCTGGTGAGAGCAAATCAGTACACCAAGCACCTGGTATGGAAATAGGATTTACCTTTGAGCGTAAGTTGGATACACAGATCAGCAGTCACATTGCTCAAACTTATGAGAATATCCGTCCGTGGGAGTTTCCCAGCGGGACAAAGGAGATACGATATCTTCTGTCATTGGACGGATGCATGTACCTGATTGGTGGATATGTAGATACAACCCAGTCGAATCAATCGGGCACGATTATGGAGGATCTTTTCCACCAGATCATCACTACCGTGCAAGTGGCGCCGTAAGTGATTGAATGTCTTCAGTACATTGTTCGATATTCCCCTATCAACGACAATTAGAATTCTAATTGTCGTTGATAGGGGAAAACTTATAACTTGTATACATGATATATGCTGTGCTGGAAAGATTCGATTGCAGTTATGAGGAACAAAACAACAGTGATTGGCAATGTCTATAATAACAGACGTGCCAAAACTCCGGAAACGTACAAACCGAATCCAAATACAATGTGGTTAATCAAGCTGCGAAGCCTTGCTTGTGCAGGATTTGATGATTTTGATGCGGCAACTCCTAGTCCAAAGGCAGGCTGCATGATGAAGAATGGTGCAGAGACGGTGATTAAGCCAAATAGGAGTGCAGGAATCAGCGAAGGGTGTTGAAGCCATTTGTTGCCTACGATTACCACAAAAGTTGCTGCAAATGTGATGCCAATCATGTAATGTGCAATCCACCCAACTACACATTCCGCGTTTTTCGGTGGTGCGGAGCTGATATTAGAATGTCGAAAGATTCTTTCTGGCATATATAAAAGCCAGCGTCCAACGAGGCGGAATTTCGAGGGGGTGATCTTGAAAGCATATTTAAGAAACAATCCCCAAAGATCAAAAATCAGCGTTGCTCCAATCCCAAGAAAGATGGGGCTTAGGAAGTAGAGTATCGAATTATTCATCTTAGTTTTTTTGCTTTCTCGTATAGAGCAGAAGTAAAGTAATCACAACACAGAATAATCCGGGAAGGCTGGCTTCGATCCCAAACTGACCGCCTGTCAACCATACAGGTGCAGTTCCAAAGGAAGGTATTAATAAACCCGATTGCTCGGTGCCGCTCACGCCAAAACCAAGGACGCCGCCTTGTACAAAGTTTGCCATTAGATGCAATCCAAGAGGCATTGCTAGGCTTTTCGTGTGGATAAATGCCAGACCGAAAAGGATCGATGCGAGAAAAATATTGATACTTGCCATCGCCTTGATACCACCGATCATGCCTGGATTATTCAGATGCGTCAGCAGGAAAAAGACAGCGACGATCAATTGAGCTGCCCATTGACCCAATCCAGCAATGAGACGTCGAAAGAGGAACCCTCGGAATAACAATTCTTCTGCGACTGCAACTCCAGCAAAGAGCAACAAACTCGAAGATAAGGTTGATGCCCCTTCGGGATTCCACTGCCAATGAACCCAGCCGAAGATTCCTAAAATCAGTGCGGGGATCAGCATGAGGGCGGAACCGATCAAGCCGCCCAGACATAATTCTTGCAGCCAACGTGTATTGAACTTCCCTGTCAATTCAGCCAACGGTTTCCGCCGCCCGAACTGACAGAGAAGCGATGCCAGGGTGACGATTACGGCTTGCAAACCTATGGAGACTTCCCCGTTGTTTTCCTGTGCTGCCACCATTGCCGGCACAAGAAAACCAGCCAGCACAAGAAAAAATATCAATATCCACCAGCCGTTGCGTAGTTGACGTTCGGAATTTAGAAATAGATTGAATGTCATAAGTCACCAATAAGTGGATCGGTATCTGCCTTGTTTGCCTGATCGGGGTCAATAGTATTGACCGATAACAACGGCATTCCCAGATCGCGGATCTTCTTCAGGATGCCATGCAACGCAGACTGGTCAGCGATGGGTCCACCTAAAAGCGTGTTCCCATCTTCTTCCAATGTGATGGTTAGCCCATCAAACCAGCCTGCCCATTGCTGACCCAGATGACCTTTGATCTTGATCTGAAAGATCTTCGGTACATCCGGGTCGTGCCCCAAATTCTGTTCGTTTGGCATTATTGCACCGTAATGACAATATTCCCTTTTTTTCGTCCAGTATCCATGTAGCGGTGCGCTTCGACCATGTTTTCCAGCGAATAACTACGGTCAATGACCGCTTTGATCTCACCCTTCTCGATCAACTCTTTGATAAAGATCAGGTTGTCCATGTTTTCTTTTGTGTCCAGTTTTGCCATTGACACAAAGGTCCCGTTCGGTGCGAGGACTTTCGCGTATTGTGATTTGGGGAATTTCGCCACCGTGTCATAGATGACATCGTAGCGTTCTTCCATTGCTGAGAAATCTTCTTTTGTATAGTCGATGACGTGATTCGCTCCCAGCGATTTCACCATCTCAATATTGGACGTACTACAAACCCCAGTCACTTCTGCGCCGAAATATTTTGCAAGCTGGATCGCGTATGTTCCAACACTGCCAGATGCGCCGTAGATGAGGACCTTTTGTCCGCGTTTGATGTTGCCTTTGCGGAGCAGGCGCAGGGCAGTGGTCGCACCGATGGGCATAGCGGCAGCTTCTGCATACGTCACGTTATTCGGCTTGATCACCATCATCGCCTTCTCGGGCAGACATTTATATTCAGCATAGCCGCCAAACTTTTCCGTGAGGGTGGAGGCGAAGACCTGGTCACCGACCTTGAAGCGGGTCACATTTTTGCCGACTGCTTCCACTACGCCCGCAAGTTCAGAGCCGAAGATAGGTTGGCTGGGTTTTGTGATGCCCAGCGCAAGGCGGGCGGGGATCCATACTGCGGCAGGGACAGTAAAACTTCGCATTCGAAAATCTGCGGCGGTGACGGTGGTTGCGTG
>Ga0116204_1000891_pt1 | contig 16895 bp, 13 predicted proteins | sample LakKivwa52mmetaG_FD_94481 | JGI IMG/M metagenome (GOLD analysis project Ga0116204, IMG submission 94481) | Anoxic lake water microbial communities from Lake Kivu, Rwanda to study Microbial Dark Matter (Phase II) - Lake Kivu water 52m metaG | ecosystem: Environmental > Aquatic > Freshwater > Lake...
CCCTACATTCTTAGGTAGTCCGGGTACTAGTGCCCGGCATTTATAAAGATGTAGGGTCAATATGGCTGTTTCAGGCGGTTTTCACCCTACATTCTTAGGTAGTCCGGGTACTAGTGCCCGGCACGCATAGAAAAATTTGGATCAATATGGTTATTTCAAACGATTTTCCCCCTACGCTCTTAAGTAGGCCGGATACAAGGAGGAGTTATGGACAAATCATCCCATGAGATTCTTCCCGGCGACGAACCCGTCCCGTTTTTTCCTAACCACTTGCTCACCGAGTTGTGGGTGGCTGTTGGTTTCATCGTGTTGGCAGTGGTGGTTGGCATCCTCGGCATGATGAACCCGGTTGGGCTGCAAGAGCCAGCCGACCCACTCAACACCCCTTTGCACGTTAAGCCGGAGTGGTATTTCCTGTTCCTGTACCAGTTCCTGAAGTTCGTTCCAGGAACACTGTTCTGGGGACAGGTGGATGGGCGGCAGTTGGTGGTGGTGGTAGTGGCGGTTGGCTTGCTGGCCTTCATGTTCTTGCCTTTTATTGACAAAAAGGTAGATACAAAACGAGCCATGCTCATTCGCGCTACCTGGGCCGCGGTGGCCCTGATTGTTGTGATTGCCCTGACTATCTGGGGGGAGGTGAGTTAGCCATGCCCGATATTACCCGACGTGATTTTCTGAAATTGGTTAAAGGCGCTGGCATTGCCGCCGGAGCTGGCGCGCTGGCAGCCCCGATCCTGGCTTATCTTTACCCCACCAACCTCGAAATCTACCCATCTGAGCCGGTACTGGTCTGCGCCGAGGAGGAACTGCCCGAAGGCGAATCGAAAATTGTGGCTTTTGGGCGCTACCCGGCCCTGGTCATTAACCTTGGGGGGAGGCTGAAAGCCTATTCCGCCGCCTGTACGCATTTCGCCTGCACCGTGAAATGGAACAAGGCTTCGGGACAAATCGATTGCCCATGTCACGAAGGCTATTTCGACGCAAAAAATGGCTCCGTCATTAGCGGCCCGCCGCCCAAAGGCTTGCTGATTCTTGAAACCGAGGTCGTAGACGGCAAAATCTACGTCAAGGCAGGCAACCAGTGAACGCCAAATTGACTTTTCGCAAGGATGCCTGGAAGGAGTTTTTTGTCCAGGTGCTTGGGCAGGCGCGCGTGCTCAAAAAAGCCTATCCCGGCCTGATGCACTTCCTGATTTTCTGGGGCATGGTTGTGCAGGTGCTTGGCACCGCCATCAACCTGATGCAGATGAAACTGTTTACGCCTTTCGCGTTGGAAACCTTCCCGCGCGCTGGCTGGTACCTGGCTTATGAACTGTCGATGGACCTGGCAGGGCTGTTCATTATCGTCGGGGTGCTGATGGCGGCCTTCCGCCGGTGGGTACTGCGTCCGCCGGAATTGCAAACCAGTTGGGATGACTGGTTCGCCCTGGGCATGCTCCTGCTGATTGCCGTGCTCGGGTTTACCAACGAGGCCACGCGCCTGCTAGTGACCCAGCCGGAATGGGCCTCCTGGTCGCCGATTGGCAACTGGCTGGCAGGCATCTTTGTTGCCAGCGGGATGACTGTCGAAACGGCTTTCAACTGGCACAACGGACTGGTGGTGGCGCACGTGGTTGTGGCGCTGGCACTCGTGGCTATGGTTCCATTCACCAAAATGCGTCATATACTCACCGGACCGCTCAATATCCTCGTTCGTCCAAACAGACCAATGGGCGCGCTGGAAAAGATTGATGATATCGAAAACACCGAACAACTCGGTGTTGGCAATCTGGTTGAATTCGCGCCCCAGCAGTTGCTTTCCTTCGATGCCTGCCTGAAATGCGGACGCTGCCACGAAGCCTGCCCATCCAGCTTGAGCGGCATGGATTATTCGCCGCGCGATCTGGTCCAGATGCTGCGCAAGGGCATGAACAACGCCCTGTTAAACGGCGAGGCGGCTCCAGGCGGGGAGGTGCTTGGCCCGGTCGTGCCGGAAAACTATTCGTGGATGTGCACCACCTGCGGGGCCTGCATCGCCCGCTGTCCCGTTTTCATCAACCCGGTCGATGAAGTCATCGACCTGCGCCGCTACCAGGCACTGACGACCGGCAAACTGCCCAAATCGATCTCGGTTCTGCTGCGCAACTTCGAGCGTCAGGCCAACCCGTGGGGCATTGGCGCGCAAAATCGCATGGATTGGGCCAATGGCCTGGAGTTGCGCGAACTGGCCGAGGGCGACCAGGTGGATACGCTCTACTTTGTGGGCTGCGCGGCAGTGTTTGATGAGCGCAATAAAAAGGCGGCGCGTGCCTTCGTCAAACTGCTCAAGAAGGCCAATGTGGATTTTGGCGTGCTTGGTTTCGATGAAATGTGCTGTGGCGAGACCGCCCGGCGCATGGGTCACGAGCATATGTTCCAGGAATTTGCCAGGCAGAATATCGAAACCTTTGGCAAAATCAAATTCAACCGCATTGTTACCGCCTGCCCGCACTGCTTCAACACGCTCAAGAACGAATACCCGCAGATGGGTGGCGATTACCAGGTGCTGCATTACACTGAACTGCTGGCCGAACTGGAACTGCCCACGCCGAGCGCCAACGGGAACGGTGTCAAGGGGAATGTCGCCTTCCACGACTCATGCTACCTGGGCCGCTATAACAATGTCTACAAGATTCCCCGCGCGTTACTTGATCAGGCTGGCATAAAACGCGTTGAAATGGCGCGCAACCATGAAAACAGCTTTTGCTGCGGCGGCGGGGGCGGCGGGATGTGGATGGAAACGGATAAAGATAAGCGTATCAATCACCGCCGATTCCAGGAAGTGTTGGACGCCAAAGCCGAGGTGGTGGCTACGGCATGTCCTTACTGCACGATCATGTTCGATGATGCGATCAAGTCCAAAAACCTGGGTGAACAGGTCAAGGCAATGGATATCGCCGAGATTATGGTCAAACAGATGGAAATGTGAAGCACCAGGCTGCCGAAGCGAGACAGACTTCGAGCCTGAATCTTATTACCAGGAGAACAACTCTAATGAAGAAGCGGTTACTTTTTATGCTGGTCATCCTGTCCGTCCTGGTTGGCTTGTTTGGCGTGGCGGCAGCACCGACCGGCAAGAAGGATGAAACCAAAAGCGTCACCTTTATGAGTGTCGATTATTATCACGAAAAAGGCGTGGTTTTTAAATTCAAATTGACCGGCGATTTTAAGGATTCAGAACTGAAAGGCAGCGTTCAGGTGGGAAAGAAAACCATCAAAGTGTACTGCGTTCGGAAAGAGAATGACAGCCGGGCCAATGCCCAATGCGTAGCGCCTTCCACAACAACCATTTTGGCGGGAAGACTTGGCGTCATCACGTTTGCCGGGTCAAAATTCTCGTTTACTGTTCCCAAACGAAATACGGAAGAGTAGCTACACCCAAATCAAAGCGACCGGTCGCAATGTTGCGACCGGTTTTTCTTCAACCGAATAATGTTTCTAGCCCCTCCGCGCAGGCATCGCGCCAGGTGGTGTAATTGTGCGCGCCGCTGTTCTCGCGGTAGGTGAAATCGTAGCTTTTTTCGACCAACAGGGCGGCCATCTTTCGGTTGGACGCCAGCAAGAAATCCATCTCTCCGCAATCGAGCCATAGCCTAATATCCGGTTTGGGAAAATGGCGTACCATTTGCATCGTCGTCGTTTCATGTTCCCAGAGTTCGAATGCTCCTGCCTGGCTGATGGCTTTGCCAAACACTTCAGGCACTTTAAGCGCGGTGAATACAGACATTAGCCCGCCCATTGATGCGCCCATGATGCCATACGCGCCGGGGTTTTTTGCGAGATCGAGCAAGTTCAGTTCCTGGGAAGCCAGCGGCAAGACTTGACCAATCACAAAAGCCAGGGTCGGATCAGCCTGGCCGTACTCTACCATGCGGGCCGCGCCCCCGTTTTGCATGAAAGCAATCGCCAACGGACAGATGCGATTCGCCGCGATGAGATTATCCACAATTGCCGCCAGTTTTCCGCGCCGCAGGTAATCGGGGCCGTCGTACACAACCAGCAGCGGCACAGATTCATCCGCTGGTGGGTGATACAGGGAAACGCGCCGTACTTTTCCGGCTGTCACATATTCCGCCGGGACAGTGTGGTGACTTAACTTCCCGCGCAAGCCGCCGGCGGGCAGTTGAATCAGCGGGGTAGGCTGCGTTTCGGGCATGTAGAAAAAATGATTGTAGCCTCCCACGCCGTTGTAAACAGACTTCTTGTTCAGCGGGTCTGGGAATCGCTTTTTTGATTCTGGGTCGTAAAACGCATATTCGAGATAGGCATTGGAGGCCAGGTCGAAGGAAATCGCCCAGATGCTCTGGTCAACTTCCATCAATGGCTGCGGATTCTCCTCCCAGCCGTGCAGGTCGCTAATGAAATGCGGGCCATGCTTCCCGTGCCAGGTAATGGTGACGGTATTCTCATGAATGGTGGGATTGGTAAACATAAGAAATCCTCGGAATGTATCGATACAAGGTGGGCAAGTCATTACGCGCTGTTTCCATCCAAAATTGTAACACGGCCAATGGGAGTTGCTTGAATACGCGCCCCGGTATGGTTTGCCCGTGTTTTAACCCCGAAAGCGGCCTGGAAAATAAAAATACGATAAGAGTTATCCGGTTTTTATAAGAGTTTCATAAATTTTTGGCCGAGGGGGTTGATTTAAACGCCACCTTGTATATAATTTGCACAGATTTGAGCGCAAAAATCAGCACAAAATATCGACACAAATTCAAAAAAGGAGAAAGAAAATGAAACGCTTTACAACTGTTTTATCGGTACTGTTGGTTGCACTGTTCCTGGTCGCCGCCTGCGCGCCCGCTGCAACCCCCACCCCGGCTCCGGCTCCCACTGCCGTTCCGGCTCCCACTGCGACGCCCGAACCGGCTCCGCAGGACATCGTTGACATCGCTGTTGCTGATGGCCGCTTCACCACCCTGGTCGCTGCTGTGCAGGCTGCGGAACTGGTCGACACCCTCAAGAGCGCCGGTCCGTTTACGGTCTTCGCTCCAACCGATGATGCCTTTGCCAAACTCCCGGCTGGCACCATCGACGAACTACTCAAGCCCGAAAACAAGCAAGCGCTCACCGACATTTTGCTCTACCACGTTGTTTCCGGTAAGGTCATGGCCGCAGATGTTGTCAACCTGACCAGCGCGACCACAGTGTTGGGTAAGGATGTGACCGTAAAAGTGGATATGGGCAATGTCTACATCAATGACGCACAGGTCATCATCACCGACATCGAAGCTTCGAATGGTGTCATTCATGTCATAGACGCCGTCATCCTGCCTCCTGCGGATATGTCCGACATCGTTGACACCGCCGTTGCTGATGGCCGCTTCACTACCCTGGCTGCTGCGCTCGGAGCCGCTGGCTTGGTCGATACGCTGAAAGGCGAAGGCCCCTTCACTGTCTTCGCGCCGACCGATGACGCTTTCGCTAAACTCCCGGCTGGCACCATCGACGAACTGCTCAAGCCCGAAAACAAACAAGCGCTCACCGATATCTTGCTCTACCACGTCGTTTCTGGCAAGGTCATGGCTGCGGATGTTGTCAACCTGACCAAAGCAACCACTGTCCTGGGCAAGGATGTCAAAATCAAGGTTGATATGGGCAATGTCTACATCAATGACGCCCAGGTCATCATCACCGACATCGAGACCTCCAACGGCGTCATTCATGTCATCGACAGCGTCATCCTGCCGCCCAACGATATTGTTGAAACCGCGCTTGCTGATGGCCGCTTCACAACCCTGGCTGCCGCGCTGACCGCTGCCGGACTGGTTGATACGCTGAAAGGCGAAGGCCCCTTCACCGTATTCGCTCCGACTGACGACGCTTTTGCTAAACTGCCTGCCGGGACGATTGATAACCTGCTCAAGCCCGAAAACAAACAGGCCCTCACTGACATCCTGCTCTACCACGTCGTTTCCGGCAACGTTATGGCCGCTGATGTTGTCAACCTGACCAGCGCCCCCACTGTGCTTGGCAAAGACATCAAAATCACGGTCAAGGATGGCAAAGTGTTCTTGAACGACACCATCCAGGTCATCATCACCGATATCGAGGCTTCCAACGGTGTCATCCACGTCATCGATGCAGTCCTGCTCCCCTAATAACATCCCCGCCCCAACTTCTCCTACTGGGTAGGTGTTCAAAAACCGGCTCCGCGTTTAGCGCGGAGCCGGTTACTTTTTAAATTATCTGTCTCATTTTACAACTGCGCCAGCAGGCCGCGATATTCCTCCGCGTTGGGCGGGTTCATCGCCAGGATTTGACGGATGATTTCAGCAACCCCCTCTTTGTCCCCGACTTCCATCAGGCGGTCGCCGACGGAATCTAACTGCGCAACGGCGTCAGTTAGTCGCCCGGCGCGATAGAGTTGCTCGGCCAGGGCCCGGCGCAGCATGATGACATCGCTGTGTTCTTCGAGCAGTTTTTCCAGGAACGGGATGGAATCGTTGAGATGCCCGGCGCTTTCGAGGTAAGAGATGAACGAATCCAGTTCGGCCTGGGCTTGCTTGGGTTGGGCCAGGCGCAGGTTCAATTCGATGAGACTTTGGCGAATGACAGCATCATCGGGATGCAGGGTACGGATTTGTTCGTAGACGCGGATAGCCTGCCGCCAGTCGAGACGCTGCATGTCGATATCAGCCATGCGCTGCAAGATACGCACGCTCCAGGCCCGGTCGGCGTTGGGCTGTTGGGCAATGCGCAGGGCGGTGGTATAAGTTTTTCGCGCCATATCCAGTTCGGCCAGGCGATAGTAGATATCTGCCAGGTCCATGTACTCGCTGATGGCTTCGTCTGTCAAACCGCGCGCAATCAACTGTTCGATGAGACGGTTGCGCGCGGCCATGTCCATTAGGGAAAACTGGAGGATGCGTTTGAGCAGGTTGGTAGCCTGCGCCGCTTCGCCGCGAATGCTGTAAGCGTTTGCAACCGTCGTAAATTTGGCTATGGCATCCTGGGTGCGTCCCTCGCGGATGAGCAAGTCACCAATCAGGGAGTGCAGCGGCAGGTAGGTTGGGGCATACATCAGGGCGTGGAAGGCATCATCCATTGCCGAGCGCAGGTGATTGGCGCGGGCCAACTCGTTAATCTGGTTCATCGCATCGATGACCTGGCTCGATTGGGCCTGGATGATGACTTCGGCCAGCGGCAGGGCCTGCCCGGTTCCCTGTTTTGACATCTCCTCGCGCATTTTAGTGAGATGCTGTCGCCAGTTTACGCGCATCAGCATTTGTTCAACATTCTCGCACAGTTTAGCAAAAGCTTTTGCATCGGTGTCCTGCCCCATCGACTCGATAAGCGGCTCGTACAACTGGCGGATGGTGTCGGATTGCTCCGGCAGCACGACTTCAGCGTCCGCGATTTTTAGCGCTTCGAGGTAGTCGATGGCCGCTTCCTTACTGCGGTTCAACCTGTGTAAAATCTGCCCGCTCAACAGACGCGCCGCCAGGGCATAATCGGCATGTTTGATACACTGTTGCAGGTTACGCAGCGCGCTTTCCTGGCGGTTGGTCTGCGAGCGCAGGAAGCCCAGGTCGAAATAAGCCGCTGGATGGATGAATCCGCTCACGATGGCGTGTTCGATTTCGTCTGCTGCGGCTGCTTCCTGGTTGCGCGTTTGGGCGTCGATAGCCTGGCTCAGGTGCAGCAGGATTTTGGTCTGTTCAGACTGTTGCGAGGGGAGTTGGCCGGTGCCTTTCATAATGGATGCCAACCCACGCCGCGCCTGGGCTTCGGCGCTGTCATCCGACAGATCGAATAACACCTCGGCCAGCATCGTCAAGGCTTTTTGCGAAGCCTCCGTTACCGGGTCGGGACTCTCGCGGACGGTTTCCTTATGCTCGAATTCCTTCACCGCCGCCATGCGCAGCGGCCCTGTTCCACCGCGTGGGCGCAGCGGTTTATTGAGCAGCCGTCCTGACTTAATCATACTGGCAGCCTGGGCAGCCTCAGGGCTGGTTGGCTCCAGTTTCAGGGCATGTTCCAGCACTTCCAGCGCCTTTTGCGGATTGCCGCCATGCTGGAGCAGGCTGGCAAGCGCGATATACTCGGTAATCGCTTGATGGATTTGCCCGGTTTTTTCGTGAATCAACGCCAGCCGCGAGCGGGCGGCAATGTGTTCCGGGTCTAATTGCACCACCCGCAGCCAGTTTTCAATCGACTTTTCCACCTCGCGCGCCCTGAGATACAGTTCCGCCGATTGGACAGCCGCCTGCACAGCATCCTTTAGTTTGCCCAGCCGCTCATTCAACTGGGCAATCTTTTCAAATGCAACCGGGTCTTCGGGCGTGACCTGCGCGACGCGCTTGTAAACCTTCAGTGACTCATCATATTTTTGTTGTTGGTACAACGCCAGGGCATGACTATTCAACGCCTTGGGATTATCTGGAAACTCTGCCAGCGCGCGCTGGTAGGCATCTGCCGCAGCCCCCCAATTCTGGTCCCACGCCGCCGAATGTCCGTCGTTCATTGCGCGATGAAAAAGGTCTTCACGTCCAGCCATAGTCACACACCTTGGTAATTGGTGATTCGTAATTGGTTATTCGTTTTGCCGCTTCCCAATGCTTCCAAGCGTCCATTTGTCCGCTTCAAAATCCGTTCTCAAATCCACTTATCCGCTAAAAAATCTGTTGCTATCCGCTGATCACCTTCATCGCGCCCCAGCTTTTGCCGGAACGCGCCTCGGTCGAGAGCGGGATACTTAACGGATAGGCTTCCTCCATCGTTTTTTGGACGACTTCGGCGGTTTTTTCCAATTCAGAATGCGGGCATTCTAACACAATCTCATCATGTACCTGTAAAAGCATCTGACCTTGCAATCCTGCCAGTTTTAACGCGCCAGGAATTTTGAGCATGGCGATTTTCATAATGTCCGCCGCCGTGCCTTGGATGGGCGCATTGATGGCCTCGCGCTCTTCGCGCTGGCGCATCTGTTGGTTAAGCGAACTGCGCAACGCCGGGAAATATCTCCGCCGCCCCAATAACGTTTCCACATAACCCTGCTCTGCCGCCAGCCGCCGCGTGCCATCGAGATATTTTTTCACGCCCGGGAATCGCTCGAAGTAGACTTTGACAAAACGCTCCGATTCGGCCAGGGTCAACTCAGTGCGGCGCGTCAGCCCAAAAGCGGACATGCCATAAATCAGCCCAAAGTTGATTGCCTTGGCGTGACGGCGCATATCTTTGGTCACTTCCGCCAGCGGCACGCCATAAATCGCCGCTGCGGTGGTGGCGTGAATATCCTGGTCGTGCCTGAAAGCATCCAGCATGGCCTGGTCGCCGGCCATGTGCGCCACAATCCGCAGCTCGACCTGCGAGTAATCGACCGAGAGCAGCACGTTCCCTTCTTCGGCGATGAAGCCGGTGCGCACGCGCTGCCCGGTCTCCGTCCGCGTGGGGATATTTTGCAGGTTGGGGTTGTTCGACGAAAGCCGCCCCGTCACCGAGCCGGTCTGGCTGTACGAGGTGTGCACTCGCCCCGTGTTCGCATCCACCGCCGCTGGGAGCGCTTCTACATACGTTGATTTCAACTTCGCCAGTTCGCGGTTCTCCAAAATCAAATCCAGCACCGGATGCTGGCCGCGCATTTCCTCGAGCACATCTGCCGCCGTCGAGTAGTGACCGCTGGCAGTTTTGCGTCCCCGGTCGGGCGGGGTCAGTTTCAACTGCACGAACAACACATCTGATAGCTGCTGGGTTGAGTTCAGGTTGAACGGCTTGCCGACCTGCGCAAAGACTTCCTTTTCAATCTCGGCCAGCCGGGCCGTCAGTTCCTTCGAGAACTGATGGAAAAAGTCCAGGTCGAGCCGCACGCCCTGGAACTCCATCTCGGCCAGCACCGTCACCAGCGGCATTTCGATGTCGTACATCAGGCTTTCCAGCCCGTCGCGCTTCAATTCGGCTTCCAGTTGCGGCATCAGCCGCAGGCAGACCTCGGCATCGGCGGCAGCGTAACTGGCGGCGGCCTCCACCGGCACATCCGCCATCGAAATCTGGTTCTTGCCCTTGCCAATCAGGGCCTCGATGTGCGTCATCTCCTCGTTCAGGCGCGCCAGGGCCATATCCTTCAGCCCAATCCGCGACCCTGGCTCCACCAGGAACTGCGCAATCATCGTATCGAAACTGAGCGGCGTGACCACCAGGCCGTGCCGCTTCAGCACCAGGTAGTCGTACTTGGCGTTATGAGCAATTTTTTTTATTTTTGGATTGGTGAGGGGTTCCGTGAGAGCGGGGATGACCTGGGCAATAGGTAGATTCGTGGCTCCAAGATGTCCAACCGGAACATACCAGCCGTGTCCTGCTTCCGTTGCGAGGGAAATTCCCACCACTTCGGCCTGCATCTCTTCGGTCGAGGTGGTTTCGGTGTCGAAGGAGATAATTTCGGCGCGATTGAGCGCCGCTACCAGGCTGGAGAGTTTCTCCGTTGTATCCACAATCACCGTCTCCGGGCCGCCCGCCGGCGCAGGGATTTGGACAATCGGCGCGGGCGTGGTAGATTCGCCGCCCCGTCCTGCGATCGGTGCAGGGAAGAGCGATAACTGCCCGGGTTTTTGCATATTCCTGGTGGGTGTCGCCAGCCCTTGGGGTGCAGAGGCTCCCGCTTTTAGGGCCGTCACTTTTGTGAGCAGGGTTTTGAATTCCAGTTCCTTGAACAACGCATCCACTTTATCGGCGTCAAAATCCCGGGCTTTGGCCTGTTCCAAATCCAGTTTGATTGATAAATCGGTGCGGATTTGGGCCAGGTCGCGGCTCAGGTAGGCCATCTGGCGGCTGGCTTCCAGTTTTTCGCGCACTTTGGGCGGAACCTGGTCGAGGTGCTTGTAAATGTCATCGAGAGATGAAAAATTCTGGTAAAGCGCCTGGGCGGTTTTCTCGCCCACGCCCTTCACGCCGGGGATGTTATCGGATGCGTCGCCAATCAGCGCCTTGTAATCAACCACCAGCCGGGCCGGGACGCCGAATTTGGCAATCACGTCTTCATCGGTGATGTAGTCTTTGGCGTCGCCCATTTTGCCGCCCTCGGGCAGGTTGACGATGACGTGGTCGCCCACCAGTTGCAGCAGGTCGCGGTCGCCGGTGATAATTTTGACGCCAATGCCCTGCGCGGCGGCCTGCTTTGCCACCGAGCCAAGCACATCATCGGCCTCGAAGCCTTCCATCTCGAGGCGCGGCATGTTGAAGGCATCGACCAACTGCCGAATACGCTCCATTTGCGAACGCAGGTCATCGGGCATCTTGGCGCGGGTGGCTTTGTATTCGGGGAACATCTCGTCGCGGAAGGTTTTGCCGGTGTCGAAGGCAACGGCGATGTAGTCGGGTTTGTCGTTCTCGAGGATGTTGAGCAGGATGCGGGCAAAGCCGAACACCCCGGCGGTTGGTTCACCGCTGGAGGTTTGCCAGCGCCCGCCTGCCGCGCCGCTGGTGAGCGCGAAGAACATGCGGTAGGCGAGGGCGTGTCCATCGATTAGGGTAAGTTTAGGGGGCATGGACTTAATTTACCATAGAAAAGGTTTGCCGGATAAAAAATCTTTCCTCTTTCATCTTTCTTTATTCAGAAAGACGAAAGAGGAAAGAAGAATGCGTCGATTTCTAACCGCCTACTCGTCCGGGCTCAACCCCTGGCGTTCGCGGGTCTGTTTGATGAAGTTACGCACCAGGTGCTGGGGGTGCGGCTGTGAACTGCCCATAATCAGGTAGCCGGGCGCCCAGAAATCGCCGGAGGGGTTATCTATTTTGAAGCGCGGGAACTCGTTGAACAGCCGGTCAGATGTCTGCTGGCGGACGACGCGCATGACTTGTCCGGGGGCAGTCGAAGGCGGGACGCGCGCCACCCATTGCAGGTAATCGGGGCGGACGGAGATATGTTCCAGACGCCAGCCGAAGGCCACGCAGACTTGCGGCACCCATTCGGTCAGGCGGTCGGCGGCGTCACCAACCAGGTGATGGGTGTCGAAGCGCGGGACAAGCAGGCAGGCATAAGTCAGGTCGGCCATGGCAGGGGAGGCCGGTTCGAGCAAAATGCGGTGTGCCGCCTGGGTGACAGATTCGGCGACGGAGTGGGGTCTGGTTTCTATAAGCGACTGGTCCTTTTGTGAAACCTGTTTGCGCGTCAGTTGCAGTTCGTCCGGGACTGTCGATGGGCGCGTTTCGGACTGGGTCTCGGTAAGGGGCAGGTTGGTGGTCATCGTTTCGTCCATGGCAGGGATGGGGCGCTTGAAACTGTCGCGTTGGATGACCGGGGAACTTTCCATGCTGAATTGCGGCACCAGGTTGGGATGGGTCTGTATAACTGGCGGAGGCTCAGTTTTAGGTTCATCGACTGCCACCCCGCTCCGCCGCATCTCGGTGACTTTCTGCGCGACTGGGCTGGATTCGGCGGGCTGTTCCCAGGGCAGGCTGATGTGATGACTGACGCGCGGCTTGAGGGGAATGGGCGGCGGCACATCCCCAAGCAGTTCGGAAATGGGCGGCAGGTCTTCTTCTTCGAATTCATCCGGCGGCAAGAAACTGTTTTCTTTGAACGGAGATTGGGAGACTGGCGGCACAGCGGGCAGTTCGCCCGGTTCATCGGCCAGGTTGCGCACCAGTTTCCCGGCCTGGGAGCGGATGGTGCTGAAGGATGTTTCCCCATCGAAGACCAGCGCCAAGATCATACTGGCCGAGAGTTTACGCGCATACAGGATGTGCTGGGCCTCGGTCGATTGCAGGCGGATGAAGCGCAAGATGTCGCTTTCGCTTTCCTTGTCCCAGTAGCGCTGCACCGATTCTGAAAGTTCCTGGGCAGCTTCGCGAGAGAGCTGCCCGGCGTAAGCCCACAGTTCACTTTCGCGGGTAATCAGCGCGGCCTGGGCCGATGATTCCAGCGTAAGGCGGGTGAGATGCTGGGCTGCTTTGCTGACATCTTTAATCCAGACCATGCGCGATGTTTCTGCCAGGGTGCGCACTTGCAAGTCGGTTGGGGGAAGGGATGGTTTCGTCATGGGCATGGATGCACCAGTGGGTGGGAGAATCGCCAGCTTTTCAAGGAGACCGGTCAGTTCCGCGATGGAGATTGGCTTGGTCAGGGTTGCCGCCGGGTTCAGCACCAGGCCTTCTTCGAGGTTTTGCCCGGGGCGCCTGGCAAGGACGAATTGCAAGTCGCCCTTGACCTGCCTCAGGGCATAGCCAATATCGAGCAAGGAAAGCCCGACGTCTTCCAGTTCCGCGTCCAGGATGATAACAGGACAATCCGTTTTGCGAACGTGGTAGATGGCTTCGGAAAAATCTGCTGTGACCGACACGTTGAACCGGGTTGCGTCCAATCCATTGCGCAAGGATACACCAAAACCGGTTTGCGGGGTAACAACCAAAAGCGGTACGGGCATGTTGAAAGTTTATCACGGCCTGATTCGTCAGACAAGCGTCCAGACCCCATAAAACATATCAGTTTGAAAACAAAATTTAGAGGCGGCGGCCAAAACGCGGCTGCCGCCCCCGGTATTTTAACGCATTTTCGTTCCCGCTCCGCTTCGGGAACGATTAGGAAGCCGGGGCGAACGGGTCGCTGCTTACCACAGCCACTTCTTCGGGCTTTTTGCGCAGGGTTACGACGCCCACTACAATCGGGATGGCGATGAAAATAATACCGCCGCACAACATGGCAATGCCGGTACCGATGGCTGTCGCCGGATCGCTGCTCCCGAACATATCGATATCTGCGCCGGGGATACCTCCAACGAGGGCAAACATGGCACCCATGCAAAGGCTGAAACAGCCGGGCAGGCCACAGCACAGGGCAGTTGCAATGGTTGCAATAAGTCCAACCTGTCGTTTTTCCATATCAATTCTCCTGTAAAAAGTATTGCAATCAGTATACGGGTTTTTTGTCGAAAATCAACCCGCCAATTGGTTTCATTTTGCCCCGGGCAGCAAACGCTCCAGCCCGTTCACCAGCGCATCCGCATCCTCAGGCGCGTTGTAGCCCTGGATGGAAATGCGGACGAATTTTCGGTCCTGCCATTGGATAAGCGGGACTTCCACTTTGCATTCTTCATAGAGCCGGGTTTTGAGAATGGCAATATCGACATCCGGCGGGAGCGGGGCAATCGCCATCTGGCTAAAAAACGCCCCATCCAGCGGGTACAGGGGCGGCAGGTTGACCAAATCGCAAACCCGTTCGACAACCTGGATGAGCAGGGCATGACATTCCCTGCGGACACTTCCCCAATTATGCTCATCCATAAACTTTATGGCATTTGGCACAGCCAGCGCGGCGGAGGGGTCTTTTGTGCCTGTCCACTGGAAGAAATCGATGAAACGTGAGCCACTTCCAAACTGAGGACTGTTACCAAATCCCCAGCTGACAATTAATGGCTCAAGAATCGGCTGGATTTCCTGCCGCGCATACAGGAAGGCGGCCCCCTTGGGACTCATCATCCATTTGTGCAGGTTGCCAAAGACCACATCCGCCCTCAGGGCCTGGAGGTCGACCGGTATCTGACCGGGTGAATGGGCGGCATCGATAACGGTCAGGATGCCCGCGTCCCTGGCAAGCGCGCAAATTTGCTCGATGGGCAATCGCAGGGCGGTTGGCGATGTAATGTGACTCAGGTAAATGACCCTGGTGCGCGGGGTAACTCCGGCCCAGAACTGGCTCACCATCCCTTCTTCTGATTGGATGGGCAGCGGGAGGGGTTGGTGAATGTATGTTGCCCCGGTCTTGGCGCAAATAAAGTCCCAGGTGAAATCGCAGGCCCCGTATTCGTGGTCACAGGTCAGGACTTCGTCGCCCGGTTTCAGGTTCAGAGACCGGGCGAGGATGTTGACGCCGTGCGTGGCGTTGGGGATGTAGACCAGGTCATCTGCCTCCGCGTTGAGATAAACTCCCAGGGCCGTGCGTGATTCCTGGAGCAGGGAATCATGCTCGCGTCCCAGGAACAGGACGGGCTGGCGCTCCAGCCGCCGCTGCCAGGCCTGGTACGCATCGAAAACAGGCTTGGGGCAGGCCCCAAAGGAGCCATGATTGAGGAAATGGATTTCTGGGTCGAGCAGGAAATATTGTTTGAGAGAGTTCATGGCTGTGAACGATACACAATCCCACAAAGACCCCGCCTTCGCGGGACTGTCACATCATTTTTCGTACCCTCTGGGATGGCCCCTATGCCACTCCCACGCGCTGCCGATAATATCGCGCATGTTATCGTGCTTTGGCTGCCAGCCCAACTCACGCCGGATTTTCTGCGACGAAGCCACCAGCCGGGCCGAATCGCCGGGGCGGCGCGGCATTTCCTTGACCGGGATAACGTTCCCGACCACCGCGCTGGCGGTGTCTATCACTTCGCGCACCGAGAAGCCGTTCCCCGAACCGACGTTGTAGACCAGTTTATCCTTCTCCGCCAGCGCTTCCACCGTCAGGATGTGCGCCGAAACCAGGTCGGCAATGTGGATGTAATCGCGGATACAGGTCCCGTCGGGCGTGGGGTAATCCGTCCCGAAAATGTAGGCATACTCGGCCTGGCCGAGCGCCACTTGCAAAACGCGCGGGATGAGATGACTCTCCGGCTGGTGCGCCTCGCCACGTCCGGGCAGCGCCCCGCTGGCGTTGAAATAACGCAGCGCGGCGAAATGCAGCCCGTGAATCTGGCGGTACCAGTCCAGCGACTGCTCGATAGCCAGTTTGGTGTATCCGTAGGTATTCGTCGGCCCGAGCGGGGATTCTTCGGTCAGCGGCTCCTCGCTCGACTGGTAGACCGCCGCTGTCGAGGAGAGCAGGAAACGCGGCACCCCGGCCTTGACCGCGCCCTCAATCAGCGTCAGCGAGTTAATCAGGTTGTTGCGGAAGAACTTGGCCGGGTCTTTCATGCTCTCGCCGGCCTCGATAAAGGCCGCGAAGTGCATCACGGCATCGTACTTGTCTTCCTTGAGCGCAATCGCCAGCGCCAAGGAATCGGACAGCTCGGCATGGATAAACTTCGCGCCCTGCGGCACGGCCGGCCGGTGCCCGGTGACGAGCGAATCGTAGACTGTGACGCTATGCCCGGCCTTGAGCAATGCTTCGGCGGTGGCCGAACCGATATATCCCGCGCCGCCGGTGATGAAGATGTTCATTAGTTTCTCCTTAAGATAAACAGAACTGCTTCCCGGAATGCCTCATTAGGCATTTTTATGGCAACGCTTCAAGTTTTGAACGAGCCATAATCGTATAAAGGCTATCTGGATAAGTTTCCCATAGTTGTAGATAAGCATTCGTAGCGGCTTGTTTATCACCCATTAATTCATTGGTAAGCCCCAGCAAATAGTAGAGTTGGTCACACGTGTAAGTTTTGCAGCCATATTCTTTAGAATTTTCTAACTCAAGAAGAATTTTATTTTCTTGGGCAAAATCTGTACTTGTCAAAACTTTACTGGTTACGTCATCAATCATTTGTCTCCAAAAGGCTTGAGCATTATAAAGTTTTTGATTTGGGTCGTCAGCATTCCACGGTTTTTTTGCAGTCAAGATATAAGGTTGACCAGAAATGCCTAATTTTTCTAATGAATACAAGACTTGTTCATTTTGATTGCCCAATTCAAAAGTATATTTTCTCGCTATAGTTGAAAATGTCAAAATATCTGGCTTATTAACAGTGGTTTCGGCTACAAAAAGTGCATAAATCTTGGTGTTTCCTTTGACCAAAATCCAAAATTCACGGTTTTGTTTGCCGGGGTGTTGTATCACCAACCATTGTTCAAAAGTGTTATCTCCGTCAAAGTCAAAAATCCCGTTGGCTTTTATTAACAGTAGGTGAAAAATTCACATACAAGTTTGTCAGACAACTTGCGATGTAACCTGAGCCACGGCAGCTTCCCAGCGGGTTTCTAACTCGGTCAAATACTCTGCCCGATGGTAACGAAAGCGA
>Ga0116204_1000893_pt1 | contig 16888 bp, 17 predicted proteins | sample LakKivwa52mmetaG_FD_94481 | JGI IMG/M metagenome (GOLD analysis project Ga0116204, IMG submission 94481) | Anoxic lake water microbial communities from Lake Kivu, Rwanda to study Microbial Dark Matter (Phase II) - Lake Kivu water 52m metaG | ecosystem: Environmental > Aquatic > Freshwater > Lake...
CGAGACGGGAGGTTTGCGAGGCTTTCTGGCACGAAATCGGCGATTGACAGGAGCGGCCAGAGTCGATGATAGTCCCACTCGTCGCGTTGGATTTCCTATCCTTGGCAACAGGTTGAGGGTGTTCACCAGCAGCGCCCGTGGCGGCCCCTCGGGCAGAGTGACGGGCAACTCGAGCAAGGCGGGGGCGAGGTCGATACGCGGACGAAATGCCTGCGCCGCCACCTGCGCGCCACCCCGGAAGGATTGCATCAGGAAGAAGCCGGCAAAGCCCGGCAGCCCTGCCAAGGACAGCCGCCCGGCCCCGGGCGGTGAGAGATAAAGGCTGGCGGAGACGGCAGCGGCCACGCTCACCATCCCCACCCCCCAACTGTCGGCGCGTCCCTCGGCCAGCATCCACCAGACCAGCGCGAAGGCCGCGCCACGCAGCAGAATCGCGCCCATCATGGCCGGGGCTCTCCGGGCCGGGCGCCAAAGCGCAATTTGTCCGGCGCATTGGCTCCGCCGGTCATGACGAAAGCAGTGGCTTCCTCGAGGCTCCAATCGGTGGGGGTCACCTCGTCCAGGGGCACGATCTCGATATATCCGGAGGTGGGGTTGGGCGAGGTCGGCACATATACCGCCGCCAGTTCCCGGCCCGTGTCCGGATCGGTCATGACCTTGGTGACGAACCCCACCGCCTTCATCTCCGGCGAAGGGAAAGCGATCAGCACCACCCGCTGGCCCGATACCGGCGGCTTCTGCACGCTTTCCAGAAAACGCTTGGTGGCCCCATAGATGGTCTGCACCACGGGCAGGCGTCCCAGCAGGCTTTCCATCCAGGTAATCAGACGCCGGCCCAGCACCCATGAAGTAAACAGGCCCACGGCATACAGCCCTGCAAGGGTGAACATGGCCGCAAGCACATACTGCACACCAGGATTGAGCAGCCACCCGGCCAGGTTTTCCGAAAGCGGCCTCAGCCCCAGCGCCATGCCCCGCAGGAAGGGCACCCCGGTCTTCGCCAGCAGGCTGAAAACAAAGTCGAGTACCAGCCACGTCACCCACAGGGGGGCGACGGTGAAAAAGCCGATCAAGAGGTAGCGCCCGAAGTGGGCGCTGTGGCGTGGTTCGCTCATCGCAGGGGTTCAGGCAGCCTGGCCGCGCTTTCTCGTGCCATGCCGGCGCGGTAAAACAGGAGGATGAAGTCTGTGATGGCTACAGAAAGCCGTGTCACGCTCTGGCTATCCCAGGCGTTCCAGAGCAGCGCAGGGAGCGCGTCGAACGCCGGGTTCATGCCCCGTCCCGCCGATCCCCGGCGCGCGACTCTCGCCGCTGCGAGTCCGCTCCCGCCGGGGCGATGCCCAGTTCGTGCGCACGTCGTGCAATGGCGAAGCTCACCGCCGCGCTGGCCACCAGCACCAGGGGCCAGACCAGAAGAATTTTCAGGCCCGCCGCCAGGCTATCGGCCTGGAGAGACAAGCCCAGTGCGAGCAGGCCGAGGCCGAGGTTGTCCGCCTTGGTGAGTGCGTGCAGACGGGTATAAACGTCGGGAAAGCGCAGCAGGCCGACGGTGCCGGCCAGATAGAAGCCGGCTCCCGACAGCAACAGCAGGGCGCTGAGCGCCTCAAGCAGCGTCATCGTCCCTCCCCGAGACATGCCAGGCGCGTCGCGCGAAGGCCACGCCGGCGATGGCGGCGAGCAGGGCGAGGACCAGAGCGGTGTCAACCAGAGGCATGGCCGCCGACTCGCGCGCATGCGCCATCAACAACAGCGCGCCGACCCCGGTGGTGCCGAACAGCAGCGCAGCCAGCATGCGATCGGCCGGCGTCGGCCCGCGCGCAGCCCGGATCAGCGCCGCCAGCAGATTGACGAGCAGGAACAGGGCAAGAGGGGCTTCCAGACCGGTCATGCCGGCAACTCCGGCATGCGGGCGATGCGCCCCTCCCCGGCAATCGTCAGGCGGACGCGCAGCGGCAGGAAACAGGCATACGGGGCAGGCATGGCTGCATTGTGCTCTTGCCACGGAGATTAGTTCAACCCGCAGGACAAACGCCGGGCGGGTTTCCAGCCGCGAGGCGAAGCGACAAGTGCTTACTTGTATAAGTCTGCGTAAGTACCGAGAGGCGGCTTCAGGCCACCGTCACCTCTGGTGATAGATACACATCCTGGATTGCGTTGAGCAGCTTCACGCCATCCGCCATGGGCCGCTGAAAGGCCTTTCGCCCGGAAATCAGGCCCATGCCGCCGGCCCGCTTGTTGATCACCGCCGTGCGCACCGCCTGGGCCAAATCGTTCTCGCCCGAAGCGCCGCCGGAGTTGATCATTCCAGCCCGGCCCATGAAGCAGTTGGCGACCTGGTAGCGCACCAGGTCGATGGGGTGGTCCGAAGTCAGTTCCGCATACACCCTGGGGTGGGTCTTGCCGAAACCGATGGCGCCGTAGCCGTTGTTGCAGGTGGCCTGCTTCTGCTTGACGATGTCCGCCTCGATGGTCGCCGCCAGGTGGTTTGCCTGGCCGGTCAGATCGGCGGCCTCGTGATAGTCCACGCCGTCCTTCTTGAAGCCGGAGTTGCGCAGATAGGCCCAGAGGAATGTGACCATGCCAAGTCGGTGGGCCTCGGCGAACGCGCGCGAAACCTCCAGAATCTGCCGGCGCGATTCCACCGAGCCGAAATAGACCGTCGCCCCCACCGCCACCGCCCCCAGTTCGAAGGCCTTCTGCACGTCGGTGAACAGAGTCTGGTCATGGATGCCGGGGTAGGTGAGCATCTCGTTATGATTCAGCTTCACCAGGAAGGGAATCTTGTGGGCGTACCTGCGCGACACCGCGCCCAGCACCCCGAGCGTGGAGGCCACCGCGTTGCAACCTCCGGCGATGGCCAGCCTGACGATGTTTTCCGGGTCGAAGTATTCCGGGTTGGGCGCGAACGAGGCGCCGCCGGCGTGCTCCACCCCCTGGTCCACCGGCAGGATGGACAGATAGCCGGTGCCCGCCAGCCGACCGGTGCTGAAGATCTGCTGGAAGCTGCGCAGGGTGCCCGGCGTGCGGTCGCTGCCCGCCACCACCCGGTCGATGAAGTCCGGGCCGGGCAGGTGCAGTGCGGTTTTCGGAAAGGTCTTGCAGGTATGCGTGAGGAGCGATTCAGCCTCGCCGCCCAGCAGTTCGGTAATGGTGGTCATGTTGCCTCCTTGGGTTTGTGTCAGCCATGAGCGATATACAGGGGAACGACGTTTGCCATTTGTTTATAGACCCGCCGGCCTGCGGACTCCGACCCGCCCCTCCCCGGCGAGCATGGCTATTCGTAAATCATGGCAATTCCACTACATTGATAGTAGGCGGGGTATGTTAGATTATGCCTGTTAATAGCTATTCATTCCAAAGGAGGTTGTCATGGCAAAGAAAAAGGCTGACAGCAAAGTGGCTCTGGAAATCCCGGTTATCGATACGAGGGACACGGCTGAGTTGCAAGAACAAATGATCGCTGTCGCGGCTTATTTTCGGGCAGAACAGCGAGGTTTTTCGCCAGGCCAGGAGGTGGATGACTGGCTTCAGGCCGAGAAAGAAATCGCGTCCCGCGCGACCGGCAGAGGTAGCGGCGCCTGACGGCGCGCGGCAGATGCCATGAGGACGGCACCTTGCGACAGCGCATGGCGCTGGCTGCTGCTAGTGGCCTTACTGGCGCTGCTGCATGCGGCGCCGGCGGCAGCCGGGGAACTGCATCTGCTGAGCGTGAAAGGCGCCATCGGTCCGGCCAGCGCCGACTATCTGGTGCGAGGCCTCGACCGGGCGAAGCAGGCTGAAGCGCGTCTGGTGGTAATCGAACTGGATACGCCGGGCGGCCTGGATACCTCGATGCGCGACATCATCCAGGCCATCCTGGCCTCCCCCGTGCCGGTGGCGATGTACGTTTCGCCCCAGGGCGCGCGCGCGGCCAGCGCCGGTGTCTATCTGCTCTACGCCAGCCACATCGCCGCCATGGCTCCGGCAACCAATCTGGGCGCCGCCTCACCGGTGGAATTGGCACCCATGGGCGCACCCGAACGGCCCGCCGACAAGCCGGACAAGCCAGGCGATAAGGCTGCTGGAAGTGGCGAGGCGCAGCCGGCCCCACCCGCCGACGCGAAGATGCGCAAGGTGATCAACGACGCCGCCGCCTACCTGCGCGGCCTGGCCGAGCTGAGCGGGCGCAATGCGGACTGGGCGGAGCGGGCGGTGCGCGAGGCGGTGAGCCTGCCGGCCGAGGCTGCGCTGCAGGAAAAGGTGGTGGACGTGGTGGCGACCGACATCGCCGATCTGCTCAAGCAAGTGCATGGCCGCAAGCTGAAGCTGGCAAGCGGCGAGATCACCCTCGACACCACGGGGCTGACCATCACCCGCGTCGAGCCGGACTGGCGCGCCCGGCTGCTGTCGGTCATCGGCGATCCGGGCATCGCCTACATCCTGCTGCTGCTGGGCATCTATGGCCTGCTCTACGAGTTCGCCAACCCAGGCATGTTGCTTCCCGGCGTGGTCGGCGCCGTCTGCCTGCTGCTCGCCCTGTTCGCGCTGCAACTCATGCCGATCAACTATGTCGGCCTGGCGCTGATCCTGCTCGGCATCGGTTTCATGCTGGCGGAGGCATTTCTGCCCAGCTTCGGCGCGCTGGGAGTGGGCGGGGCCATCGCCTTCGTGTTCGGTTCGTTGATGCTGATCGACACCGATCTGCCCGGCTATGGCATCTCCTGGACGCTGGTGGTACCGCTGGCTGCCGTTTCTGCCCTGTTCAGCCTCGCCATCGCCGGCCTGGCGCTGCGCGCCCGCCGGCGGCCCGTGCTCACCGGCGCCGAGGAACTGCCGGGCATGGAAGGGGAAGCTCTGGAAGATATCGCCGGCGAAGGCTGGGTGCGCGTGCATGGCGAACGCTGGCGGGCCAGAAGCCGCACGCCGTTGGCGCGCGGAAGCAGAATCCGGGTCGCGGCGCGGGATGGCCTGACCCTCGAAGTGCAACCGGTCGACCCGACCAACGGGCATGACTTCGAGAAGGCGCGCTGAAGCATGAAAGCCATGCCCGTTTCCCTCCCTTGCAGGGCGCGCCCCGGACTGCATTCCGTGGCTGTTCGGCGGGCGCGGAGCATGCTCCGCGAAACCCCCGCCTCACCCCCCAGCCCCTCTCCCGTCTGCGGGAGAGGGGAGCGGCGAGAAGTCGCTTCGCGACTTACACGTTAAGGAGAATGACCATGTTTGACCTCGGCTGGCTGACCTTTCCCCTCCTCCTGCTGGCGCTGTTGGCGTACAGCTTTCGCATCCTGCGCGAGTACGAGCGCGGCATCGTGTTCATGCTCGGGCGTTTCTGGAAAGTAAAGGGCCCCGGGCTGGTGATCGTGCTGCCGGGCATCCAGCAAATGGTGCGGGTGGACCTGCGCACCGTGGTGTTCGACGTGCCCAGCCAGGATGTGATCTCGCGCGACAACGTCTCGGTGAAAGTCAACGCGGTGGTGTATTTCCGCGTCGTCGATCCGGCCAAGGCCATTCTGCAAGTCGAAAACTACCTGGATGCCACCAGCCAGTTGGCGCAGACCACGCTGCGCGCCATGCTCGGCAAGCACGAACTGGACGAAATGCTGGCCGAGCGCGAGACGCTCAACCAGGACATCCAGCAGGCTCTGGACGCGCAGACCGACGCCTGGGGCATCAAGGTCTCCAACGTCGAGATCAAGCATGTGGATATCGACGAATCCATGGTGCGCGCCATCGCCCGCCAGGCCGAGGCGGAACGCGAGCGGCGCGCCAAGGTGATCCACGCCGAAGGCGAGTTGCAGGCCTCGGAAAAACTGCTGGCGGCGGCGGAGGTGCTCGCGCGCCAGCCCCAGGCCATGCAGCTGCGCTACCTGCAGACGCTCGCCGGCATCGCCGGCGACAAGACCAACACCATTGTCTTTCCGGTGCCGGTCGAGTTGATGGACCTGCTGACGCGAAACAAGGCCGGCGGCTGAAACCCCGCGCCGCAGGCAGGATGTTCATTCACCAGGAGAAAACCATGCGTTCGATCAAACCCCTGTTGTTGGTCCTGACCCTGGCAAGCGCGCCAGCCGCTGCGGATGTGCCCTTCCAGACCAGTCAGGCGATGTATCCGTTCGGCTGGTACCCGTCCCAGCCCATGCCGCAAAGCACGCCGCAGGCGATGCCCATGCCCTTCCCGCTGTTCCTGCCGCAGCAGGCGCCGCCACCACCCGCCGCACCCGACCTGCGCGCGGCTCTGCTCGCCGGCCTGGCCAACCCGCAGGCACTGGACGGCATCCTGCGCCTGGCGCCCCTGCTCGCCAATCCGCCGGCGATCGAAGGCATGCTCAAGCTGGCGGCGGTGGCAGCCGACCCGCGCACGGTGGATGCCTTCATCAGGCTGGCGGCCACCCTGGCCGACGCGCAGACCGTGGAGACCCTGGCGCGCGTGCTGGCTGCCCTGTCCAACCCGAAATTCGCCGAAGCGCTGATCACGCTCACCGACCCCAGGGTGCTCGCCGCCGCAGTCAGCGCGGCATCGGTGCTGGGCGGCGCGGTGGCGGGGGCGCCAGTCCGATAGGCAAGAGGACACCTCGTCATGAACGAATTCTGGCTCTGTTTCGTGCCCCTGTTCGTGGCGGTGGATGCTATCGGCGTTCTGCCGGCATTCCTCTCCTTGAGCCAAGGCATGGAGCCCCGCCAGGTACGTCGGGCGATCCTTCACTCAGTGTCCACCGCCACGGCGGTGGCGCTGGCATTTCTCGCGCTGGGCACAGCAATCCTCGACCTGCTCGGCATCACGGTGGCCGATTTCATGGTGGCGGGCGGCATCCTGCTGTTCATCCTGGCCATGGGTGATTTGCTCGCCAACGATAAACTCCAGCGTCAGGTTGATGCCGATAGCCTGGGTGCTGTTCCCCTGGGCGTGCCGCTGATCACCGGGCCTGCGGTGCTCACCACCTCAATGCTCCTGCTCAACCAATATGGCGCCGGATGGACTGCGGCGGCGATCATCGCCAACATCCTGATCGCCGGCATCGTGTTCCGCTTCGCCGGCGGCATCAGCAGGGTGCTGGGGCGGGTGGGCGAAAAAATTGTCTCCAAGATCGCCATGCTGCTGCTCGCCGCCATCGCCGTGATGATGGTGCGCAAGGGCATCGAGGCCTTCCTGGCAGCGGGCGCCGTCGGATGAAGGGATATCCCCAACGCAGGTTCCCTTCGCCATAACCATCGTATGCAACCACGAGGAAAGACTGATGCAAACCATGCCACCCATCGTCGCTGCCACTGATTTTTCCAGCGAAGCAGGTCGCGCCGCCCTGCGCGCGGCACTCATTGCCAGACAACAGGATGCGGAATTGCATCTGCTGCATGTAACTGCGCCCCTCGCCCTTTACCCCGGGCAGGAAGTCGGCCCCGCCGACGGCGCCGTCATTTCGGCCGTCCTCGGCGAGCAAGCCGAAGCGACCGCACGGGTGTTGCGAGAGCGCTACGACATCCGCGTCACCGTGGCGCAGCGCATCGGCCGAGCGCATAGCCAGATCGCCGTCTACGCTGCCGAGGTGGGGGCCGGCTTGGTGGTGGTCGGCGCGCGCGGCCAGAGCACGTTGTTGCGCTTGCTGCTGGGATCGACCGCCTGGCGGCTGCTGCGGGTGTGCCAGCTGCCGGTGCTGATCGTGCGCGGCGAGCCGATCGCGCCCTATGGCCGGGTGCTCGCGGCGGTGGATTTCTTTCCGCATAGCCGTGTCGTCGTGGCATGGGCGCGCCGGTTGGCGGCGGACGGGCATCTACGAGTGCTGCACGCGCCAGAACCTCTGGACGAAAGCGGCCTGCGCTCCAAGGGTCTGGACGGCGCGGCGATCAAGCAACATCGCGAAGAGATGCGCGCCATCGCCGAGAACCTGATGGCCAATCTCCGCGCCGACTTGCCCAGGGAGGTGGAAAGCCATATCGAGCCTGGCTATCCGCCGACCCGTATCCTGGAATCCGCCTCCGATTGGAGCGCGGATCTGATTGTGCTGGGACGACAAGGCCGTGGCGGGCTGGAGGATTTCCTGCTTGGCAGCGTGAGTAAGGACGTCGCGCAGGAAGCGGATTGCGACGTGCTGCTGGTGGGAGAGCGGAACCAATAAAGCTCGCCTTTCGCTATCACGCGATCTGATTGTTGAAACTTGCCGAACAATGGAAGCGCAGGCTTATTCGCACGTCCCACTGGAGAAAACCATGAGACTGAACCACGCATTACCTGCCCTGGTACTCCTGCTGACTGCCATGCCGGCCATGGCGGCGCAGGACTTGGCCGTCACCGTCTTCGCCGGACAAAGCACGCGCAACCACTGGGAGGATTTCTTCACGTCTCCCGGTTCGCTCGACTTCGCTTCCTCCGGCCTGCTGGCGGCGGCGCTGTCCAAACCTCTGGCGCGCTATCGCGGCGGCGACCTGACCGTGGAGGTCGAGGGGCAGGTGGTCAAGCATTTTGGCGATCAGACCCATTGGGAGTTGAACGCGCCGCTGGTGGCGCGCTGGCATCGCTTTCCCTGGAACCAGAGCGTCGCGACCACGGCCGCCTTCGGCGTGGGGCCGTCCTGGTCCAGCACCACCCCGCCGCTGGAAGTGGAAACCCGCGGCGGCAGCCAGCCCTGGTTGATCCACTGGTTCATGGAACTGACCCTGGGGCCGCCCGGCAAGGACTGGGCGGCCTCCCTGCGCCTGCATCACCGCTCCACCGGCTTTGGCCTCGCGGGCGATAAAGGCGGCCTGGATACCCTGGCGATCGGTGTCCGGAAAACCTTCTGATCTGCCGCCGCGAGAGAGGCACGCATGCAACCCCTCTGGCTGAAACACTACCCGCAAGGCGTCCCGGCGAAGATCGACATCCGCCGCTTCGCCTCGCTCAAGGACCTGTTCGAGCAGAGTTGCGCCCGCTATAGCGCACGGCCGGCCTTCACCAACCTGGGCGTCAGCCTGGGTTATGACGACATCGACCGCCTGAGCCGCGCCTTTGCGGCCTATCTGCAACAGGAACTGGGCCTCGTCAAAGGCCAGCGCGTCGCCTTCATGCTACCCAACCTGCTGCAATATCCGGTGGCGCTGTTCGGCGCGCTGCGCGCCGGGCTCACGGTCGTCAACGTCAATCCGCTCTACACCGCGCGCGAGTTGCGCCACCAGTTGGCCGATTCCGGCGCGGTGGCGATCATGGTGCTGGAGAACTTCGCGCACACCTTGCAGGATGTCATCGCCGAAACCGCCGTACGCCACGTCGTCACCACCCAGGTTGGCGACCTGTTCCCGCCGCTCAAGCGCAGCCTGGTCAACTTAGTCGTCAAGCACGTCAAGTGCATGGTGCCGCGCTGGAACCTGCCGGGCGCCATGGCTTTCAACGACGCGCTGCAAACCGGTGCGCGCCATGCGCTGACGGAGGTGGCGCTCGGCCCCGACGACATCGCCTTCCTGCAATACACCGGCGGCACCACCGGCGCGGCCAAGGGCACGATCCTGAGCCATGGCAACCTGGTGGCCAACGTCGAACAGACCTCGGCCTGGATCGGCGGCGCGTTCAGGGAAGGCGAGGAAGTGGTGGTCACACCGTTGCCGCTCTATCACATCTTCGCCCTCACCGCGAACCTGCTCACCTTCGTAAAGTGGGGCGCGAACAACGTCCTCATCACCAATCCGCGCGACATTCCCGGCTTCATCAAGGAACTGAAGAAGACCCGTTTCACCGTCATCACCGGCGTCAACACCCTTTACCGCATGCTGCTCGACGCGCCGGGGTTCGCCGGGGTGAAGGCGGCGAATGGCGATGCCCTGAAGGTGGCGGTGGCGGGCGGCATGTCCCTGCATCCCACCGTGGCCGAGCGCTGGCAACGAGTCTGGGGCGTGCCGCTGATCGAGGGATACGGCCTCACCGAAGCCTCCCCCATCGTCAGCGCCAACCCCTTGGATGCAACGGCATTCAGCGGTGCCATCGGCCTGCCCCTGCCCTCCACCGAGATACTGCTGCGCGACGAGGCTGGCCGCGAAGCTGCGCCGGGCCAGCCAGGCGAACTGTGCGTGCGTGGGCCGCAGGTCATGCGCGGCTACTGGAACATGCCGGAAGAAACCGCGAGGGTGCTGGACGCGGAGGGTTGGCTGGCGACCGGTGATGTGGTCAGCATGGACGAGCGCGGCTACCTCTATTTCGTCGACCGCAAGAAAGACGTGATCGTCGTGTCCGGCTTCAAAGTCTGGCCCGCCGAGGTGGAAGATGTGCTGTTGCACTTGCCCGGCGTCAAGGAAGCCGGCGTGGCCGGCGTGCCCGACGAGAAAAGCGGCGAGGCCGTCTGGGCCTGGGTAGTGAAAAGCGACCCCACGCTCACCGCACAGCGGATAATTGACGTCTGCCACGCCCAGCTTGCCCATTACAAGACGCCGCATCGCGTGATCTTCCGCGACAATCTGCCCAAGTCGCCCATCGGCAAGATCCTCCGCCGCAGGCTGAAGGAGGAGGCGCTTAGCGCCTGAACGCGATGCCATGTCGCGGAGAACCCGCCCGGGCGCTGGTCGCTCTGGCCTTGCTCCTGCTGCTGGCGGCGCTTTTGGCCGGCTGCGCGCCCGCGCGCCATTACGAAGCGGTCCAAGTGTTGCGCGACATCGCCGCTGGCGAGGATGGAACGCGCCTGAAGCGGACCACGCCCACCCCCCTGCGCCAGGCCGTGGCCTACACGGTGGACGGACGCGCGCGCCAAGCCGACCTGTACCTGCCTGCCGCGCTCGACACCTGCGCAGATCTTTGCCCGCGCGCCGCCCTAATCGCCGTGCCCGGCGCGGTGCCGCTGGCCAGCGACGACCCGCGCTTCACTGCCTTCGCAGCCAGCCTGGCGCGCGCCGGCTTCGCGGTGCTGGCGCCACGCATGCCGGGTTTTCGGCAATTACGCGTGCGCCCCGCCGACGCGCGCGAGATTGCCGATGCCTTCGCCTATGCGGTCGCCCGCCCGGAGCTTGCCCCCGAGGGTCGCGCCGGCCTGTTCGCTTTCAGCTATGCCGTGGGACCCGCCGTACTCGCCGCGCTGGAACCGGACATCCGCGAGCAGGTACGCTTCATCGTCGCCCTTGGCGGCTACCACGATCTGCCGCGCACCATGAGTTATTTCACCACCGGCTGGTACGAGCATGAGGGCCGCAGGCACTACCTCCGGCCCGACGACACTGGCCGCATGGTGCTGGCTTACTCGAGCCTGGACTATCTGCACGCCGGGCGCGACGGCGAACTGTTCGATGCCATGGTGGAGTTGCGCGGGCGCGACCCGGCGGCGGATCTCACCCCGTTTGCCGCGCAACTCAGCCCGGCAGGCCAGTCCGTCTACGCCCTGGCCATGAACACCGATCCGGCACGCTTCCCGGAATTGCTGGCCGCGTTGCCCGAGGCCATGCGGGACGACCTGGAACGCCTCGACCTCGTACGACGCGATCTCGCGCCGCTCAAGGCGCGCCTGCTGCTCGTGCATGGCCGCAACGACAACCTCATCCCATGGCCGGAGAGTGTGTCGCTGGTCGCCGCGGCGCCTCGGGGCCAGGCGCGCGTATTCCTCATCCATCGTGTACTAGGCCATGTCGATCTAAGCATCTCCGGCCTGCTGTCCTGGCGCTTCTTGACTCAGGATCTGCCCGACCTGTGGCGCTTGTGGCGGGTGATTGACCTGCTGCTGGCCGAGCGCGAGGCGACGCCATGAGCCCGGGTGCCTGGCTGCTCCTGGCGGCGGCGGGACTGACCGTGCTGGCGTTCCTGTTGCCGCTTATCGCCCAGCCGCCGGCTTACCACGACTTCGCCGACCGGCGCGCCTGCTTCGGGCTGCCCAACTGCCTGGATAGCGCCAGCAACGCCCTATTCGTATTGGCCGGCCTGATCGGCCTGCGTATCCTGTCCGGTGCGGTGGCGCGGCGCGCCTTCAGCGATGCGCGCGAGGAACTGCCCTACACGCTCTTCTTCCTCGCCGTCATCCTGCTCGGCTTCGCCTCGGCGTATTACCACCTTGCTCCGGATCACGCCCGGCTGGCCTGGGATCGGGGCGCGATGGCCCTTGCCTTCATGGCCTGGTTCGCGGCGATCCTGGGCGAGCGCCTGGGGGTGGTGTTCGCGCGACGTCTGTTGCCGCTGCTGGTCGCCGCCGGATTGGCCAGCGTGGCGTGGTGGCTCTGGAGCGAGGTCCAGGGGCGCGGCGACCTGCGCCCGTATCTCTTGATGCAAGCCGCGCCCATGCTGCTGATTCCGCTGCTGTTGTGGCGCACGCCGCCGCGTTACAGCCGCGCGGGCGACATCCTGGCGGTCATCGGCCTGTACGTGCTGGCGCTGCTTCTGGACTACGGCGACCGCGCGGTGTTCACCGCCACCGGCGGCGTGGTCAGCGGTCACACCCTGAAGCATGCGGTCGCCGCGCTGGCGGCGTATGGCGTGGCCAGGCATCTGAAACTGCGGCGGGTTTTATGAACAACGCCTCCCCTTCCGACCTGCCCGCCGATGCCCGGCAACTGCTGGGCATCCTGTGCGCGCTGGCGCGCGAGTTGCGGCCGAGCGCGGAGGGCATCGAGCGCCTAGGCATGGAACACGCGCTGGAGCGGGATTTCGGCCTCGACAGCCTGGCGCGGGTGGAACTGCTGGCGCGCATCGAACGCGAACTAGGCGTACGGCTGGCCGAGTCGGCCTTCGCCGAGGCAGAGACGCCGCGCGATCTGCTGCGTCTCATGACGGGCGCTGCCAGCCCTGAACAGGTTGTGCCGGTTCGCGCGGTGGAAGGGGAAGCGCGCGGCATCGAAACGCCGTCGGCGGAGATCGCCACCCTGACCGGTTTGCTCGACTGGCATGTCGCGCAACATGGCGAGCGGATACACATCACCTTATATGGCGAAGATGAGCGCGGCGAGGACATCTCCTATCGCCGTCTGCAAGCTATGGCCCATGCACTCGCTGCCGGCCTCCTGGCAATGGGAATGCGCACGGGCGAGCGGGTGGCCATCATGTTGCCCACCGGGCGTAATTTTTTCGCCGCCTTCTACGGCGCGCTCCATGCCGGTTGCGTGCCGGTGCCGCTGTATCCGCCGGCGCGTCTGGCGCAGTTGGAGGATCACATGCAGCGCATTGCCGGCATCGTCGCCAATGCCGAGGCCGCCCTGTTCATCACCGACACGCGTGCCAAGCCCCTCGGCCATCTGCTGCATGCCCAGTGCGCCTCGCTGCGCGGTGTGGTGACGGTGGCGGAACTGTCGCCTCCCACTCCACTTACCGCTTCGCCACCGACCTTGCCAGCCGCTACCGTGCAAGACATCGCCTTTCTGCAATACACCGATCCCGCCCAGGTGGAATTCGTCCAGTACCTGCGCCATCCCGGCGACGTGAGCCCCGAAGGCCTCACCTTCGTGGACGCCGCCCACAGCCCCAACGGCGAAGACCTGCTGTTCGTCACCAACGAAGTCTCCAACACCGTCACCGTGTTCCACCGGGATACCACGGCCCCCACGCTGGTCAGCGCTTCGCCGGCGGATGAGGCGGTCGGCGTCACCAGCCACCACATCATCCTGACCTTCAACGAAGCGGTCATGGCCGGCAGCGGCGATATCGTCATCAGCGGCAGTAATGGCAGCAATGGCAGCCAGACCGACACCCGCACCATCGCGGTCGGCGACGTCACCCAGGTCACGATCAGCGGCAACACGGTGGACATCAACCCCGGCGCTGACCTGCTCAACGGCTACACCTATAACGTCCAGTTCGCCAGCGGCGTCATCCAGGATCTGGCGGGCAATGCCTACGCCGGCCTCACGACCCCCGACGCGCTCAACTTCACCCGCGCCGTGCCGGGCGTATCCACCCTGATGATCACCGAGCTGAACTCGAACGCCGATGGCGGGGACTTCTTCGAGCTGTACAACTACGGCGCGACCCCCATCGACCTGACCGGCTGGAAGTGGGACGACAACTCCGCCTCGTTCACCGATGCCGCGGTGGCCAGCTTCGCCAGCGGCACGATCATCGCGGCGGGCGGGCGGCTGATCGTCGCCGCCGACACCACCGATACGGCGGCGCTCAAGACGGCCTGGGGCCTGGGCAACGACGTGCCGGTGGTGGCGGTGGGCGGTCCTGGCCTGGGTTCCGGCGATGCGGTGGTGGTGTTCAACGCCGCCGGAAACGTGGTCACCTCGTTCAACTACGGCAACGCCCTGACAGCGAGCGACAGCAGCGCCATCCCCGTATCGAGCGCCGCCCCCGGCGTGACCTTCACCAGCGGCCATGCCGGTTCGGCCTTCGGCGGCTCGCAACAAACCTCGGCGGTGTGGGATGGCGTATCCACCTCCGCCCCGGCCTACCAGGCCGCCCAGTTGGGGGTGAACGGCGCGTTCGCGCAGCCCGCCATTTCCACCACGGTGGGCTCCCCCGGCATCGTCACCGGCAGCAGCGTGCCGGACACCACCGCGCCCCAGCTTTCCAGCGCCCAGCCGGCGGATGGCGCCATCGATGTCGCCATCACCAACAACATCGTGCTGACCTTCAACGAGGCCGTGAAGGCGGGCAGCGGCAACTTCGTGCTCACCAACGCGGCGGACGCGGGCGATACCCGCACCCTCGCGGTAGGCGACGCCAGCCAGGTCAGCTTCAGCGGCGCGACGGTCACCCTCAACCCCAGCGCCGACCTGAACTTCGGCGCGACCTACACCTTGACCTTCGCGGCGGGCGTGGTGGAAGACCTGGCAGGCAATGACCATGCCGGCGTCTTTTCGACCACGGAATTGAACTTCACCACGGGCGCAGCACCCCTGCCCAGCGTGTTGATCAGTGAAGTGAACTCGAACGCCGGGCCGGCGGACTTCTTCGAGATCTACAACTACGGTGCGACCACGGTGGACCTGTCAGGCTGGAAGTGGGACGACGATTCGGCCTCCTTCAACGATGCGGCGGCGGCGAGTTTCGCCAGCGGCACGACGCTGGCGGCGGGCGGTCGTCTGGTGGTCGTGCAAGCGGCGGACGCGGCGGCCTTCAAGACCGCCTGGGGTCTGGGCAATGACGTCCAGGTCATCGCCACGGGCGGTCCCGGCCTCGGGCAGAACGACGCCGTGGTGCTGTTCAACCAGAGCGGCACGGTTGTCGCCTCCTTCAACTACACCGGCACAACCAAGACCGCCAGCGATGGCAGCACCATAAACGTCTCTGCGGCGGCTCCGGGCGTGACCCAGACCACGGGCCACGCCGGCGCGGTGTTCGGCGGCACGGCCACCACCTCGGCGGTGTGGGATGGCGAATCCACCTCCGCGCCGGCCTATCAGGCCGCCGCCGTGGGCGTAGATGGCGGCTTCGCGCAGACCGCGACCGCCACGAACATCGGCTCACCGGGCGCGGTGTTCGGCCCCATCACCGCGCCGACGCTGAGCTTCACCGCGCCGGGGACCAGCTTCGACCTCGCCAACTACACCCTGGTAGACCTCGGTCAGCACGGGCCAGGTGGTGATGAGCTGCCCCTGGTAATCCGCGAAAAAGGCTGCGCATCGGACATGGTCGCAGTCGCCCTTATCCAGCCACGCCACCAGGGGGCCGGTGTCCACCAGCGACTTAGCCATGACGATCTTTCGCAGCCAGTTTCTCGCGCAAGCGTTGGGAATGATTGCGGCCCAGGTCCCCAACTCCACTATCGATGCAGCCGATCAGCCCGAGCCCTTCCGCCAGCTTGGCCGGCGACTCGGCTTGAGCTGCCAACGCGGCGATGCCAGCCTTCACGGCGTCGCTCTGGGTTTGCCCGGTACGGGCGCAGAAGGCGCGCAGGAGGGCATCGGTCTGATCATCGAGGCGGACAGATAGGGTGCGCATGGGTATGTCCTCGCGTGTAATACGCAGCATATTACAGGTGACTGCGCTACCGGGCGGCAAATCCGCATCACGGAGACGGGTATGGTCTGATTCGAACCCGAAGCTGCCTGTCAGAGAGAGTGAACCGATGGGCAAGTCCTCGGCCATTGCCGACCGTGGGCCTGCAGTCAGTGTCGGGTGTCAAAGCGCCGATCACCTGCCGTTCGCTCGAAGACGCCCTCGCGTAGCAATCCACAGGGACGTTTTCACAACGGGCGCCCACCCCGAATCAACCCGACCACAAGACCTTCAATCACCAGCGGGCCATTCACCACGATAGGCGCGTACTCAGGGTTCTCCGCCATCAGCTCGACACGGCTGCCCCGGCGCTGGAGCCGTTTCACCGTCACCTCGTCCTCCAGCCGGGCGACGACGATCTGGCCGCTGCGCGCTTCCACAGTGCGGTGGACGGCCAGCAGATCGCCATCGAGGATGCCCACGCCACTCATGCTGTTGCCCCGCACCTGCAGCAGATAGTCCGCCCGCGGCGAGAACAGCTCAGGTGCAATGGGCAGCGTGCCGCGCTGATTCTCCAGCGCCAGCAACGGGCTGCCCGCCGCCACCGTGCCGATAACGGGCAGCCCCGGCGGCACCGGCAGACGAATCCCCCGCGCCGCTCCCGCCGTCATGAGGATGGCCCCCTTTTTCGCCAGGGCCCGTAAATGATCCTCGGCGGCATTCGGTGAAGCGAAGCCGAAGGCCGCGCAAATCTCCAGCCGGGTCGGCGGCGCGCCGCCCTCCGTCAGGCGATTGCGGATGAAGTCGAGAATCTCTCGCTGACGCGGCGTCAGGTCATCCTGGGGATGGACGGAACGAGGGGATGGCATGGGCGGTCTCCGTGGGGGACTGTATTTTCTTCCAGCTTCCCAGGGGAAGCAATGCGATACTGTACTCATTAACAGCCCTTCACCCCGGAAACACGCCCGGACCATGCCTCATGGCTGCCGCCGCACCCTGCGCCGCAGCGCGCCCCCAGCGTTATCAACGCCGCCGTCCCGAGCAGACCCTGTGGTATCGCACCGTCCAGGCGCATTTCGCCACCTGGCTGGAACTCGCCAG
>Ga0116204_1000894_pt1 | contig 16885 bp, 9 predicted proteins | sample LakKivwa52mmetaG_FD_94481 | JGI IMG/M metagenome (GOLD analysis project Ga0116204, IMG submission 94481) | Anoxic lake water microbial communities from Lake Kivu, Rwanda to study Microbial Dark Matter (Phase II) - Lake Kivu water 52m metaG | ecosystem: Environmental > Aquatic > Freshwater > Lake ...
AATTGAAAAACTCCACAAGCTTACCCCGCTGCAGTGGAAAAAATCTAATCCCTAAATCTTTTTTTTAAAATCCCCGAAATAGGCCTAAAAAATTGAGCCTATGGTCTCCACCGAATACTTACATTACAATTAGTTTTATTTAGATACGCAATAGTTGTTGAAGTAGCAATTGATTCTTGATATTCCTTCAACGTTTTTAAATGATACATTAAGTACTTAGAAATAATAATTTCGCTTTTTACAAATGCGTGTAATTGCTGGTTTATTACAATTGGATCATTTACAACAGCAGAAATTCCGAAATTACCTACACAGCACATTACTACACTTTGCTTAGGAATGACTCGTGCGTTAACCTCTTTTATTTCAGAATCACTCAGCCTTAGAATTCCACTATGATTATTAAGTTCATTTCCACTAATATTAGGCAAAGTTATCCACGGAATACTTCCTGTAAAGGATTTTGGCTTGTCCCTACCAGGTACTATGCAATCACAAAGTAAACCAACTTTTGAAATTATCCATGTAGTAGGTAATTCATTATTTTTCTCAGTGTCTCGATCAAAAGAGTAATTAAGGTAATTTGGTATTTGAGGTTTCGGCAATTTATTGATTTTTGCGGTTAATATTTGTTGGTTGAAGTCCGACATTCTTTTATTAATTAATATTTTTAAGCAATCCTCCGCACTCCCCACCTCCGGATGCTCTTCCCGCCACTGCTCGGTGAGTTTTCCGGTAACCGCTGCGGTGAGCACCGACTGGCGGAAGCGTTTAAGAATGTCCGGCACCTTGTCCAGCCGCGCTTTCACCGCCTCAATGCGGGGCATGATGGCATCCAGCTTGGCAACAATGCGCTTTTGTTCGTTCAGGGGCGGGAGGGGGAGAGGAATTTCTTTAATCGAAAAAGAAGATAAATGTTTTACAGTTACAGCAGAAGTCCACTGGTTGATTTCTGTCAAATACGGTGGTAGGGCATAGAATAAAAAATCTTTATGAAAATATTCGCTAACAATTTCAATCTTGCAAACTCGTTGGTTTAGTAATGCTGGTATATTATTCCATTTCTTACAATTGAAATCTCCATCCATTCCAACAAGAATATCCCCTGATTTTATAACATATTCTTTTGGGTAGTCACCAGAATAATATGTTTCAACCGAAGATTCTTGGACGTCACGTATTCTAATTAATGGCATGCCTATTTTCTTATTGTTGAAGGCAGTTGATTTGAAAGCATAGCCATTTAAAACTACACATATGTCTTCTATCGATACACGCAACCAATTTGGATGGACTGATAACAAGGTATTATTGGTTTTATCAACAATTTCTTTTACTGATACTGAAAGACTCATTCCCCACCCCCCAACTCCGCTTCAATCTCCTCAATCGTCGGCAGGGAGGACTTTAGTTCATCGGGCATGTTATCGGTGATCTGCTTTTCCCACTCGGCCACGCCAATGGGGTTGGTATAGCCTTCCAGCGCGTACTTGGCGATGGTATGGTTTTTCTCTTTTACCAGAAGCAGGCCGATTGTTTTCTGGTCACTGGGATGGCGTAACAAATCATTGACGATATTCATATACATATTGAGCTTGCTCACATGTCCCGGATCAAACTTCCCCGATTTTAGCTCCACCACCACATAGCAACGCAATTTAAGGTGATAAAACAGAAGGTCGATGTAATAATCCTCATCAGAAAATTCCAAATGCACCTGCCTGCCCACAAAAGCAAAACCCTGCCCCAGTTCCAGGAGGAATTTTTCCAGGTGCTCTATCAGCTTGTTTTCAAGCTCCCGTTCCCTGCGGGTGTCGGCTGTGCCCAAAAAATCAAACACATAAGGATCTTTAAAAATCTGATTCACCATATCCGAATCGGCAGGCGGAAAGGCGACTTCAAAATTATTGGCGCTCTGGCCAATCCGTTTGTGCAGGTTGCTTTCGATTTGAAAAGAGAGTATGTCCCGGCTCCATCCATTGACCCGATTTTGCTCGGCGTACCAAATCCTGATATCACTTTCCTTTATTTTATATAAAAGAAGCTGATTGTTGCGCCAGGGAATTTGTGCAGCGGTGCGCTGCACAAATTCTCTGTCAGACCAGCATTCCGCAAATTTTCGCATATCCTTTAGATTTCTGGTGGAAAAGCCTCGCATATCAGGGAATTCTTCATGTAAGTCGTAGGCCATACGGTCGATTATCTTGGCTCCCCAACCTGCATTGTTCTGCTTTTCAAGAATAGCTCGTCCAATATCCCAGTAAAGCATCACAAGAGCAGCGTTGGCTGAAAGCAACGATTTGATTCGTTCTGTTTTGATACGAGTCTTCAAGTCCAGTAAGAATTGAGAATAACCATCAGGGATCTTTTGGGTTATGTCGAAAACTGGGAGGGCAATACCTTCCTTTTTTTTCGCCAAAACATTCAATTTCCGCTCTTCCGGAGGTTTTCTCATTCCACTCCCTCCGCCTCAATCTCGTCCAGTATCAACTGTAACTCATCCACACAGGCACCCAGCTCCGTAATGGCATCGGCTACCAAAAGCTGAGGCTCCGGCAGGGAGTTGGGGTCTTCGAGGTTTTCGTCCTTCAGCCAGGAAATATCAAGGTTAAAATCCCTCTCTTTTATCTGAGCATAACTGAATTTGCGGAACCGGCCCTCTTCCCCTAAATCCTTGCGTTTGGCCTGACCGTTGGGGTCATCGCCATAGCACTTCTCAAAATCCTTGAACATTTCCAGAGTTAAAGGACGGTCTTTTTTGGTGACACCGGGAATATTGGTACGACAGTCGTAAATCCAGACATTTTCGGTTTTCATGCCCTTTTGAAAAAAGATGACATTTGCTTTTACTCCCTGACTATAGGGGGTGAAGGTTCCGTTGGGTAGCCGAAGAATCGTATGCACATTGCAGTCTTCCATCAGATACTTAATCACATCCCCGGCGGCATCGGCAAAAAGCACATTATCCGGCAGGACCATAGCCGCCCGTCCACCCGGTTTAAGAATAGTGACCACATGTTGAATAAAGTTAAGCTGTTTGTTGCTGGTGCTCACCGTAAAATCATCCCGCACCGGGGCCTGGTTGGCACCCTTGGTTCCGAAAGGAGGATTGGTAAGAATGCAGTCGTAACGCTCGCCCCGTTCCGGTTCATAAATACTATCGCCCAGATAGATTTGAGGCTCCAGACCATGGAGAAACAGGTTCATCAACGCCAAGCGTCTTGGACGCGGAACTAGTTCCTGACCATAATAGGTCTGTTTTTTAATCCGCAAAACATCTTTTCGTTCCAGCGCACCTTTGGTAACCTGCATCAACCATTCATAGGCCACCATCAAAAAGCCCGAAGTGCCACAAGCGGGGTCACAGATTTTGTATTCTTTGGCTACCCGTGGATCGGGTTGCATGACATTGACAATAGATTCAATGAGCACGCGGGGTGTAAAATACTGACCTGCCCCTTTTTTGCCCTCGGCGGCAGACTTTTCCAAAAGCCCTTCAAAAGCGGCCCCTTTGACATCCACCTCCATGGACGACCAGTCCTCTTCGTCGATCATGTTAATGATCTTCTTCAGGTTGACCGGATTGGTAAAGCGGGGCATGGCCTGGGTGAAGATATCACCGAGCAAGCCAGTCTGCCTGCTTAAGGCTCGCAAAATTTGAGCAAAGGCATCGAGTAGTTCCGTCCCGGATTTTTGGGTAAAGGGAGTCCAGGAACAGTCGAGTTTGACCATTTTTTTATTGTCTTCGTACTCGATGACCGAAAGATCAATTCCCTTTTCGTTCGACATTTTTAAAAACAGCAGGTAAGTCAACTGCTCGATATAATCGCCGTAATCAACCCCATCGTGCCGCAGGGTATGGCAAAAGCCCCAAAGTTTATTCACTACATCAGACATTATTATTTTTCCTTCTTTCTGTATACATCAGGCCGCAAGAGACTCGTTAATAGCATAAATGATAGTTTTAAAACCATCCCCAAAAATCTGGCGAGCTTTGCTTAATCCACCACGACGTTCAAATACGGGCATGATCTCAAAATCATCCTGCGAAATTGCGAGGTTTTCAATTAAATGTTGCTTTATATACGAAAGCCAGCCCAGTTGTTCTTCACTGAAAGTGTGTTTTTCAATGAGCTTGGTAACAGCTTTTTCCACCCTTTCTTGGGCAGTTAAAATTGGAACATCATAGTCGGAAGCATGCTTCACCATAGAAATGATATCTGCCAGTGGTTTTTTATAGACCAGTTCGTGACCTCGCTGTAAATCCTTTTCCGAAAAACCGCTTTTCCGCAGTTTCTGCCTCAACTCTTCCAGTACATCGGTGTTCCACTTGGCCGGCCGCGACAGCAAGATTTCAATGGCTTCAATGTGTTCGGGGTTGTTTTTTACAAAGGCTTCAAAAAGTTTCAGATAATCTTCGGGCCTTTGGTATTCATCCCCCACACGGAACATAACCTCATCTTCCACTGTATCCACAATATCATAGCCTTTAAAAAAGACTCTCTTGGGTCTGGGATAATCTTCCAGTAATTTTTGAAAATCCTTGTTACGAAGCAAGGCCATTGTTTCGGTGAATTTAGTTTCGATGTTCTTTTTTAAGCTATCCGCAAAGGCCTTCATGTCACCATCGGGAATAAACTTTGAAAAAGCTTCCCGGGCCTCGGCCCCCATGTTCTTCTCAATGCGTCGGAGTCTTTTGATAAGCCGGTTGGTATTGTAGTCCCGGTCACGGTTGTCATAAATACGTTCAATAATCTCGGAAAGGGGTACCGTTTCTTTTTTCAGGTCCACATTAAAATCAGTAGCATTCTTGAAATACTCAATGAGGCTGCCGTCAAAACAGTCAAAGATCGTGAATTTTTCCTTGTTGATTTCGGGGCAAAGTCGTGTGCCTCGCCCTAGCATCTGCACCCAGAGTATACGGGATTTGACCATACGCATAAAAACCACCATCTCAATGGCAGGTATATCCACGCCGGTGGTTAGCATATCTACGGTGACTACTATTTTCGGCTCCGGTCGGTTTCTGAATTGGCGTATTTTCTGCAGGGGTCTATCAACCGTTGGGCTTCCGGTAATCTTCATGACAAAATCATCGCCCTGACCATAGACCTCTTTACAGGTGCGCACCACTTCGTCGGCATGGGAGACATGAGGCAGATCATTGACCGCAAAAATCAGCATTTTGGGGAATCGCTTATGCTCGGCTTCGTGTTGGTCAGTATATTTTTTGATGGCAGCAACAATTTTTCTAATGCTGTCGGGTGAAGTGATTTTTTGTTCGATTTCGCTTGCACTGAACTCTCTTTCATCTTCCAGTTCGTCAAGCAGTTCCGCCCCGGTATCCATATCAATTTCGCCAACCATTTCTCCTTCTTTAAGAAACGCCCCGTTGATATGAATATCTGATTTGATTTTCACAGCATCGTAATCAACAAGGTATCCATCAAGGATGGCTTGCTCGGTGCTGTACGAAAAAACCTTGTTTTTAAACATGGCAAGCGAGTGAGTGGCCGGAGTGGCCGTTAGACCGATTTTTACCGCATCGAAATAATCCAGTACATATTTCCATCGGCCGGTTTCGCTGGCTGAATAACCCCTGTGACATTCATCAGCGATAATCACATCAAAAGTATTGATGGGGATATCGAGTTTGTTGGCATCCACATCATATTCAAAGTCTGCTACCGCATCTTTTCCCAGTAGGTTGATGGTCATTCGTTGAATGGTAGAGACATATATAAAAGAATGTTTCTCCTGAGGATTAGTCAGATACTCTTCGGGCAAAGCCTTTGAATCAAAACTATTTCCATCATCGAGATCTTCTCGTTTGAATTTTTGACTATACACTTCATAGTCCCGGTCGAGCTTTAAGCCTTCGGGAGTTTCAAAGGCGGATATTGCAGAGACGGTTTGCGCTGCCAGGGCTCTTCGGTCTACCAAAAAGAGGATACGCTTGGCATAACCGGATTTCAGAAGCCGATAGATGGCCGACACCAGAGTAAAGGTCTTTCCGGTTCCAGTGGCCATGGCGATAAGCATGGTTTTTTTACCATTACAAATTCCGTTTTCGATCGCTTCAATGGCTCCCACCTGATAGGGGCGCAAGCGGGTTATTTCCTTAACTGGACGGCCTGAGAACCATTGTTCTGCTTTATCGGTATCCCGATTAAACTTGTCAAGCAAGGCCTGAGGAGAATGAAAATCGATAAGTTGGTGAGATGTATTTTCTTTTTTGCGAACATCAAGGTGAAAAATCAATTCTCCGTTTGTGGAATACAGGAATGGGACATTATATTCACGCCATTCCCCAACGGTATTCGGAACACCTCTTGCGTATCTTTTGGCTTGCTCTAATACATTTTCTGCACCAACTGCAATCTTTTTCGCTTCAATGATGCCAAGCAATTTACCTTCTACGAAAAGAGCATAATCAGCTGGACCCGTTTCTGTGGGGTATTCTTCTACCGCATGGGCCGCCAAGGCAGAGTAATCAGATACTTTATCATTGGGTATAATTGTCCAATTGAGAAGTGATGATTTCAGTTTTTCATCAATTCTGATTTTTCTTGTTTTTGCTTCTGATTCTGCCATAAATTCTTTTATCCTCTTACATTCTTCAGCCCGCCACGGATGGTGGGCGTTCTTGGGGCGGGGTTAAGAAATGTATTTATCATCAATTCATTTGCCCCTTCATTGTCTTGGCGCTCTGCCTTTTGTACATCTCTCTGATTTAAGAAAATTACCCAACCCTAGCCCTACAAAGACGACTTAAAACTTAATGATAGAGTTTGCCCTTTTAAAAATGTGGATAATGTTTGTTTTAAGGATTCATGCGTCTCATCACAACATGATACCCCTCTTCAGTATTTCTCACCTTTCCACAGAGGAAAAGGAAAAAACCTGCCTGAAGAGCAATCGCTTTTTGCGCAAGGTCAGTCTGTAAGGCGCCAGGTTTCTCCCAATCATCAAGTTTTCCATGATGAGCCCATGTAACAAAGGCGGATTCTGACTTTAACGGCTCAGGCAATTCGGAGAGAGCCCGGGTACGCTGAGCAGATGTATAGAAGGGGGTCTCTTTTTGAAAAGAAAGATCAATAGTTCCATGCTGGCCTAGAACAACCACTCCCGGTCCTTTATGTACCTGATCTAAAACCTCCAAAAACCTATCCAAATATTGGGGATGGGAAAGGCCGGTGCAGAGCAAAGCCTGCGGCCAGGGCGAAAATAATTTTTCAACTGTATGCAAGCAGGACCGAAAGCCAATTTCACTACGCACCTGATTTAATGCCTCTAGGCCACTTACAGTTTGGGGAACCCAACAAATGCGGTCCAATGAAGTACATGGATACCCTTGTTTTTGAGCCCAGACCCGCGCTAGGTTGAGGGATTGCGTTATAAGTTGCGATTGGCCCGTGAGGGGAAAGACTGAGCACACCAGACCACTTTGTATACCTAAAGATTCAAGGAGGGGCAAACAGAGCATGGTGAGGAGGTTTGTTTTTCTACTCGAATCAAAACATAAATTGACGCATAATTCTGGCTCAAACTCAGGTGAAGGCATTTTTAAAGAGCGTGCATAAAAAATTTCCGCAAAGGCCAGGAGCTCTTCAGTACTCAGCTCCCGAATTCTAAGTGCCTGCAAAAAGGCTCCTAATTGGGCATTAGAAAAATGCCCAAGTAACACCCGTTCCATAGCCTCGCAGGCTTCAGAGTAGGTTAAATGGCGCCCCAGAGTTTTCCCTCGGCCGATAGCCTTAATAAAAAAAGTAACTGGAGCCATTATTTTTGCAGTTTCAATTTGAGTCATAGGAACTTTCTGCATAGTGGACCTAGGTAAGACCTCCCAAGCCTTTCCTGGTTAATGGAAAATTAGTTTTATCAGTACCCAGGTGGGTGCAAAAGGAGGGCAATACCCTTCCAACCGAGGTGCTTTATAAATAGGCAATTTAAGTTCAAAATCTGACTTGGTGGGAAAAGTTCTTTTTTATAAGAACAAACTATTCTAATTTCATTCTCATTAGGGAAATCAGATCTCTTAAATATTAGGCACATAGTCAATTATTAATCAGAAAAATTCCCAGCGGGTTTCAGTCCCCTTGCCGCAAAAAATTAAAATGCATCAGTGTTTTGTAAAACAACCACCCCAAGTTTAACCCAACACAATAAATTGGAGAGCCGTAATGAGTACAGAACCCACCCCGATTAAAACCAAGAAAGAGATTACTAAAACAGAAAAAAAAGCCCTTTTAATTTGTCTGGTACTGCTACTCCTCATCATCTGCTGGATGTTGAGATCTTTGGCTAGCGGAATAGCGATAGCAGCCCTATTTGCAGCTCTAACTTACCCGATCTATACAAAAATAGCATCCTGGGTAAAAGTTAAATGGTTTGCCTCCCTCATTACTTTGTTTTTGATGTTCCTTCTCATTTTACTTCCTGCCACTTTAGTGGGCTTTCTATCCTACAAAGAATTATCTCAATTTGTTAATCGAGCTCCTGAATACATACCTACTCTCTCACAAGAAATAGACAAAATCTATACATCTGTCCAACCCTTGCTCTATAAGTATATTCCGGGTTATGAGGGCATGACATCTTTAAGAGAATATGCACAAAATGGCCTTGCGTATACACCTCAAATCGGCAAACTCCTGCTCTCACGCAGTGCAGCGCTATCCAGCTGGTTTTTCTCTACTCTTTTTACTTTGGGTATCAGCATTTTTTGCTTGTTTTATTTCTATCTCGATGGACCCCAAATAATCAAGCGCCTACTGCATCTTTTTCCCATGCGTGAAGAAGATGAAATCAGTTTACTGCAAACCTTTATGAATGTAACTAAGGCAGCCCTAGTGGGCTCTCTCCTTGTCAGCTGTATTCAAGGGGGCTTAGGTGCCCTTTTACTCGGGTTCTTAGGCTTTGGTTCACCCTTTGTATGGGGCGCAGTTTTAACCCTTCTGGCCCTTATTCCTGGAGTAGGTGCCAGCCTTCTACTCATACCCCTGTCGCTTTACCTGCTCATAAACTCCAATTGGTCTGATGGATTGATTCTTCTAATTGGGACTATAGTTGTTAGCCTAGTAGATAATCTCTTACGCCCTGTACTTATTGGCCGAAAAATTCAAATGCATGATCTTATGGTTTTTATTTTTACCCTGGGTGGCCTAGCAAGTTTTGGATTAGCTGGTTTTATTTTAGGCCCAGCCCTGGGCGCCCTGGGGCTTACGCTTCTGAATCTCTATGAAAAAAATTTCCTTTTTGCGCAATCTGGGACGCCCTCTCTTCCGGTAGAACAGCAAACTCATCTTAAAAATACTTCCCCTAAAAAACAGACAGAATTAGAAAGCTCTATTGAAGTCTCACCGAATGATAATGAACCAGACCCCTCATACAGCCAAAGAAAACAAGACTCTTCTAAAGACACAAGAGACCAAGACCAACCCTCAGTTCCTCAGTCACCAAAGGCCAGTTACACTGCTCCGCGGCCCCGGCCACGGGCCCTCGATTAAAGAGTATGTTAAAAGGCCGATACCCTTTGGTTTGCAGGGCTTTTAAGTTGTGAAAAAAATTTAAACAAGTTATCCTTGCAAGACAGACAAGGATAACCTCTACTGTGCCTTGGTTAGTACTCCTAAAAAGCCAGACAGAATAACGACGAGCTGAGTTCGATGCTCAAATAAACATCTCAACGCACCCAAATTCGTTATCGACAAGTAGACAGGAGTTTGTCTCAGGATCAAATCAAGAAAGAGACTCAATTAAGCCCTTTAAAGACAGGCTAACTAGTTTAATTGCTTCTGCTTTTGAAAACGGGAAAAACACAGAAAGAGACCAATGGCTATCATAGCCATACAAAGCAACTGACCCATACTGAATGGAGGCAAAACAAAGCCTAGGTGCGCATCGGGTTCCCGAAAAAATTCAACAAAAAATCGCAGACATCCGTAGACAATTAAATAGCCCCCTGCCATAAACCCCAAAGGAAATTTTCTTTTACGAAGGGACCACATAATTATAAAAGCGATAATGCCTTCGGCTAGCATCTCATAAAGTTGAGAGGGATGTCTTAGGCTTAAAGCTGGGGCGCTGGGGAAATACATACCCAAGGCAGAGCTTGTAACTCGGCCATAAAGTTCTCCATTAATAAAATTACCCAAACGTCCAAAAGCATATCCCAAGGGAATAATTGGCCCATATAAATCAGCCATTTCCCAAAAACTGATTTTTCTTTTTTTACAAAAAATTGCGGTTGCAATAAACACACCGATCAAACCCCCATGGTAACTCATGCCTGAAAGACCCACAAACCGAAAAGGGTTGAATCTGAAGGGTAAAATGATTTCAAGAGGTTGTTGTATATAATAGGCAAAATTATAAAAAAGCACATAACCCAAACGCCCACCCAAAAGCACCCCGATAAAGGCCGCTGTCATGATATCCTGGTGAAAAGCTGAAGTATAAGCTTTAAAACGACTTTCTGTTTTACATCTATACAAAGCCAAAGTATATGTAGTCAAAAAAGCCAATATATACATAAGCCCATAGTACTGGAGGCGAAACGAACCCAATTCAAAGACCACGGGGTCCATTTTAGAAGGCAAGTTCTGCCAAAATTCCAAAATCGCACTCATGTTACCCTTTCTTCTTCTGCCGTAATAATTTGGACTAGTCTGTAATAAAGCGTCTAAAATGAGCATTTCCCCGCTAAAATGTGCAAGGGTAACACTGAAAACTTTTACCCCTAAGCCCGGAATCCCAATGGGTTTACACCCAAATTCGGCTAGCCCCCCCCTAAAGTTAAAGAATACCCTGCCTCACACCACCCGCAGTTACTCTCAAATCAGCCCACTCTTATTGAATTAGATTTATACCATGCTTTCCAACCCCTTTAATCAGCTACCCCAGCCATTTTGGCAAAAAGCAGAGCCTATTGCTTTTATACAAAAACAAATATTGGAATTTCTCGATGTATTTGAAGGCAAAACCCAAAAGCACCTAGAAGAATCCTGGGAGTACAAAAAAGGCCTTGGTGGGGGGCTCACCTGTATCTACGAAAACCAAACTCTTCTGGAAAAGGGAGCCGTAAATTTTAGCGCTGTCCAAGGATCCTCCTTTCCTGCGAGTGGCTTACCCGGGGCTAAAGCCTTAGAAGGCCAACCCTACTGCGCTACTGGCCTGAGTTTAGTATTACATCCTCACCACCCCTGCGTTCCTACAATCCACATGAACATACGCTTCTTTGAAACACAGGAGCAGGAATGGCTGGGTGGGGGGATAGATCTCACTCCTTATTATCCAGAGCTCCTGCAAGTTAAAGAGTTTCATAAAAACCTTTTTGATCTCTGCCACAAACACCAGCAACCTTATAATCTGTATAAGGAACAATGTGATCGGTACTTTTATATTCCCCACAGACAGGAAGCAAGGGGTGTAGGTGGACTCTTTTTTGACAGACTTGATAATACAGAAGCTAATATGAATTTTGTGCTAGACCTGGGAAAATCCTTTTGTGATCTCTACCAGCCCTTCTTCAAAAACTCCTCTCAACCCTGCACTCCAGAAATGAAAAGCTTTCAGCTCCACCGGCGTGGGAGGTATGCAGAATTTAATTTACTCTATGATCGGGGAACTCATTTTGGCTTACAATCAGGGGGAAGAACAGAATCTATCTTGGCATCCCTTCCTCCACAAGTTAATTGGCACTACACATACCCCCTACAACCCAATAGCCCCGAATCTTATTTATCAGATTTTTATCTGCAAGCTCAAGATTGGCTTCAGCCCTAATTAGAGTTTGCTGAACAAGGGAAAACCTCAATGTTTATAAGGGTAAGATAGGCTTTTCCCTTGTACCCAGTCCCAGTGTTTTTCCTTAAAAGCAACAGGATGCTGAAAAACACCCTTGGACTTGTGGTCAGCCAAACTAGCGGGGGGATGGTATTTGCGAGTGAAGCGTTATGTGCCTGATCGTAAGTGAAGGCACTAGCAAACGAGCAAATAGGAGGGGGGACGCAGATCCGCCCCTCCTATTCGTGATAAAAAATTAGGGTCTGCTAAAATTGGAGTTGTTCAGCAGACCCTAATTAGAGTTTGCTGAAAAACACCCTTGTTGCAATAAACTTCAGATTTACAATACACCTGCGGGTTTTTTAAAAACTAGCTTTTCTAAAAAACTCAATTAGGAGTGACTCAGAATAGAAGCACTAGCACTACCCTCCCCCTCATTTATGCGCTTTTCGCTATTACTTTTCATTTTTCGCTATTCGCTTTTCGCTATTCACAAGCTCTTACCTTGCACTCTAAAAAGTGAATAGACTTATTTTCTAACCAGAAAACGAAAAAATGAAAACACAAAAGGCACCCCTTTCGGGGTGCCTCGGAGGAGACAAAATTTTTCCTGATACAAAAGTTTTACATTTTAGGGAGTAATCCCTGGATCGCAATAACGCTTTGCGCTCCAGAATTTGATTTACTCACTATTTTGATCAGGCCTAAAGTACCTTTCTCGGATTTTACAACAAAAACATCGCCTTTTGCAACCAATTCTTTTTGACTCACAAGAGAGGCATTCTGGAAGAGTTTTTTGATTTGGAGAGTGCTTTTTACTTTGGAAAAATCAGCACTTACCTTTGCAAACTTGGTACTGTTTTTAACCGCCCATTTATAGGGAGGCAAACCCGAATCTGCAATAGCAGAGGGTACATAAAAGTAGGTTTGTTGTTGTGCCCCTTCTGATGCCGCAAAATAGAGGTCTTGGGAGGAAGATTTTTCTTTGGCACTTTCGAGGCGATTGTCAGTAAACGCGTCCAAGTCAAATGCACTTCCGGCGTCGTTACTTCCCTGGGCAGCTAGAGTGTCGACTTTTAAATCAAGATCAGAAATAATTCCCGTGCTATCACAGTCTATACCTTCCACATCAAAATTTAAATCTGATGTGTTTTGCCCTGTTACTCCACCCTCAGCACTTATGCCTGCTTCAATTTTAAGCGTATATACACCTGAACAGGTATATTGGTTAATATCTGCAAAGGTCACAATTTTATAGCCCGAAGCTTCGAAATCTACACTATTTTCAGATTCTATAATCAAGTGCGACTTTGCTGTATCTGTCGGAATAAGTTTCAAAGAACTACCCCATACATTATCACCATCCTTCAACAAAAGAACCTGTGCTCTTACCTTACCTTCCCCTTTAATACTTCCTTTAAGAAACAAAGTATCCCCTGCTTGTATAGGCTCAACACTATCGATCGTTATATCAACAGGCTTTGTTTCTTTGGTTTCAAAAATACATGCAGTGAGTAGATGTCCTGCACTTAAAAAGATAAGCACGCTTCCTAAGAATTTTGAAGTAGAAAATTTCATATTTACTCCTATAAAATGATGCTTCATTCTATCAATCTTAAGATTCTAAAACAAGTGTTTTTTAAATTCTTTAAGGAAAACGGAAAATTCTCCAGAAATTTACTTTCTCAAAAAGTCTTACCTATCGCGACCAGATTTGCTTAACAAATTTTTTGTTTAAACCACATCACAAGACCTATAATAAACCTTTAGACCTTATGAGATTTTTAGTAGAGGCGCTTTTTTGACTCTTGAATCTTTAAAATCAAAAAACAAAAACCTGGATAAGCATACCTACCCAGGTTTTTGTTATTCCACTTCCAGGATGTTTTTATTCTGAGTGCTTTATGTAAAAACTACCCAAGCAAAATTTAGGGAAGACTCTCAACAAACATCAGTTTCCTATTGTTAATTAGGGGTTCACCTAAAGCACCCTCACTATTTTTAAGCAAGACAAACTCTCTGGTTAAGGCATTGTGGGTAATTTTTACAGCGATAGGTGCTGGTGCAGGCCCCTTGTTGTACATTTCTCCAAACCCCTTGCTGGCAGTATAAAGTGGTGGTGGGGTGGCTGTTCCCATCTTGGGAATATCAATAGCTAAAACATAATGTATCTCTATTATTTCTCCAGATACATTAACTTTATCTAAGAGGTTTTTTGTCTGTAGCTCATTTTTTAAATCCTCTGCTTTGCCTATATATAGATTAGGCTGAATAGGATTTGTGTTCTGACAAGAACCGCCTACCTTGGGTATATCACGGTTGTTATCATCTGGATCATTTGGGGTAAAAATACAGTCCCCGTCCTTGTCGCTCGGCTGTGTCGGATTTGTGTTCTGACAAGAACCGCCTACCTTCGGTATATCACGGTTGTTATCATCAGGATCATTTGGGGTAAAAATACAGTCCCCGTCCTTGTCGCTCGGCTGTGTCGGATTTGTGTTCTGACAAGAACCGCCTACCTTCGGTATATCACGGTTGTTATCATCTGGATCATTTGGGGTAAAAATACAGTCCCCGTCCTTGTCTTGGCCCATAGGAGCCTGCATGGTATCAATTATGATGAGTATTGGCTTGTTATCTTTGAGTTCAAGTTTCAAGCGGTCAGCAGGCGGGGCAAGCAGAGCAAATAACTTTCCAGTAGAATTATCTTTTAGCACTAAATGTTTGCGGTTGGGATCAAAATACAAGCCTGGATTGATATTTACATTAATGAGTGCACCATTGGGTTCGCGTATCCAGGCATTTCCTCCTGTGGCCGTCAGAGCTGATTTCACTTGTACTGTATCTCCCGCATACATTACCATACCCGCATTATTAGTACCGCAACGACCTCCATACTGGGGAACATTTTTATCAAAGGGATTAGGATCAAACTGATCATCTATACAATCACCATCTCGATCATTTTGGACTATGGGGCCAATGGGATTAATGGGTGTGGTATTACCACCCTGAGCTGGACAGACTGGCCCAATAAGGCCTCTTTCCTGCACTATGAATCCACCCTTACCCAGGTTTTCACCCTTTTCATCTTTCAAATTATCCTGATAATTGGGCTCACCAGGACGAATCTCCATGAGAATGAGCTGAGAAGCAGGGCCTGTTGTGGGCCCTGTCGGCCTTTGAGTAAAACGGTTTTCGGTATCATTAGTCGGAAAAAGTCGAATGAAACCAGGATTAGCCATACACTCTGGCTGGTAGGCGCGTGTCACAAGTGTAGTGTCATACTTAACTGTATAGACTCTTTCGCCAGGAATAGCCTTAATCAAAAATTCAGAACCATAACTGATTCCCTTTTGATCCAGCCAGCTTTGGAATTGTAATGGTGTACCGAGATAAGGTGCAGTATTGAAAAACTCTTGTTTTTTAATCCAACCCATCAAGGTACCTTTGGGGTTAGAACCATCAAAACTCAGTTTTTCCAAATCAATTTTTGAGGAGAAGTCACCATCCTTAGGCTCAAATACACTAGATATACAGTTTGAATTTGCGTCAAACTTTGAACAACGGCGATTTTCCTCATGGAGAGTACCATCAAAAACCCATGCTGGAGTGGTCCCTGCCCTTCCTTTTAGCAAACGGCCATTGATTATGATTTTTTCTCCACGCCAAGCACTATCTAGACCCCATTCAGCATTGACCATGTAACTGCCGTCTGGTTGCATGAATATATCCATCCTGCCCCACTCCTTACCTATACCGTAGGCTTTCCCATACCTGTAAAAATGGACCAGAGTATCTGTACGCTCCATCAAAATCAGTTCAGGTTGACCATTTTGAGAGCGGAATTCAAAATTCCAAGTTTCACCCGCTCCAGCCGGGGGATTTCGATAGTCCTTAATAGGTTGGGGGTTAACTGGGCCTATCGGTGTGTTTGGGCCTGTATAGGGCTGATTTGGGTTTGCTGGTCCCATTTGGCCCATATAATTTTCAGCTTTAAAATCAGCCTTACTGCCAGCAACAAATTGGCCTACAAAGGGTCCACCAGGAAATTGATTGCTATTAATAGGTTGCGAAGGAATTAATTCTGTACCACCTTTAAGAACACTGCTCAGATTGTCATAATGACCGCGAAGCAGATAGCTTTGACCAGAATTAGGTCCAGAAGTGATACGGATCGGGAATAAAAATTCCCCAGTATTCATAGTGAACAAACTACGCACAGAATCCGAAAGGGTATCCCCGCGTAAAACCATTTTATATTTCACATAGACATCATTGCTTCCCACCTTGATCAAGCTGGCGGTGAAATCAAATTGTTCTGGGCCCATTTGCATTCTTCCCTTAAAATCACCAGTTGGCAAGGTAGGCCGTAACATGAGTCCAGGTTTGTTTTGAGGATCACGGGGATTAAAACCCAAAAGTTCCTCAATATCATTGGGAAAACCATCTTTATCATCATCAATAATGATAATTCCCAAAGAGTCAGCCACATATTTTAACGACTGGGTGAGGTTAGAGTCAAAAAGGTCTGTTAAATCATCTTTTAAACCCTTCTTAACCATGATCATTTGTTCTAGAAAATCAGGTAGGCCGTCACGGTCAGTATCCAGAGAAAATTCAGGATAGGAAGAGGGGTTGCGAGGATCTGTTTTATACTTTTGTTCAATAAAATCAGGGTAACCGTCCCTATCCAGGTCATTAAAACTATTTTGCATTGGGGGATTGCTTCCACCGTTTATTGGGCCTTGCTGGGAGGGACGCTGATTACGGAAGATCTGTTCCATTTCGATTTGATCCGGGAAATGGGTGACAGCAAACCTGCCATATTCCACACCGCGATAAAAATCAGATTCGCCTAAGAATCGTTCAAACTTAAAGCCATTTGCGAGAAACTGAGCTGCAGATGTATCTTTTACCGCAATAGCTTTCCATATATATATACCACCCAGACCATTAGTATAATTGACCAACTCTTCAAGCTGCTGATCAAAAAAGCAACGGTCCCAGCCCGGTAAAGCCAGGTCTCGGGGATTTCGCAGTATACGGTTAGCACTAGATCCCGAGGGAAGTTGGGCTTTCCTGTTCAGTTTAAAAC
>Ga0116204_1000895_pt1 | contig 16882 bp, 14 predicted proteins | sample LakKivwa52mmetaG_FD_94481 | JGI IMG/M metagenome (GOLD analysis project Ga0116204, IMG submission 94481) | Anoxic lake water microbial communities from Lake Kivu, Rwanda to study Microbial Dark Matter (Phase II) - Lake Kivu water 52m metaG | ecosystem: Environmental > Aquatic > Freshwater > Lake...
AAACAAATCTGTAGCCTTGCTTGTGTTGCCTATTCTCATATAACATTCTGCCATTGAAATTAATGCTTCATAATTAGAAGAATCTAAAGAATAAACATTTGTATAATGTGTCAATGCTTCATAATAGTTTCCTGTTTGCAGGTAAAAGTCGCCAATTGCCATTTTATATGCTACTTCCTGAGGAAATGCTGTGGAGAGTTTTTTAATCTCTTCAATAGCGGAGGCATTATCTCGCATCTTGATATAAAACTGATACTTCTGAATAGAAACTTCTTCTGAAACACCAATTTTTTCCTCAATATCATTCAAAACTTTTAATGCTGATTTCAGGTCATTCATTTGTACATAAGCATTTGCAAGTCCGTAGTGCAATGATATATCTCCGGGATTTTCACGCAGCAATTGATTGTAAACAGGAATTTTCGAGGCATGATCTCCTGTTCTGTCATAAATATCAATCATCAACATTCGATACCACTTATTCTGAGGATCAATTTTAATGGCTTGCTTTACAAACAGTAAAGCATTTGTAAAATCAAGTTTTCCGGCATAAATCCTTGAAATCTCATATCTGGATGCAGAATGATTTTTATCTGAGTCTGCGATTTTAATAAACACATCCAGAGCATCATTGGTTCTTCCAATAAGCTTAAGTTGCAAAGCATCAACAAATAATGAAGTATTTTCCAGTATCCTTCTTTCGCTTAATGTGGTTTCCTTTTTTAAAATTCCGCAGGATGCAGATATTGAAACAACAATAATAATAACGATCTTATAAATGCTTTCTTTTCTGATTTTCATATACTTAATTAATAACAGTATAATCTCCAATATTGAGTTCCTTATAGGTTTCTTTATATTCAACGTAATTTCCTACCATAGAATTGTCAATGTTTGCATTCACAATTGTTGTATTATTCTGAATAATTGAACTTGTAACGATACTGTTTTCGATTTTTGTATTGTTCCCAACAGAAACATGGGGTCCGATGATTGAATTATTAATTTCGGCATCTTCTCCGATAAAGCAAGGCGGAACAATAATTGAGTTAATAAGTTTAGCAGAATCAGCAGTCAGTTTCTGACCATTTGAACGATCAAGAATTCTTCTGTTTGTATATACCGTTGCATCTTTATTTCCGCAATCCAGCCATTCTTCAACTTCCTGATGTTCAAAAACAATTCCTTTGTCAAGCATCGACTGAAGTGCATCTGTCAGTTGATATTCTCCATTTTTCATCAATTTATTCAGGAGCAGATGTTCAACTTCTGCTTTGAGCTGAGCACCATCTCTGAAATAATAAATTCCGATAATTGCAAGATTAGAAACGGGAGTAGTGGGTTTTTCAACAAATCCTTTAATAATGTTTCCTTCTGTAAGCAAAACACCAAACTGTGAAGGATCATCCACTTTGCTTGCCCAAATGACAGCTTCCTGAGAATCAGCGATTTTTATGTCAGCATGAAAAAGAGTATCTGCAAATGCAATAATCACAGGAGCATTGAGAGAAGGAGCAGCGCAATATAGTGCATGAGCAGTGCCAAGAGCTTCGGGCTGAAGATAAAACACGGCTTTTGCTCCTGAATCCTCTGCAATTTTTTTGAGATGTTCAACAACCTCCTCTGAAAAGTTTCCGATAATAAATGCAATTTCATCAACAGGTTCATTAGCACTCTGCACCAATGTTTCAACAAGTCGCTGAACAATAGGTTTACCTGCTATCTGAATCAGGGGTTTGGGAGCAGTCAGGGTATGCGGTCTCATTCGTTTGCCCATACCTGCCATTGGAATAATAATTTTCATAATACTTGATTTTAATTAAATACCTGTATGTCCAAAACCACCTGCACCTCTCTCAGAGTCTTGCAGTTGTTCAACTTCTTCCCAATCAACGCGTTCATGTTTTGCAATCACCATCTGAGCAATTCTGTCTCCGTCGCAGACAACAAACTCTTCGGTAGAAAGATTAACAAGGATAACCTTCACTTCACCCCGATAATCGGCATCAATTGTGCCGGGAGCATTGACAATACTAATTCCTGATTTGACTGCCAGTCCGCTGCGTGGCCTCACCTGTGCTTCAAAACCCTGAGGAAGTTCGATGAAAATTCCTGTTGGAATCAGACTTCGCTGAAGTGGTTTAAGAACAACCGGCTGACTGAGGTATGCCCGTAGATCCATTCCCGCCGAAAATTTCGTTTCATAAGCAGGCAACTGATGCGGGGAAATGTTCACAATTTTTACTTTCATTCTCAATAGTATAACTGTTTGGCAAAATTACAATTTTTTCCCACGTAATGAGCACATCAATGGCAGTAAAGTGAACATGATTTGAAACAGACCAAATTTGGCATTATATTTCCCTGACAAGCATTGTCTCGGCCAATTCCTTCAACTGTATAATAACTTCGGGAGTTCCGGTGCATTTTTCAAGAATTTTCAATGATTCATTATGGTAAATATGCATCAGTTGAATCACATGGTGGCGGATGTTCAATTGTTCGTATACGCTTTTCACATATGCAATTTTTTCATCGGCATTATTTTCTGAGGAAGTATAATATACATAAAATTCTTCTCGTTCTCCAGGAGGCATCAGCTCAATGGATTTTAAAAAAAGGTATGTTTTTTTTCCGGCAAGAATATCAGAGCCAGTTTTCTTTCCAAATTTTGTTTCATCAGAAAAGACATCGAGTAAATCGTCCTGAAGTTGAAATACAATGCCGAGATTTAAACCGAAGGTATACAACAAGTCAGATTGTTCGGTAGATGCACCGGCCATCAGGGCACCAATTTTCAGAGAAGCACCTGTCAGTACAGCTGTTTTCAGGATAATCATATTCAGATAGTCATCAATGCCCACATTTGAAAACACCTCATAATCCATATCATATTGCTGCCCTTCGCACACTTTGATTGCTGTATCAGTAAACACATTTAAAATGGGTTTTAAATCAGGGGTATCAAGTCGTGCAACATACTCATAAGCTTTCGCAAACATCACATCACCTGATAAAATGGCAATATTGGTATTCCATTTTTTAAAAACAGTTGGTTGGCCTCTTCTGATGGGAGAATTATCCATAATATCATCATGGACAAGAGTGAAATTATGAAAAATCTCAACCGCAATTGCTGCAGGCATTGCTTTTTCACAAGAACCGCCATATAAATCACATCCCAAAAGGCAAAGTACCGGTCTCAATCTTTTTCCACCAAGGGAAAGTGTATATTGAATTGGTTCGTATAACTTTAAAGGGTCAGAAATAAATGACTCTCCTCTGAGTGCATTTTCAAACAATTCAAGATAGAATCCTGTTGTTTTCATATACCTTAAATTATATGGGATGTGTTTTTCAGAACATTACGAATACCATCTTCCAAAGAAGTAAGCTCCCGTTGCAATAGAAATCTCATTTTTGAAATATCGGGCAAACGTCTGCTCATATCACCCTCCTGCAGGGGGGGCAAAAATGTCAATGTTGTTGATGAATTTGTAAGTTCAATAACTTTCTTTGCAAGATCAATAATATGTGTTTCATTGTCATTGCCGATATTAATAACTTCATTTGGATAATCGGTCTGTTCACACGATTGTTTAAAGACTCTGTATGTGGCATCAATGTTATCGTCTATAAAGCAAAAGGTACGCGTTTGCGAACCATCTCCGTAAATCGTGATTGGTTGACCGGATAAAGCCAGACGAATAAAACGTGACATGACAAAATCAGGACTTTGTTTAGTTCCGTATGTATTAAAAAATCTGAATATTGTATATTTCAGACCATATTCTTTAAAATATGATTTTAGGAATGCTTCACCTACATTTTTGACAATAGCATAAGGAATTCTGGAATTAAGAGGTGTTGTTTCTTCATTTTGAGGAAACTCAACAGGTTCTCCGTACACTTCGGAAGAGCTGCTAAAAAAAATTCGTTTCACTGCAGAGTTTTTACACAGGTTCAGTAAATGTTCTATTCCATGCAGGTCTTTCAGCACCATAACAGGATTTTCCTGTGTTCGCCTGACACCTACCACTGCAGCATAATGAAAAACATAGTCAAAATGATAAGACATGAAAATTTCGGAAATATCCTTGTAATTATTTACATCACATTTGATGAATTTATATCTGTCGCTATGGTTTGCCGGTAATTTATGGATATTTCCGGTTGAAATATTATCAACAATGACCAGAAAATTTTCCGGATCTTCAAGTAGTTTTTCACAAAAACAACTCCCAATAAAGCCTGCACCTCCGGTAAAAAGAATTTTTCTCATTTTTTTCTCTCAATTAAAGTAATCAAATAATTTCCGTATCCGCTTTTTATCAACGGTTCTGCCAGTCGGATAAGCTGAGCATCACCTATATACCCCATTCTCCAGGCAATTTCTTCAATACATCCTACCTTCAGTCCCTGTCTGGTTTCAATCACTTCAACAAACTGAGAGGCCTGAAGCAATGATGAGAAAGTACCGGTATCGAGCCATGCAACTCCACGGCTAAAAACTTCAACTTTAAGACTGTTTCTTTTTAGGTATTCCTTATTGACGTCGGTAATTTCATATTCGCCTCTTGAGCCGGGCTGAAGGTTTTTAGCGATGTCAATGACTGTATTGTCATAAAAATATAATCCGGTCACTGCATAATGGGATTTGGGGATTTTGGGTTTTTCTTCCAGAGAAACTGCCTTTCCATGAGCATCAAATTCAACAACGCCATATCTTTCGGGATCAGAAACATGATAAGCAAAAACAACAGCGCCATCATTATCCACTGAAGATTGAAGCATTTTCTGCATTCCCGTACCGTAAAAAATATTATCCCCTAAAATCAGAGCAACATGTTCTTTTCCGATAAATTCCTCTCCGATGACAAACGCCTGTGCGATTCCGTTGGGAATAGCCTGCTCAGCATACGAAAAATGGCAACCAAGATCATTTCCGTCACCAAGAAGAGCACGAAATCCAGGTAAATCCTGTGGGGTGGAAATAATTAATATTTCTCTTATGCCTGCCATCATCAGAATTGAAAGCGGATAATAAATCATAGGTTTATCATAGATGGGCATCAATTGTTTGCTTAATGCTCTGGTTATCGGATAAAGCCTTGTACCGCTGCCTCCGGCTAGAATGATTCCTTTCATCAAATAAATATTTTAATCTGTAAAATTACAATTAATATTGATGTATTCTGATAAAATATAATTTTAATCTGATTGAAACCAGTCTTAGTGTTTGATTTTAAACACTTTCTTGTTTTGTGTCTTCTGAGTCTTCTTCTGTTTCCTCTTCTTCCAAAATCTCCAAAATCGGCTTTGCAAATGCTTTTGTTGTAACAGACTTTTCAAATCTGAGGATTAATGAAGGAAGTAAAATCAAATTTGAAAACATGGCAATTGTCAATGTAAATGCAATGAGATAACCAAGGGATTGAGTGCCACCAAATTTGGAAAGAGTAAAGACTGCAAAACCAAGTATCAGTACTATGCCAGAATATACCATACCCACACTGGTTTCTTTCAGTGCACTTTCCACTGATTTTTTGACATCCCAATTATGAATAATCAGTTGCTGACGATATCTGCTCAGAAGATGAATGGCAGCATCAACCGAAATGCCGAGTGCGATACTGTAAATTATAATTGTTGAAGGTTTAATATCAATTCCAAGATAGCCCATTAGTGCAGCAGTCATAATCTGAGGAAGCAGATTCGGAATCATTGACACCAATACCATTCGGAATGAATTAAACAATAAATACATCAATATTGAGATCAAAATAGTTGCAACCAGAAGGCTCCATAACAGGTTTTTCACCAGATACCCTGAACCTTTGAGAAATACGACTGCTGTTCCGGTAATTTCTGTGTCATAATTTTCAGGAGGAAATATCTCATCAATTTTAGCTTTGAGTGATTTGTTGATTTCCTTAATTTCTTTGGTATTGACATTTTTCAATCTGGCACTGACTCTGGCAATCTGCATGTTTGAATCAGAAAAAGCCTGAAGCATTTCATGTGTTGAAACGGTATCCATTTTTGGCATATACGAAAAAATAAAATTTCGTTCATGATTACCCGGAATACCAAACATATTGGGATTATTATTATAAAATGCCTGTTTTGCAAATTTTATGATCTCAATATATGACAATGGCTTTCCAATTTCAGGATATGTCAACATAACTTCCTGAAGTTCGTTTATTTTATTGATATTCTTAATGTCAGTCAACCCGTTTCGTTTTCTTGTATCAATTGAAATTTCATAAGGCAACACTCCACCAAGATGCTCTTCAAAAAACAGCAGGTCGGTATATAGCGGATCCCGATGCGGAATATCATCCACCATTGTTCCTTTCTGGTCAAGCTGGAAAACACCAAAAATGCCTGCTAATGCCAATACAATCGTAAAAATGAATACTTTACTTCTGTGTTTGAAAACAATGTTGTTTACAAAAGAAAACAATCCGTTGACCCAATCCTTTTCCAAATGTCTGGTATGTCTTTCTTTGGGCGCACTGAAATAACTGTATAATACCGGAATTAAAATTATACTGAACACGAACATCAGCAAAATACTGATTGATGCAATGATGCCAAATTCAACAAGCATTGTATTGCCTGTGACCAGGAAAGCAGCAAACCCTACTGCAGTTGTAGCATTTGTTAATAGTGTCGCATAACCTACTTTTCGAATCACCTTTGAAAGTGCCCTTCCCACACCACCATGTTCCTGAATTTCTTTATGATAGCGGGTTAGCAGATAAATACAGTTTTCAATACCGATAATAACCAATATAGGGGGAAGAATACCTGTAAGTACGGTTATTTTATATCCAATCATAACCATTAACCCCATTGACCAGATTACACCGATTCCGACAATTGCAACAGGAAGAATCACCGCACGGGCAGAACGGAAGAAAAACAATAAAATCAGCATGGAAACCAAAACAGAAAGAAGCATGAACAGTAAAAGTTCCTGTTTGATTTTCTGAGAAATAATTGTTCGGATATATGGCAGACCCGAATAATGGATGTCAACGTCATGCGAAACAGCAAATACTTCAATGAAATCCCGAATACCATAGATCGCCGGAATTCTTTCTTTACTGTTTAAAACGGGTTCTTCTATCCAGATCAGCATCAGGTGTATATCCTTGGCAGAAGAAAACACAAAGTCTTCATAAAACTTCAGATCCATAACCCTGGAATACAAAGAGTCATATTCCTCTTGAGTATCAGGGAACATTTCAAATACCGGCATTAATTCAAATTTGCCTATAGCCTCATTTTTGCGAAGTTCAAACAGATTTGACAATGAAAATACTTCTTTCACGCCATACATCTTCTTCACTTCCTTTGTAAGAATATCCCAGTCCCTGAAAAATTCAAGATCTTTCATCTTCTCTGTTTTCATGCCAACAAAGAAAATGCTACCGTCTTCTTTAAAAGTTTCTTTAAATTTTTGATATGTTATGTTTACCGGATCACTTTCGGGAAGCATTTGTGCATACTCGTATGATAATTCTGCTTTAAATGCAAACATTGACATAATCAATGTCAGAATTCCGATAGTAATCAGATTGGCAAGCCTGTTCCTTAAAATTAATTTAACAAGAAAATTCCACATCAGACTGAAATGATATTCAACAAATACCTTTTGAACCTGCAAAATTATGATATTTTTTGCAAAACAATTGTAAACCTGAAATATTTATTTTCTCAATATACAAAGCATTAATTCGCTATTTTTGCGACTGGCATTAAAGTTGATTAATGCATTTTGAAACATTAAAACTCTACAACCATGAAAAAGTATATGTTTTATTTTATCATAATTCTGATGTCGGGGATGACATCATGTATGACTTCAAAATCCTATTTTAACAAAGGCTATTATGATATGGCAATTCAGAAGTCATCAAAAAAACTGATGAAAAATCCGCGAAAAGAGAAACAGTTGAATATTTTGCACAAATCGTTCAATATTGCCAACCAGAAAGACCGCGACAGGATCACATTTTTAAGAAGCTCGGGACAACCTGAAATATGGGAAGAGATTTTTGAACTGTACAGCAGAATGAATCGCAGGCAAGACATGGTGAAGTATCTTGCACCTGAAATTCTTCAACGCATTAACTTCCAAAACATCAACTATGACAATGAGATTCATACCGCAAAACAAAATGCAGCCGAATTTTTTTATGCAAACGGCACCAGGCTGCTGCAGGAAAACACAAGAAACAGCGCCAGGCTTGCATACTATGATTTCCTGAAAGTAAAAAAATATTATCCTAACTTTCGTGACACTGATAAGCTATTGAAAGAAGCAGAAGATAAAGGAACCGTAAATATCCTTTTTGAGGTGAAAAATGCAACCAATCTGATTATGCCTGAAGGATTTGCCAATGAACTGACTCAGGTTTCTCTTGATGATCTGAACATTCTTTTCAGGAAGTTTTTCTCTTCGCTTCATCCGAATATGACTTATCAATATTATGTTTCTCTTTATATCAACGACATCATTGTCTCTCCCGAACAAATCAAAGAAATTCACTATTCTGAGAGCAGGGAAATTCAGGATGGTTTTCAATATCTGCTCGATTCAAAGGGAAATGTTATGAAAGATAGCCTTGGAAATGACATTAAAGTTCCGAAAATGGTAATGATCAAATGTAATGTCATTGAATTTCATCAATTCAAATCTGTTGTGGTTGGTGCAAACATCAGTATCCTTAATGAGAAATTTTCACAGTTTGTGCATGAACCACTCACAGGTGAATGGGTATTTGATAACAGATATATTTTGGTCAGCGGCGACCAAAGGGCTTTGACCGAAGATACCAGACAAAAACTTTCATGGAGACCATTGCCTTTTCCATCAAGTGAATTTATGATTCTTCAAACCACAGATGTATTAAAGAACATGTCAAAGGATTTTGTTTACAAACACAGAAACCTGTTTAATTAACCCTTTATCGTTAAGCATATAAAAACGGGAGGATTATAGCTGCTACATACTCTTTTCTGATACATTTTTCTTCATAAAAAAATTGTAATATTGCAAATCAATTGTGTTGATTTCATGAGGACTCTATCTCTTTTAGTGTTTTTACTTTTTCAGGTTACTTTTCTGTTTTCTGCGGCTTCAACTACAGGCAACATAGATTCTTTAATATTGCGCGGTCAATATTCGGGAAAAAATCTGATTGTGATGAATCCTATGAACAACAATGTTTTTGCAGTAAAATTTGTTCTGTTAAACGGAAATCAAATTCAGCCGGAAATCAGGTCAAATGCCTTTGAAGTAAATTTCAGTGCTTCAGGACTACAGTTGGGAGACGATGTCACTGTCCGGGTTATGTATGATCCGTCGGTTGGCAAACCACAGATATTTAATCCCGAAGTATTGAAACCTATGAATGATTTCAGGTTTATAACTGCTGAATGTGACAAAAAAAACCTTATTATTCACTGGACTGTCGCCTGCAATAATTTGAGTGAATCTTTTGAACTTGAGCATTACCGTTGGGAAAAATGGATGACCATTCAGCTTATTAACCCCAATGAAGTGAAAACCTTTCCAAATTTCGGTGCTTCTTTTATTCCACATTCAGGTCGAAATCTGTTCAGGGTAAAGTATATTGATTCTGATGGAAATATCTTTTATTCCACTGATATCAAATACACTTCAAAAAGCAAAGAAGTTTTGTTAATAACAGATAAAGTCAAATCCACTATTGATTTCAGCGAAGAAACATTATATCAGTTATTTGATGAAAACGGTGCTTTTTTGCTTGATGGATGGGGTAATTCAATTGACATTGAACTCATGAATAAGGGCAAGTATTTCTTAAATTTTGACAATAAAACTGTTGTCGTTACTAAGAAGTAATATTTTTCCGGCTAAGCGTTCATCACTTTTTCCATTTTCATTACAAAATCGGCAAACAATCTTACGCCTACTCCCGTTCCTCCCTTTTGTTGATAACCGGAAGCTTTTTCAATAAATGCAGGACCGGCAATATCCAAATGAATGAAAGCATAATCCGTAAACTTCTGAAGAAATTTTGCCGCAGTAACAGCTCCGGCATAAGGACCGCCTACATTCTGTATATCGGCAACCTGTGATTCAATCATTTCTTCATAATCTTTCCACATCGGTAACTCGGCAATTCTTTCAAACACGTCAAAACCGGAAGACTTCATAAGTGAGAAATACATCTGTGCATTATTCTGCATTCCTGCAATGGCATGAGGTCCGAACGTTGCATGTGCACTGCCTGTGAGTGTTGCAATAGAAACAACCAGTGCGGGAATATATTTTTTCGCATAACACAAGGCATCAGCAAGAATCAGTCTGCCTTCTGCATCTGTGTTTTTTACCTCAACCGTGACCCCATTCATCATTGTTAACACATCCCCCGGCAGATATGCCAGATGACCGGGACGATTTTCAGTTGCCGGAATCAAACCAACAACCGGTATTTCAGGTTTCAGTGAAGCAATCAGATACATTGCCGAAGCTACTGCAGCAGCACCAGACATGTCACATTTCATATCAGCCAGTCCTGTGCCGGGCTTCAGATTGATTCCTCCTGTGTCAAAAAATATTCCCTTTCCAACAAGAACAATGGGGTTGATGTTTTTTAAATGAGCCGGAAGATATTCAAGAATAATAAACGCAGGCGTATTGGGACCTCCTTTTGACACTGCCTGAATTCCTGCCATTTTTAACGTGGCAATTTTTTTCGGAGATAAAATTTCTACCTTAACCTCAGGCTTTGAAGAGAACAACTCACTAACCTGGGATGCAAAATCAACAGGCCTCAAGCTTGAACCGGGCTCATTGACCCAGTTACGTGCCATAAACACTGCATCAACAGTTTCCTCCAGTTCAAAAAGCTTGTTCTTACCCAATGTTATTCCGTTGAGACTGATTTTACTTAAAAATTTGCCGCTGTTTGGTTTGCTCTTGTATTTTTCAAAGCTGTATACCGATAACATCATCCCTTCAAGCAGATCATACAAATCTTCTTCTGTGATAGATGATGATATGACCGTAAGTTCATCAATGTTATCCGTTTTGCAAACCGCTGTGATCTTGCTTCCCGTTATCCTGTTTACCTGTTTGCCTGCAAATTCTTCATCTGCATTCTTTTCAGAAGCAATGCAAACAAATACATGGCTTGTGAATCTGTTGATGTGAAAGAAATTCTTCTCCGGGTCTTTCTTGAGTTGTTCTTTAATAAAACGATTCTCATTCCCATTCAGAAAACCTTTGGGTAATTTACTAAGGGAAGGGACAAACAAAACAATATCTGAAATTTTATCAATTGTTTTTGTATTTCTGATTTTTGTATTCATAATTTCTGATTTATTTTACAAAGATAAGATTTTTGGTTGTTCAATTCTGAAATGTTCTGCTGCAATTATCTACAAACCATCATTGCTGAAGAATGCACTTCATTGTACAAATGCTTTCGCTTCTTTTTTCTACTTTTGTAAAAAATATATACTTCTGATGGAAAACTTCGTGATCTATAACCCTACAAAATTATTTTTCGGAAAAGATGTGATAGAAAAATTTTCAGGAAACTTTCCAAAACATATTCGCAGAGTATTGCTTCTTTTTGGACAGGGATCCATCAAAGCCAATGGAATATACGACGCTGTGACCGGACAGATGCACAATGCAGGATTGGAATGGTTTGAATATCACGGAATTCAGTCAAATCCACTGATTGAACATGTGCGTGAAGCTGTTGATATTGTAAAGAAAAATGATCTTCAGGCGATCGTTGCTGTTGGAGGCGGAAGTGTGATTGATTCGGCGAAAGCCATCGCTGCTTCTGCTCCATTTGATGTGGATTCGTGGAGCTTGTTTACAGGAACATTCAAGCCTTCTTCAGCATTGCCAATATTTGCTGTGCTGACGCTTTCGGCAACAGGGACAGAGATGAATTCTTTTGCAGTGGTTCAGAATCAGGAAGCGGGACTGAAGGGTTCTTTTGCAAGTCCATTCGTTTATCCGATGATGTCATTTCTGGATCCAACGTATACTTTTTCAGTGCCACGGAATTACACGGGATTTGGATTAACTGATCTGTGCGCTCATGCCATGGAAGCTTTTTTCGGAAACGGTGATTCACCTCTTTCTGACCGTTTTGTTGCCTCAATCATTCATGAAGCCAATGTAGTCGGTCATGCTTTGCTCGGTGACCTTCATAATTATAATCTCAGGGCACGGATGATGTATGCTGCCACAATGGCTCTGAACAATCTGACAACCTATGGAAAGGTTTCAGGCGACTGGGGGGTTCATGGCATCGGTCATGAATTATCATTGCTGTATGATGTTCCTCACGGGGCTTCCCTTTCAGTGGTGTATCCAGCCTGGCTCAGGCTGATGTCTGTACGTATTCCCCTGCGTATTTCCCGTTGGGGCGTTCTTGTTTTTGGTACAGGTGTTCACAGAGATGTGATTCGCAAAACAGAACAGATGTTTCAGCAGTTTGAAAGTCCGGTGCGCCTGCAGGAACTGCAAATCAGTCAATGGAACCCGCAATTGTTCATTAAACAGCTTGACAAAAACAAAGTGAGTGGTTATGCCAATGAACTCAGGCATGAAGATTATGAAAAACTGATTGAATATATGAATCTTCCATTGGAATAAGACAAGCACTTTTCAATAAAAAGCAGGCTTTGACTCAAAACAATATCCGAAAATTAATACAGAAACACTCATGTCAAAACTCTATATCGTACCGACACCCATAGGCAATATGCAGGATATCACCCTGAGAGCTTTGGAAGTTTTAAAGAGTGTTGATTTTGTCATTGCCGAAGACACCAGAACTGCCGGAAATTTGTTGAAACATTTCGGAATTTCAAAGCCGCTGTTTTCATTTCATCTTCATAATGAGCATAAAACAGTGGTGTCGCTGGCAGCACGCATTCGTGGAAGTTCTGCTGCACTTGTCAGTGATGCGGGGACTCCGGGCATTTCAGACCCGGGCTTTTTGCTGGTGAGAGAATGTCTTTTGCAGGACATTGCAATAGAAACACTTCCCGGGGCAACTGCGTTTGTTCCTGCACTGGTGAATTCAGGATTTCCATGCGACCGGTTTTATTTTCACGGATTTTTGCCCCATAAAAAAGGAAGGATGAAGGAGCTTGAGCAGATGAAGGCTTCGGGTTTTACTTCAATTCTGTATGAGTCGCCACACAGAATCATGAAAACCCTTGAACAACTCACCGAAGTATATGGTTCGGAACACCTGATCAGTATATCGCGGGAACTGACTAAAGTTTTTGAGGAAACTGCTAGGGGGACTGTTGTTTCACTCATTGAGCATTTTCAGACACATCCTTTGAAAGGGGAATTTGTGATTGTTGTTTCGCCTTATAGAGAGGAGAGAACGAAGACAAAAAGGACAAGACTATAATTTTGAAATATTTGATGGGTTTTTTAAAAATTTTATTACTTTTGCAAGCCAAAATGGCGAGGTAGCTCAGATGGTTAGAGCGTCGGATTCATAACCCGGAGGTCACGAGTTCAACTCTCGTCCTCGCTACATGCAGAAAAAGCCCGAGATTTCGGGCTTTTTTTCTAAAGATTCAACGATGTTTACAGTATATGTGCTTTATTCCGTAGAATTTGACAAGACTTACACCGGATGTACAAGTCATTTGCCTTCGAGATTGCACTCGCATAATTCGGAAAAGAATTCAGGATATACAAAGCGCTTTCAGCCATGGGAGGTGGTTTATACTGAGGAGTGTGAAACAAAACAGATGGCAATGCACAGAGAAAAACAATTGAAAACAGGCAAGGGCAGAGCGTTTGTCAGAGAGATCATAGAACAGAGAAAAAATAAGACTTAGGAGTGCCTGAGCGTCGGATTCATATCCGCCAGTTGGCGGACACGAGTTCTCCGCCAGTCGGTGGACTCGCTACATGCAGAAAAAGCCCGAAACCTCGGGCTTTTTCTGTACAATCTGACAGACTTTCCTTTTATGGAATTCAATTAAAAAAACTGAAACAATCGCTATTGGATAACAATTTTGTGTTCAATGTTTTCAAAAGGTGTTGTAATCACTATTGAATACATTCCTCCGGGCAGATCAGATACAGGAAAAGAGAATTTTTCTGATTTTGGGTGATATGTGCGGACGAGCGTTCCGGTGATGGAATATACATGAACGGTGTTCATTTCGGTATTTGACTGAAGATTCAAGGTTTCACGAAGGGGGTTGGGGTATACCATGACAGAAACTTTTTCATTATTGTCATTGATTGAAGCGCCAATAGTTAGATTAACATCAATTTCGCTGTATTCGGCAGTTTGGTCATTGCATCCGATGACGATTTTTGCGAGATAATTTCCTGTAATCATTCCGGTGACATCGAAGCTTGCCGTCAAACTTTGTTGGGCACCTCCGTTTAATACTCCATTCTGCGGACTAACACTGAGCCACTGATGAATTGATGAACCCTGAAGTGTTCCCATGATATATAAATTGTTATCAACGGTGCTGCTCACTTCGGACCATCCCGGTCCGACTGAAGTCCAGTTTACGCCCGGAACTTTCGGACCTTCATCCATTCCGATGGGATATGTTCCGCCAGTGGCATCACAAACCCAGCCAAGCCAGATATCACGTCCGTCGAGATAAATGGGGGTGTCAAGGATTACAGTAACTTCCGAAGCAGGTGTGGTTACTGTAAATGGTTTTTCAGCGAGCAGAATGCCTGCACCCGGTGTGGAAAATGAACCACGATCATAAATCTGAACTTTTGTATTGCCTGCAGGAAGCTCATTCACGCCGATTGTCAGTGAAACCAGTTCTCTGCCGATGTACTGATTCAAATATGCATAATCGAATTTCACAGCAGATCGGACAGTAGCAGTGCCACCAAATCCCAAGCCTGAAGACAACAATCCGTTTACATAGGATAATTCATTTGCTTTGTCAGCTTTGACAAATTGATCACTCTGTTTTTTTGCTTTTGTTCCACTTTCGGGAAATATTGGATAGGCAATAAAAGTCATTTGCTGGTCACCGGTATTGCTGACAGTAAACACTTCATTTGCGGTTCCGTCGGTTGCAATATTTGTTGTGCTCAGAGAGATTGTTGGTGGCTCGGATCCTGCAACAAGCTGTGTAAAAGTGACATCATCAAAATAATACTTCGGAGTTTGACCGGATATAGCACCTCCGAAAAAGTTGACACCACCAAGTTGTTTTGTGCCTGTAGGAGCATTTGATTGCATACTAAACACCCAGTTTCGGATTAAGGTTCCGTCAATGTAGAGCGAAGCATCATCAAGGTCAAGATCAACAATGGCTTCCACTTCAATCCATGTATTCATTAAATGAGAAAATGGCACCTCAATACTATTTACGGAAGTATTACCTGTTCCATTATTGCCAAAATATACTTCGATGGCCCATTCATTTCCGGGTGCTTCAAAATGCTGAATATTGAAGTATGCACCAAAACCAGTAGGAATAAAATAATAAAATTTCACTGAATATTTACCGCTTGTTTTGTTTCCGAGTTTCAAAATAATATCATCGGCAGTGCTTGCGATATACACTGATTTTGTTGGGCTATGTGCCTGATCTGTTGATATGACAGCATCTTCACCGCCCCCGGGTTGGTTGCTCCAGGTTGTCCACCCGGATGTTGCCTGCTGGGCAAGAAAGCCTCCGGTGGTATAGCTTTCAAAATTGTCCTGAAACAAAACTGTTTGTGCCCTGACTGCAAATACGACAATCAGCAAAAGGAATGTTGAAAATAGAATTTTTTTCATGGTGATTTTTTTAAAGTTTGTCGTGCAAATATAAACTATTTTATATTGAAACTCAAGATTATATTGTAAATCCTCAACAATTTTTTACTTTTGCAAAGCATGAATCAATTTAGAGTTTTTTCTTTTTTTCTGGCAATGTATCTGATTGTGATGTTCTGGATGCCAATCAGCGTGTTCAGGCATCAGCAGCATATTGTTCGGAAAGAAATGAAAACGTTTATCAAAAATGGTGTTCCAGAAGATCAGCGACTTCGGTTTTTTGCAGATGATCTGGAGGCTGACTCGGAGCATCTGACCTGGATTCATGAAAAGGAATTCAGATACAAAGGTGAAATGTATGATATCCTTTCAAAGGAGTATGTTGATGGTCGGCTGTTGTATATTTGCATTCATGATGTGAAAGAATCGGGATTATTTGCACAGCTTGATAAATTTGTTGACAAACAAATGGCAGATAATACACCCTTAAAAACCCAGCGAAAATGCTTGCAGCAATTTGTTGTTTCTCTTTTTTTTCAGCAAACAAGCCTGCAAATGAATGTTCAGTATCCATCACAAATACTTTATTCGGAATTCAGTCCTTCTTTCAGAAGCGGGTTCAGCTTACCCGAAACGCCACCTCCGGAAAAATACTGCGTTTGCAACGGATAAGCTTCACAATTCTATTTTACAAAATAAACAAACATGAAAAAAATATTTCTTGCATGCTTTGGCATGCTATGGTGTCTGTATGCGCATTCGCAAATCATTACCGTAAAAGACGAAGCTTCAGGGCAGGTTCTGGAATTTGTTACGGTGTATGATTTTCAACTGAAAACTTCAACAGTGACAAATCCTTCCGGTCAGGCTTCAGTGAAGCTGAACAATGATTCTGATTCAATATATCTTTCCCTTCTTGGATATTTGCCTTTAACAGTATCCTTGAAGGAAATCAGGGACAGTAAATATCGTATATCAATGAAACGAGGCCCTGTGATGCTTCAACCCTTTGAAGTATCTGCTGTGCGCTGGCAACACGGAAATTCAGTTTCTCCGGGACAAATGTCTGTCATCAC
>Ga0116204_1000896_pt1 | contig 16874 bp, 20 predicted proteins | sample LakKivwa52mmetaG_FD_94481 | JGI IMG/M metagenome (GOLD analysis project Ga0116204, IMG submission 94481) | Anoxic lake water microbial communities from Lake Kivu, Rwanda to study Microbial Dark Matter (Phase II) - Lake Kivu water 52m metaG | ecosystem: Environmental > Aquatic > Freshwater > Lake...
CGAGAGAAGCGGGTAAAGCGCCAGGTCCGCCACCGAGAGCGCGTTCGCGCGGCTTGCCGTTGGGAAAATCGCCTGGGCCCTGCCTCCAAAATCCCCCTGCGACATGCCGTTTATCGCATCCCGCACGGCGGAAGTTGCGTCAAGGTCGAGAAGCGGAAGCGATGAAAACTCGCGGTTGAACGAATCGCTCGCCGCATGGGCTTCCGCAGCCGCAACTCCGGTTTTGCTTATGCTGAAAGTGTAGAGGAAAAGGAGGGGGTAGATTGCGTAGGCGGCAATCGCAATCGCCATCGCAGCCGCGCCGAGCTTCCTGGTTGCGAAAAAAGTGCGCAGTATGAGCCCTGCTGGAAGGAAGACGGCAAGCGCCGAATCGCGGATGGCAAGGGCAAGCTCAAGCTCGAAATAGGCGAGCCCCGCGCGCTCCTGCGCCGTGAAAGCCATCCCGGAAAGGGAGCGCGAGGAGGACTCGAGTGCGAAAAACGGCTGCGCAGAGACCGCGCCAAGCGAAACCTCGAGCGAAGAGGCAAAACCCGCAATGTCCGCCGAGCGGTAAAGGGAGGATGAGAGCGCGCGGAAGGAGAGTTCAAGGAATGAGAGGTGGCAGGCATAAAACGAATACGGCGAAGAGGAGGGCGCCGCGATGCCCGGGCAAGCCGGAAGCTGCGAGTCTGGAACAAGCCCGGCAACCGACGTGTCAAGAAGCACGCAGAACGCAAGGAACGCGCCGACCATTGCCGCGGAAATTATGCCCTGCCCGAGCTCCTCCAAGCCGGTGATTCGAAGGCGCCTTATGCCAAGCCCGATCCCGGCTCCGAAAACAATGCCGCCTATGAGTATGGATATTGTCGCGGCGGTTATCGCCAACCCAAATCCCGCGCCAGATGGGATGAACCCGGGCAAAGCCATAAGCTAGACTTCATGGACGAATCTTGCCACAAGCGCGCCCCCAAGCGCGCCAAGCACACCCTCGAATGCGACTATGAAGAGCAGGAGGATGTAGAGCGCGATGCCCGTGACCGCATCCCCGAACGGAGGCTTGCGGACTGCCACATCTATCGCTATGAGCATCACAATCGACACGAATGCGCCAAGAAGCGATGCGGCGCCGCCGACAATCGCGCCTCGCTGGAGCGTGAGGGGCTTGTGCCTGATTTTTTCGAGCATGAGCGTGCTCACAACTCCCGCAAGAATCGGCATGACGCATATGACTGGCAGGAAGGCAAGCGACAGAAGCGGGCCGCCTATGAAAACGACCGCAAGCTCTGCCGCAAGGAAGAACGCGAACAGCAACACCGCCCCGGGCAGAAGCGCGACAAGGTATTCTGCAACGCTTCGCGGCATGCCTTCTGGAACAAATGAAAGAAGAGAACCCCCGGACCCCTTGTCGTCTTTTTCTTCACGCTGTGCCGCCTGCTTTTGCGCCGGCAAGAAAATCACCTGTGGAAACTGTTCATGGAAGGTATATAGGCTTAACGCCAAAACTCCCAGGAACAGCCGGCTACTCCTTCTTTTCCTCACCCCTAGTTTCCTTCGGCTTTTCCTTCTCCTTCTGCATTGCCGCCTGCGCGGCTTTCGCATCGGCTTCGGCAGCCTCGCACCTTTTCGCCAAATCGTCAAGCGAAAGGGCAAGGCAGGCGCCCTTCTCGGTGAGCTTGTACAGGTTCCGCCTCCCCTTCCTCTCGCACGACGCCGCCCCCAGGCGCACAAGCTCCGAGAGGAAATTCACCGTGTGCACATAAGATGTGCCAGACGCGCGGGCAAGCTTCGACGGATACCACAGCTGCCCGGCATCCTTGAGGCAAAGCACGATTGCGGCTGGCTTCGGTTTGAGCAAAATGGATTTCATCAAGGCTCACCCTGCGGGCCTTTCGCAGTAGCGGCAGCGAACCCTCAAGCCGGCGCCCTCCGCCCAGCCCCAGTGCGCCTTCTCGATGCCGCTTATGCACGACTGGTTTTTGCATGAGAAGCCCGGCACCCGCCTGCCGCCTTTCCCTTCCCTTCCGAATCCGCGCATGCACATGGCAAGCGCAGCCATCCTCACCGGGACGCCGTTTTTTGCCTGCTCGAAATACCTGGCCCTCGGGTCCGAGTCGACCTCGGCATCAATCTCGTCGACTTTTGGAAGGGGGTGCAGGATGGCAAGCTCCTCATTTGCGCCTTCAAGGAGCTTTTTTGACACGCGGAACGCCGCCTGCGCGGCATCCGCCTCGCGCGGGCTTCCAAACCTTTCCTTCTGCACCCTGCAGGTGTAAAGGACGTCTGCAGAAGACAGGTCTGGCTTCTTCTCAATCGCCACCTTCGCCCCGAATTTCCGCCGCGCCTCCTCAACCATCCATTCGGCCATCCCGAGCCCGGGCGGGGAGCAGAGCGTTATCTTCGCCTTGAACATCGAAAGACCATAAAGAAGCGAATGCATCGAGCGCGCATGCGCAAGGTCGCCGAAAAGGACGACCTTAACCCCGCCGACTTTCCCCTTGAGTTTTCGGACGGTATAAAGGTCTATGAACGCCTGTGTCGGATGCTGGTTCCCCCCGTCGCCGGCGTTTATCACCGGATGCTCGCAAACATCTGCTGCGAGGCGCGCGGCGCCTTCGCAAGGGTGCCTAACAATGACCGCATCCGAGTAGCCGTCGACCATCCTCATCGTGTCAGAAAAACTCTCCCCCTTCGCCCCGGAGCCAGACTGCGGATGGAAGACGAGGATTTTCGCGCCAAGCCGGTTGGCAGCCGCCTGGAAGGATTGGTTGGTGCGCGTCGAGGCTTCGAAAAACATGTTTGCAACAAGCCGATTTTGCAGGATGCCGGCACACCTCTCCGGGGAGGCAAGAAGCTCCTCCATCCTGGAAGCCTCGCGAAGCAGGGCATCTACGTCCTCTCTTGTAAAATCCCGCATCGATATGATGTCCCGCACAATTCCACCGTCAGCCGATGCGCCGGCAAGTTTTATAAACAGGGTTTCCTAAGGAATGCCGCTTGTTTTCTGCCAGTTTCAAAAAAAAAAACAAAAGCGGGCTTGGCTTGCGGGCCCCAGGCCGCTCTCGCTGTCCGCCGATTCGGAAAACAAAAGCCGTCTTCCTTACTGCTTCCCCTGCGGGCCAAGCTGTATTCTTGGCGGGACGATTGGCGGCGCGAGGTTTATCGCCCGGACCACGAGCGTGCCGTTCGTGCCGCACGCATAATTCACGGCATTCAGCACAAGCTCGGCATAGCTGTCGGGAAGCTTCTTTTCCTTCTCCCATTTCTCGGAGATTTCCTTGGAAAGCTTGGCGTCCTCCTTCGCGGTCACGCTGCCAGACATCCTAAGCTCGCCCACCCCGTCTAGGTAGGTTGCCGCATAATTGAAGGCGATTGTCACATCCCCTCCCCTCACGCCCACCGAATCGACTCCGATGTTTATGTTCAAGCCAGCGACCTCGTCATCCTTGTCGCGCTTCGCCTCAACCTTGCTTATCCTTATGCCGGTTATCATTTCCATCCCTCCAATTTTTCGAAAAGAAGCTAGAGCCGCATTTCCTGCCCGACACGGAGCGCCACGCCTTTCGTGAGGCTCCCGAGGTCGGAGGTGAATTCCTGCGCCTCCTGCGTTATCCTTTCGTGAGTATTATATGCCATCGGGACCGCGACTTTGGGGCGCATCTCCTTGACGGCGCTGTTCGCGGCGAACGGGTCCATGGTGCCGCCTCCGCCAATCGGCACGAGCGCGACGTCACATCGGACAAGCCCCATCTCGCTGAAGCTGTAGGTGTCGCCCGCATGGTAGACTGAAAGCCCGTCTCCCCTGACAAGGTAGCCGACAGGATATTTCGACTGCGGGTGCACAGCCTTCATCACCTGGATTTCGATTCCCTTGATTGTGAACTTGTCCCCGGCTCCGACCTCGATTTTCGACCGGTCGGAAACATCTATTCTCGAAAGCGCTGGCTTCGGGGCAATCACGCGCGAATAGCACCGCTCGGCAATCTCCTTCACCGTTTCAGGCTCGCAGTTCCACGCCCCCTCGTTCGATAGGAATATAATGTCGCACTCTCGGATGGCATGCGGATTGAGCGCGCTTTTCTCGCGCCGGGCATACCCGCCCGCGGCTTCGGCTACCATCGGATTGAAGAGCATCACCAAATTGCCCAGCTTCACGAGGAAGCACGAGTGCCCAAGATAAGTCACCGAGCGCATGTTTGTAGAATGCCTCCTCACATTTATAATACATATTTCCCTAATGGAAGCCATGAAAAGCCCGCTGCTGCCTGCAACATTCGCACTGGCGCTCTTCCTCCTGCTGCCCTTCTCAAGCGCGGACTTCTCAATGAAGTCGCTTTCGGTGCTTGCGAACGTGAACATGGACGGGAGCGTGAACGTTGAGGAGCGGCTTGAAATAGTGATAGACAGGCAGTCCTCTCGCGAGCTTTACGAAGTGACGCGCTCGGCGTATTCCGACCTTGCCACCTGGAAGAACCGCACCGCGCTCTCAGAAGTGCGCCACCACGTGACGCGCGCGAATGCTGAAATAGAGAACCTGCGCGTCACCCCGCAGGCGGTTGAGCGGTGCAACTCATTCATGGGAATCTGCCACGCGACAATCGTGATGGACTATTCGGTGCCGGCTTCGCAGAACGGTTCCGGGCTCATCAGGGTTTCGCGCTACAAGCCCCGCACAATGCGCTACTCGCTTGCCCAGGATGCCCTCTCGTTCGAGCAGACGAAGAACGGCGACCTCCTGCTTCCCGCCGGGACCACGATAACGATAGCGCTCCCCCCCCAGGCGAAGAAGATATATTTCTCGGCACCTCCGCAGAATCTCGAACAGGGCGCCACCTACCGCTATGACTCGCAAACAAACCTGCGATACTATGCCGGCCCCATCAGGAGCTTCACGTGGGGCGGCGACACCCTGCCCAAGTTCGAATTCTCCTACGAGATAGAATCCCCTCTCGAGGACGAGGTGCTGGAGTTTTTCACATCTGCCGAGAAAAACCTGGTCGGGTTCATGCTCGGCCCGGAAGGGGCTGCCGCGCTTTTCATCATCGCAGCGGCCGCATCTTCGGTTTACTACTTCAACCGCCATGGGGGGAAGCAGAGGTGATGCCATGCTCCATCCGACAGAGGCGAAAATCATTGCTGCGCTTTCCTCGCGCATGTCCTGCGAGGAGGTTTCAAAAGCGTCAGGCGTTCAGCTTGGCGCGGTGCTCTCGTTTTCAGAGAGCCTCCGCGAAAAGGGGCTTGTGAAAGTCGAGAACAGCGAAACGGAAAGGCTGCTTCCAACCGAGGAGGGACGGCGGTTTCTCAACGAAGGCTTCCCGGAGGTTCGCGCCTACGCGGCCGCGCTTCTGCTTTCCCCAGTTTCCTCGCTTTCGCAAGAGGAGCGGAGAGTGGGCATACCTTGGGCGCACAGGAGGGGCTTTGTGAAAGTGGAAGGCGGGAAGCTCGTTCCCCTGAAAAAGCCAGAGGAGCCATATCCCCCGCAAGCCTGGCTTAGGAAAGCCTCGGAAGGGCGGCCTCTCTTGGAAAAAGAGGAAAGCGAGCTCTTCGGGCGCAAGCTCATATCGCGGTCGGTTTCCAAAACAATCTACCTCTCCCCGCTTCCGATGGCCGCTTCCGCCCTTTCAAAAGCGAAGGAAGGCGGGGAAATAAGCGCCATAAGCCGCGAGATGCTCCTGGGAGGGCAGTGGCGAAACGCAAGGCTTCGCCCCTACGACGTTTCTGCCCAGGCCGAACTGCCGTTCGTATCAAAGCGCCACGCAGTATCGGCATTCCGCAGGAAGATATCGTCAATATTCTCGGAAATGGGGTTCGAGGAGATGGAAGGGCCAGAGATACAGACCTCGTTCTGGAATTTTGATGCCCTTTTCCAGCCGCAGGACCATCCTGCGCGCGACCTCGCCGACACATTCTACTTGGAAGGAAAAGGCGGGCTTCCCCAGGACAAAGAGCTGGTCAGGCGCGTGAAAGCGGCGCATCTCCAGGGCTGGGGGGGGGCGTGGAGCGGGGAGAAAGCCTCGAGGCTCGTGCTCCGCACGCACACCACCGCGCTTTCAGCGCGCTACCTCTATGAATACTGCCGCGGAAACACTCGCCCAAAGAAATACTTCGCCATAGGCAAGGTCTTCCGCAACGAGGCGACAGACTACAAGCACCTCGCCGAGTTCTTCCAAGTCGAGGGGATAGCGGCCTATGAAGGGGCGACATTCTGCGATCTTCTCGGGTGCCTTCGCGAATTCTACAGAAAGCTCGGCTTCCGAAAAATACGCTTCGAGCCCTCCTATTTCCCGTATACCGAGCCGTCGCTCCAGGTGTGCGCCTACTTCGAGAAGAAGAGGCAATGGCTTGAGCTTGGCGGGGCGGGGATTTTCCGCCCCGAGGTGTCAATCCCCCTTTGCGGCAGGCACCCTGTGCTTGCATGGGGCCTCTCGCTTGAGCGCCCGCTCATGCTCCTTGGGGACATGGACGACATTCGCGCGTTCTACAAAAGCAGCGCGGGCTGGCTTAGGAAAAGGAAAATTGCCTGAAGCGGTTCCAGAACCCGCCGCGGGCCGGCCGGGTTAGCGTGCCTGCGCCGATCCTTCCGCTTCGCCGCCTCTCCCGGCGCGTTTCCTCATAATAGCTTCCGGCGCAAAAGGCTATCTATTTATGCCTGCCTCCCCCCCATTAGGGCATGATCGAAATCACCGTTCTTGGCACGGCTGCCGCCATGCCGACAATAAGGCGCAGCCTCCCCTCGATAGCCGTGCGCAGGGACGGCGACATTTTCCTTTTCGACTGCGGAGAGGGCACGCAGAGGCAGATGATGCGCTTCGGGCTCTCATACATGAAAGTGCGCGCGATATTTCTCTCGCACCTCGACCTTGACCATTTCCTCGGGATTTTCGGGCTCCTCGAGACCATGAAGCTCAACAACCGCACGGAAAAGCTTTCCGTTTGCGGCCCGCCTGGGACGAAAGCCGCAATCGGCAGGAAGGAATTTTTGGAAATAACCGAGTTTGGCGAAGGATTTGCCGCGGCATTCGGGGGCTTCTCGATACGCGCATTTCCAGTCAAGCACAAGCCGCATTCCTTCGGCTTTGTTTTCGAGGAAGAGGAAAAGGTGCGCTTTTTTGAGGACAAGGCAAGAGCTGCCGGGCTGTCTGGGCAGATGTTTTCCGAGATAGCGGAGAAAGGCGCCCTCAAAGTCGGGGGGAAAATCGTGAAGCTTCGCGACATCACCTACCGGCAAGCCGGCAAAAAACTCGTTTACACGGGCGACACCGCACCCTGCTCCGAGGTTGCAAAGGTTTCCAAAGGGGCGGATTTGCTCATCCACGATTGCACGTTCGGCTCGGACAGGGAAGAGGAAGCGAAAGAGACGCAGCACTCAACCGCCAAAGACGCGGCAAAAACCGCGAAAAAGGCGGGGGCGAAAAAGCTCATCCTCACGCACTTTTCCGGGCGCTACGCCGACACATCTGCCCTTCTTGCCGAAGCGCGTGCGATTTTCCAGGAAACCCTGGCTGCAGAAGACGGCATGAGGCTCGAAGCCTAAGGAACGCGAAGCCAAGAGGGTTTAAATTCTTTGAGAGCGTTCACTTTGCCGGTAACAATTCCGGGGGATGTTATGGTCGACATGGGCCTTTTCTGCAAGCTTACCGAATCATTCGGGGTGCCTGGCAATGAGACTGAGATAGCCAGGCTCATGGAGGCCGAGTTCAAGAAAGCAGGCTACAAAACCGAAATCGACCGCTTCGGCAACGTGATTGCCCGCTCGCCTGCAGCGAGAAAGAAGCCGCTCATGGTCGGCGCGCATATGGACGAAATCGGCATGCTCGTGAAATTCATAAACGAAAAGGGCTTCATCCGCTTTGTGAAAATCGGCGGGATTGACAACCGCGTGCTCGTCAACCAGCGCGTGGTCATAGAAACGGAGCGCGGGCGGATTTACGGCGTCATAGGCAGCAAGCCGCCCCATATGCAGAAAGCAGAGGAAATGAAATCGGCAATCGACAACAAGAGCATGTTCATCGATGTCGGCGCAAAGAGCCGCAAGGAAGCCGAGAAAATGGGTGTCAAGATAGGCGACCCGGTGGCATTCGACATATCCACCAAAGTGCTCAACAGGAAGCTCGTGACTGGGAAAGCGTTTGACAACCGAGTTGGCTGCTACATACTCATTGAAATCGCAAAGCGCCTGCGCGGCAGGAACGTGGTGCTTGTCGGCACTGCGCAGGAGGAGGTCTCCACATTCGGCAAGGGCGCGATGATTGCCGCCTATAACTTAGAGCCCTCCTGCTTTATTGCGGTTGACACCTCGATAGCAGGCGACCATCCAGAGATGAGCGAGGACGAATCGCTCATCCGCATCGGCAAGGGGCCGGCGCTTTGCCTCGTGGAGGCTGGCGGCAGGGGGAACGTCGCGGATACGAAGCTCCGCCAGTCTTGCATAGCGGTTGCCAAGAAGGCGAAAATCCCCTACCAGCTGGAGGTCATAGAGGGCGGAGCCACGGACGCAGCGTCGGTTTACGGGGAAAACGGCGGCATACCGTCGATTGCAATATGCGTGCCGACGCGCTACATACACTCGAACGTCGCAGTGTGCTCGCTCGAGGACATAGAAAAGACGGCGAACTACGTCGCAAAGCTTGCCGAGGAACTTGCATAGGGGCGCAGCCGCCGCAAGCCGTCCGCTTGCACCATCCTGCCCGCGGTTGCCCGTTTTTGCTTATGAAGAAAGGTTTCCTGTCGTTTGCCGTGGCGGCGTTTTTCCTCCTCTCCTTCATCTCAGCCTCCCTGCTTCTTTCCTCCCAGAAGCAGGACCATTCCTACGAATCATTCCGCTCGCTTCTGGTGTTGGAAATCGCATCCAAGCGCGCGTTTTACCGGGCAGAATCCGAGGCCGCCTCGCAAGCCCATGCAGCCGCGCTTGCGTCTGGCGAAGACCCATACTTCGCGGTGAAGGCCGCCTGCTTCGCCAGCGCCATGGAATTCGAGTCGCAGATGAACCGCAACGGCTTCGCAATATCGTTCTGGTGCGGCTCGCCTTCCGAGCAGGATACGGTCGAGGCATCAGGCAGGATGCAAAAAGAAGGGGGGCCGTCAATCCCGGCAGGCGCAAGCCCGCTTCCTTCCTGCGAGGCTTCCTTCGGGGCAGACACGCTTGGCAAGAGGCTCCATTTCTCGCGCCTTGGCTTTTCATTTTACTCGCACGGGCTCGGGGCAGGGAAAGCCGTGCGCCTCCCGGATTCGTTCGAGGTGGGCTTTTGATGGCCTGGCACAGTCGCAACGGCTGCGCAGGGCGCGCGAGGGGGCAGCTGGCGCTCGAAGCCCTCCTCTCGCTTTCCGTGCTTCTTGCCGCGCTTTGCACCATTGCGTTTTTTGCGCGCGGGGCCTCAGCCGCGCTTCACGACGCGGCGCTTATTGCCTCCGAACGGCACGCGGCTTCCGGCGCCGCGCTTGCGCTTGACACCGCGGCGGACTCGATGGCAGGCGCAGGCTTTTCCTTCAACGCCTCGCGCTTCGTGCCGCAGGGGGGCAGGCTCTTGTCAAGGATAAGGCCGAAAGTAAGCGAGCCGCTGTTCCACAACGTTTCTTCAGGCGAGGGCGGGCTATATGTGCAATCCCATGACATCAGGCCGGGTTAGGCGCGGCTTTTTCTCATTCGACGCCGCGCTTTCGCTTCTTGCGGCATCGCTGGCATTTCTCCTGTTTTCCGTCCTTTTCCAGCACGCGGCCTTCCACACACAGTCGCAGTCCCTCGACCAGTCCGGCCGCCTTCTCGCACTCCGCTTCTCCTCGCTCGTCCTCCACGAATCGCAGGAGCGCGGCGAAGGCAGCTATGCGCAAAACAGGATTGATTTGGAAAGGCTCAGGTCGCTCGATTTGCCCGGCATGCTCGCCATGGCTGGGAAAAGCCATGCCAAGGTGTCGCTGTCATGCCCCGGCGGCGAATCGGCTTTCGAGCGCGAATACGGGGAGAGGGGAAGCGAGGCATTCTGCGTGATTCGGCTTGCCGAGCTTGGCGGCAGGCCAGCAAGATTGGAGGTGTGCATCTCATGAAAGGCGGCTGCCGGAGAATCCAATTGCGGCAAGCGGAACCAAATCAGCCGGCTCAGCGCGCATATCCGTCTGAGGCGGCTTGCCAGCAACACCCCTCATCAGTGCAGGCAGAACCCGGCACGCCAACTCTGGGCGCGCACCCGCCTTCCAAAAGCCGCATGGCGGGCTTCGCGCTCACGCTCGAGGCGCTCTCAGCCCTGCTTCTTCTCCTCATTGCGCTTGCCGCCCTCCCGCTTTTTTCGCTCCCCAAAAGCGACGCTGAGGCGTTTTTCCTCTGTTCGGACGCAGCCATCGTCCTTTCCGGCGCCCCTTCTTCGGAATCGCTTGGCGAAATGGCACAGGAGCTCGGGGCGGTTTCAGGAATGAAGATAACAGCCGGCGGCGAAAACACCGCGGCCCAAAAACCCAGCGGCGCGCGAACCTACGCATTCACGGTTCCGCGCTGGGAAAACGGCAGGCTCCACAAAATAACCATCCTTTGCGGCTGAGCAAACGCCCCCATCTTGCGCATTAAAGCATTCTTTTTTATTGCTTGCACAAGAAGTGGAGTCGGTGGTCGTATGGGGCGCCTGTCCGTTCTTTTCTGCCTGCTTGCACTTCTCTCATGCCTTGCGGCATCGCAGCTTTCAGTCAAGGTGACGGGCACGCAGGACACCATTCTTCCGCAGACCAACGTTTCAATAATGTCAAACGGGGTGGTCATACAAACGGCGAAGACCGGGCAGGACGGAATCGCGCGCTTCAACCTAACCGACGGAAGCTATTTCGTCATCCTGCCGCGCACCACGATTTATCCGCCCTATGTTTCGCTTATCCACACGCGCGGCAATACTCAGGTGACAGTCACAAAATACCTCTGCGGAGGCGCATGCACAGCAAATGCATTCGGGCAGATAACCGGCCCGCCTTCGTTCAACGGGACGGTGGTAACGGCATATTCAAACGGCATGATAGCCAGGAGAGCGCATCCGAACCAGGACGGATTCTACATGCTGCAATATGTCCCGGAGGGGAGCTACACGCTCGCGTTCGAGTCGCCAGGCTTCGAGACGCAGAGCATAGAGGTATTCCTTGCGGCATCGGATTTCGTGCAAGCCGACGCCGGCCTGAAGAAAATCGTGCAGCCCACACTGCCAAAAGACGGGCTTTCCGCCCCGCTCGAGGCACAGCTTGGGGGGACAATCGCAGTTTCCCTTTTTGTAGGGGGAAAGACGGTTGCGGGGGAGGAAGTCTCGGTCCAGACGCCTTCAGGCTCATTGGTCGTGAAAACCGATTCGCAAGGCGTGGCGAGGGTGAATGGCGCAGAGCCGGGCGCCTATGTGTTCATCTACAAGGAGATGTCTGCAAAGACCACAATTGCTTCGCCCAAGCCCCAAGGGCAGGAGGAGCCTCCAGCAAGCCTCCCGGCGCAAGAGCAGCCGAATGTTAAAGAAAAGACCAAAGATTCCTCATCGCCCGCGCTTGCCGCAACCGCGACAATAGCCGCCGGCGCATTCGTGATAATCATACTTGCCGCCCTCGCGTTCAAATCTACACGCGATTCAAAGGGGGAAAAAAGCCACGGCGAAGGAAAGCACCACAAAAAAGGGCACAGGGGATAAGATGCCGTTTGACGCAGAAAAATTCATAGCGGGGGCAATCGAGGAAATCCGCGCCTCGGTCGGGCATGAAAAGGCGATAATAGCCGTTTCTGGCGGGGTGGATTCCTCGGTCGCAGCCGCGCTTTGCGCCCGCGCGCTTGGCAAAAACATCCGCTGCGTGTTTGTCGAGACTGGCCTGATGCGCAAGGACGAGGCGAAAAAGGTGAAAACTTCGCTTTTGGGAGCCGGCGTCGGCCTTCGCATCGCCGACGCGCAGGAAGATTTCTTCCGCGCGCTCAAGGGATTGTCAGACCCTGAAAAGAAGCGGAAGGCAATAGGCGGGGCGTTCATACGCGTTTTCGAGCGCGAGGCAAAATCGTTCGGCGCAAAATTCCTCGTGCAGGGGACGATAGCCCCGGACTGGATAGAGTCCGGCTCCGGGCTCCGGGCGACCATAAAGTCGCACCACAACGTCGGCGGGCTTCCTGAAAAGATGGGCATGTCGCTTGTCGAGCCGCTTCGCGAGCTTTACAAGGACGAAGTGCGCAAAGTAGGCGCGGCGCTCGGGCTTCCCGAAAGCCTCTACAAGCGCCAGCCGTTTCCGGGGCCGGGGCTTGCCGTGCGCATAATGGGCGAAGTCACGCGCGGGAAGGCCGAAACAGTCCGCGAAGCCTGCGCGATAACCGAGGAGGAAATCGAGCGCGCCGCGGCAGAAGGGAAGATGGCGCTCCCCTGGCAGTATTTCGCCGTGCTCCTGCCAATCCGGACGGTCGGCGTGCTCGGGGATGCGCGCGCATATGGCCATACAATCGCGGTGCGCGCGGTCGAAAGCCAAGATGGCATGACCGCCAAGGCGTGCCCGGTTCCGCTGGAGGTGCTCGAGAGGATTTCAGACAGGGTGACACGCGAGCTAAAGGAGCATGTGAACCGCGTCGTCTACGATGTCACCTCAAAGCCCCCGGGAACGATAGAATGGGAATGATTTTCACAATGCTCATGCAATTTGCGTGCATCGCGAGTGGCTGCGATTCGTGCCGGGTTTGCTGAGTTGGTTTTGATGAACGTCGCAATAGTCGATTTCGGCTCGCAGTGGACGCACCGCATCCACCGCACGCTCTCCTATCTCGACGCCGGGTCGAAAATACTCCCAGTCACAACTCCTGCCTCCGAGATAAAAAAATACGGCGCGCTCATCCTTTCAGGGGGCGCCATAAGAATCGGGCTTGGCGACGGAAAGCAGACCGGCAACGCGCGCGAATACCTCGAAACGTTCGAGGGGCCGACAATGGGCATCTGCGCGGGGCAACAGTTCATAGGCATGCATTTCGGAGGCAAGGCGCAGCCTGCAGCTGGGCCGGAATATGGGAAAGTCGAGCTAATCATAGATGACAAGGATGAGCTTTTCGCAGGGCTTCCGGAAAGGTTCACCGTATGGGCAAGCCACAACGACGAGGTTGTCGGAACGCCGGGCTTCCGGATACTTGCGCACTCCAAGGACTGCTCGAATCACGCGTTCAAATCCCTCTCGCGCCAAATTTACGGGTGCCTTTTCCATCCGGAAGTCGAGCACAGCGAGCACGGAAGCGAAATCTACGAAAACTTCCTCAAGATTGCGAAAAAGTGAGGTCGAAGTGCCCGAAGCCAGCAAGAAACATCTTCCCTTCTGCAATCGATTTAAACCCTTCATAGCAGATGCTGCCTTGGAAGTGAGAGACATGGGAACAATAATTCCGATCGCAAAATTTTGCAATGGCACAGGGATGGACGCAATAACAGCTATTTCAACTGCCAACAAGAACGGGGTCCGCATCATTTCAAATAGGGAATTCGACTCGCGGATGCTGCCCGCCGACAACTGGAAATCTGAAAAGGAGGCGTATCCTGTTTGGACAGGGACGCTAGTCGCATTCAGAGGAAAAGGTGAAAAGTTGGGGGAGTCGGTGGCTTACCAGAGCCTTGGGGTTACCTATATTTTAGAGGTTCCAAAGGAATACCAGGATGAGAGAAACGCCGCGCTTGTTGTAAACCACGGTTTTCTTGCCATAGAAAACGACCCGATGACACCCCGCATACCGCTCATAATCCCCCGTGTGGAAGGGAATACGGTCGTATATGAAATCACCGACAAGGGGCAGATAGCGCTTTTCAGGGGCTTTCCGCAAGAAGACGGCTATTACTTGGTGGACAATAGGTTCGGCATTCCGCATGGGAACGTACTTTCAAAAGACGACTCGGGCGCGCGTTACTTCTACCGGCAGAAAGGGGCGTATGTCGGCTTGCTTGTGCGAGGCAACGATTTCAGCCCTACTGGTGTGGGCGCCTATTATATGCCATCCAACGGGCACGGCGTACTAGTTGACACTGAAGCCATACATTTCACAGCCGCTCCCGAGGATGCCAGCAAGAAAAGATCGCTTTTGGAAGAAATTCCCCGAGTGCTTCGTGAGCTCGAACTTGCCGAAACCAATCTTTTCGGGCCCCTCGAGGCAACTCGCGAGTTTTTGCAGAAGGTCAAAGCGTTTCTCTCGGAATGAAAAAGAAGCCGGGATGCAGGCGCGGCCTGAACAGAGTTCCGTTCAATCAAGCCTCGTTTTCATAAAAGAAAATGCAGGGGGATGGAGCAGAGCGCAGCTCTGCGACAGATTTTGCCCGGCAGGGCAAAACCCTGCATCGAGCAAGAAGAAAGATGCAGGGGGAGCAACTCAAGGATGATGCTAGAGGCTGATCCATTATCTGTATTGCACAGGCATTTTCCCGTAGCGTTTTAAGACAACTGGAGTTGATTTTTTCGTTGCCGGCCCGATTTCGACCACTTCAACCTCGAAAAGATGCTCATCACCATAATCAAAATGGTAGATGAATTTCTGTTTTGCTGCCAAGCCCACCTGGCTCATTTTTGTTTGCTCTGCAAAGCCCAGGAAAGTTGGATCATCCGTTTCGCATTCTTCATCTTTGCATGGATATGATCTGCATTCCGGAGAGTACGGTTTACCTGCCATTATGAATTCGTATAAGTGCCCGTTGTCCCACCCAAGCGCATTTTGAATCGTGTCATTCAGATCCCGCAGTTTATGGCTGTCGTTTAGCGAAACCAGCGCCAGATTTCGCTTTCCATGAAAAAACCGAATCTTGAATATTATCTCGTTCATATTGCCACCGCCGTCCGTTTTATCCGCTGCCCAACGCCCTGCATAGCGGGCAGTCGTTCACGTATTTCCTGTAGCGATAGTATTTGTCGTGGATTCCCTTCTCTTTCATAAGGTCAAGGAACTCTTTGTGCGTCATTTTCTGATTTTTCAGCTCGGCACGCAACTTGTCTACAAGCGCGTTTGCCCTTTCCATGTATCCTTCCGCACCACGAAGCGCATTATTCGGGCTCATGAGGAAGTTTCCGTAGTACCAGCCGATAGCTCTGCCAGCCGCAATTATCGGCTTTGGCTTTGTTTGCTTTTCTGAATCTGCCATATTCGAATCCCTGCAAAACATCATTAAATTTCCTTAACTTAATAATATCTAACAATACTTAATAATACTTTTATTTCTTTGCCAGCACATAGTACGCGCCCCTTGTTTTGCCGACTTTCCGGATAGCCCCCACCGTGCAAAGCTTGTTCAAATCATCAACTGCCATCGGATGTGAAATGCCATTAATCCGCATGTGGGTTTTCGAGCTTATGGTCGGATTTTTCTCTAGGTAGGAAATTGCCTTTTTCTGCCTTTCATTGTACACACCTGCCACCATCGGTTTCTTGCTGTAAAGAGTCACCCTGAAGAAGTTCCCAAGCTCCTCGAAAACAGGCTCGGGCAATCCGGCCTCCTTCATCCCAGCCCTCATCCTTGGCACGCCCGTTGCAAGGCCCTCCACAAGCCCCAAATCGCGCATGAGGCGGTAAACAAGCGGGTTTCTCTGGATGGAGAGGCTTCCCAATATCTGCACGCTTAAGCCGCTTTGAAGCGAGCCAGGATTGATGAATTCCATCCGATCATCGAAGATATTGATCTGGATTGCGTCCCTGCTGAAATAGTCGCGGTGGACTATTGCGTTCACCAGCGCCTCACGGACTACTTTTTGAGGATATTCTGGCACTTCGACACGCTCAACCTTCTCTATCTTGAAGGCGGTCCGGGTGTTTTTCCTTATGAAATCCTCGGCTTCCTTCACGTTGTCCGGGATTGTGACATTGACAAACCTTGAGTCAATTATGTCCACGGCATCCTTACCCTTGAAGCGCGCCAGCTTTATCTCATTTTGCGGGATGAAAGATGCGGGCTCCCTTGAGAAGAAAAGCGCGCCTGCGTTTTTCAGGTAAGTTTCGCCGTTCTTTTGCAGCACGCCAAGGTTAGAAAGACTGTCTTCCGCCTTTTTTTCTTCGAATTCGATGCCGGGACTTCGCCTTTTCAGGTAAATGCGCAGTTTTTCCAAATCAACATCATTCAGCCCGGCTTTTGATACCGATTCATCAAAATAGAGTATCCTACGCTTAACCATGTAGTCCTGGAGCGTTTTTCCCTCGAGCTTGGCGTTCAAGCTACCTGAGCGGTAATAGACGATTCCACCGAAAGTGCAGAAAGTGCCTTCGCCGATTTGGTATATTTCCGCAATAACGACTTTTTTCCCTTCCCTATCCTCGATGCTGATTTTATGGAAAGGCACGGGCGAGATTTTCTGTATTGCGCCTTCCAGCCGCTGCTGCAGGATGTCGATTTCTACTTCCGGAACCCCGTGCGCCTTGCCGTCGTTGCCAATTCCAACAATTATCCTACCGCTCGATGCATTGGCAAACGCGCAGGCGGCCTTGCTGATGTCCATGAAGTTTGAAACTTCGCGCTTGAATTCCAATCCCTGGCTTTCGGCTTCTGACGGCATTCAAACACCTCTGAAACTTAATAATATTTAATAATAGTTAAGAATATTTAAAGATTTCGTTTTCGACGCGGGAATCCGTTGATTCTTTGCCAGGGGACGAGATTAAGCATAATGCCGATTTGCTTAACTTGGATTAAGTTGGTTGGAAAGCCACGGCTGAGGGCAGCTCAAGGATGATGCTTGGGTCTGACCGGTTCAGTATCTCCTGATTATTCGGCTCTCTAGCACAACTCACCTTCATTTGCCATAACCTCTATAAACACTTCGCCACAGATACTGGCTGAGAGGTGTCGCCTGCGGGCGACAAACCGCCAAAAGCTGACGCTTTTGACTGAGGTGTATTCATGAAAAAAACCGTTCTCGCACAGTTTTACGACAACAACGGGCATATTCAGAAAGGGCTTACTCAG
>Ga0116204_1000900_pt1 | contig 16852 bp, 16 predicted proteins | sample LakKivwa52mmetaG_FD_94481 | JGI IMG/M metagenome (GOLD analysis project Ga0116204, IMG submission 94481) | Anoxic lake water microbial communities from Lake Kivu, Rwanda to study Microbial Dark Matter (Phase II) - Lake Kivu water 52m metaG | ecosystem: Environmental > Aquatic > Freshwater > Lake...
CACAAGTCCAAGGTTTTTTTCAGCATCCTGTTGCTTTTAAGGAAAAACCCTTGGACTGGGTACAAGGGAAAAACCTATCTTACCCTTATAAACATTGAGGTTTTCCCTTGTTCAGCAAGCCCTTATTAAGTATAGAGAGGAGTTTTGATAATTCATAAACAACCCTAGGGAACCAAAAGGAAAATTATAATAGGGCCCTCAATTTTTGGAAGAATGCATACACAAACAAATGAATCGGATTTTTTCATACAAATCCCAAGAAAAAGTTAATTTGTAATTAGGTATAGGAATTTTGTTATGATCATTTACACGAAAATTCTTACACCCTCGGAAAATTGTCTTTTCTCTTCTCGGTATTATTTTCAGCCAAGCCAAAAAAAGTGAAAGAAAACACCCTTCCCCTCATTCGCGCCTTTCCCTCTTTCCCGGAAATTAAAGCTGGATTTACCTTGCGTATGGGTGGGCAAAGTATGGGTCCTTACTCTAGTTTAAATTTGTGTTTCAACCGAGGTGATAACCCCACTACTGTAAAAACTAACTGGACTTCACTACTGCTGGGCGAGGGTTTCAAATGGAAAAACCTTTGTATGATCCGCCAGGTGCACTCCAACCTTTTTATACCAGCACACAATTGTGATCCTCTTAATCCACCCGAAGCCGATGGAATCTGGACCAACAAACCAAAACATTTTTTAAGTGTCCTTGGCGCTGACTGCCTTCCCATACTCATCTACTGCCAAAAACCCAGATTAATTGCCGCAGCACACGCCGGATGGCGAGGAACCGAAAAACAAATTTTACACAATCTCCTCACCCATCTACAAAATAAAGAAGGCTTAAACCCTGAACACACCTATATAGCACTCGGACCCTGTCTTCAACCCTGTCACTTTGAAGTTGGTCCCGAATTTCGAAAGATCTTTTCAGAGGATTTTTTGTTTTATAGGGGTGGCCAACTTTATTTTTTATTACAAAAAGCCAATATGCAACAAGCCCTAAACCTTAAAATTCCCCAAAACCACATTTTCGCATTCCCCCACTGTACATACTGTCACCCCTCACTGTTCTTTTCTCACAGGCGTGATTCCGAACCCACTGGTCGTACTGCTGCATTTATTGCCCTTGCCCCGAGTTATTAAAAAAAGTATCTAAAGAAAACAATCTTAACCTGTCTCTGGGAGGCCGCATGAAACATCTTTTCGGAAAACTCGCCTTATTTGGCGCAACCCTCTATACATCCAGCTTTGCTATTTTTGGTATAGGTGGTCATTATGCCCCCAATCTAGGTGCCGGACTTGATGCAAAAACCGACACCGTTTATTCTTTCGTCAATAGTAGTGTAGTGCTTCAACAAGAGTCTGTTAAAGGCCTTAGTGGATTGGGTGTTAAGTTTTGGGTAGATGCTATTCCCCTGGTCGACATTGAAGCCTCCGTCAACCTTCAGCTCTCCCGTTATACTGTCTCACTTAATCAAGACACAACAAAAATTCCACTCGAAGTTGATACCGATTTACCCATCATCAAAAAGGCCTCTCCAGTGGCTGCAATTGTTACCTCTGATCTCAGTGTAAAATACCCAGTGTTTAAATTCCCTCCCCTTGTTTCACTCATTAAAATATATGTAGGGGGTGGTTTAAGTCACCTTATTACACCAGCACCTCTTACCCCTGATTTTGCAAAAAAAGCACTTCAAGGTAAAACTTTAACATCAACCAACGACATTAGCAATGCCATCATTGATGCATATAAAAAAGAAGGGCTTCAACAGGGTTTGGGTGCCCATGTACTCTTAGGAGCAAAGGCCAAAGTACCTGTTATCCCTATTGCAATATATACTGACCTTAAATATCATTTTGGTGGAAACTTACCCAAGGGTTTTAACAATGGTGTAACCTTGCAATTGGGTGGAGCTCTAGCATTTTAAAAGTCAAAAACACTTGCCCCAAATTTCATAAAAGGCATTCTAGTTTTCCTCCTAATACTCGCTACGAAATGAGCGTCTTTCTAAAAGGCACTAATTTTTGCAATTGTTTAGGGTCTGCTGAATATCTTAAGTTTTAGCAACAGACCCTAATGCTTTATATGAAGGAGGAAGGGTGGTACTGCGTCCCCCCTCCTATTTGCTCGTTTACGAGTGCCTTCACTTACCTTCAGGCACATTTCGTTTCACTCGCAAATACCTTCCCCCCGGCTAGTTTGGCTGTGCAACCAGGTTAATTTGGGTCTGCTGAATAACTTGAGTTTTAGCAGCAGACCACAAGCCCAAAGTCTTTTTAATCATCCTGTTGTTTTGAAGAAAAAACCTTGGACTTGTTGTAATGGAAAGTCCAATTTTACCCCTATGAATATTGGGGATTTCCCTTGTTCAGCAAGCCCTATTTAAGCCACTTCTATTTAATGTTCAAGTCAGTAATCGAAAATGAGCAGCAGTAAAATTCAAATTTTTAATTGAATTAGGGTAAAACAGCTTTTCTCAAATCAATTCGAGCTAAGGATTCATCAGTAAGGACCCATAAATAATCGGGCCCCAAATTTACATCACGTATCTGAGTGCCTGGTAAATAAGTTCCAAGGCTAATTTCTTGGCTAAGCCCATTGGAAAAATTAAAGATGTATAGACTTCGTTGGGTAATTGCTAAAATATATGTTCCGGACATACGCATACGGAGGATACCGGGTTTTTCTTTAACCAGAGTTTGCCCATTTTTTGTATACCATAAACCACGAGAGTCTGCCCAAACTACAAGACTGTCCGAACACACCACCGCACTTACAGCAAGACCCTGAGTTTTCTTAGCGAAAGCTGGTATAGTCCAAGTGAGGGTATCATAAAGATATAAACCCCGTTGACTTGCCGACCAGAGCCCCTCCTTATTTGCACAAAGGTTATTGTGGCGTAATGCCGGTAAGGGATGGGAAAGGGTTTTCCAAATACCAGATCCGGTACGCATGTATACCCCTCCTGGTGTAGCAGCATGCAAAACACCGTTCCATACTACCAGGGAGTTTATTTGTGATTCAAAGAGACCTCTTTCCACACCTTCGTTTATGAATTTATTTTCTTCGGGATAAAAAAACGACACACCTAATCCGGTACCCAGTACAATCCTGTTTTCCCAGTTTATAATATCGCGGATCACTCCATGTGGTAAGCCGGATTCGTAAGAAGGGTAAAAAGACTCCCAATTTGTGAGATTTGTATTAAACAGCGTTAAAGCTTGACTGGCAATATTACCACCCACCCAAAGAGTGTCACCAAAGCTGGCAAGTGTATGCACTTGCTGATAACTCAGGCCACCCCAAAGAGGCTTTAAAGTTTTATGACGAAAAGATCCTGAAAACAATCCCCCACCCCGAGTGGAGATGAATAGATCATCTGTACCCAGTAAACCAGCCTTTTCTATACTAAACCATTGTAAATAGCGATCCCGAATACCCTTATTGCTAAAAAACCAAGGGTAAGGCATGGTGAGCCACCCTAATTTTTCTTCGGGTATTTCCTTAAAGGACTCTAGAACAGGTCTTTGTAATCTGTCTACTAAAGAATCAACGGGGAACCCCACCTCATTTTGAGGAGAAAACTCAAGAATCTGATTTCCCATGGCAACTTTAAGACGCTGTTTAAGTCGGTCATAAAACAAATCGGTGATAGTTTTATTGACAACCAGCGAGCGCTCCCAACGCCTTCTGAAAACATTATACTCAAGTATGGCTTTACCCTGAGCAACAAAAAGTCGCCCCTCGGATCCACTAAAAAACACGCCATTTTTAAATGAAGGGACCAGAAAGACTTGGTCAGCCTGAATTTCTAAGGCTTGCGAGTTGCCCTGCATGCATAATAGGACTACAGTGAATAATGAGTACAGGAGCTGTAAAGGGAAGACAAGCAACCTTTTCACTAATTTCATTCTATCAAAGTACAAATATGAATCTGGGTAACACAGTCCATAAGTTGTGTAGTCTTAAGGTGGTAAAACCCCCTGTGGTAAAATGAAACCAGCAAAATGATAAATTTGCCACAAGTGTTTTGGCTCAACCCATTTATTTTCTGATTTAAATTGCTCACCCAAGGCGATCCAATACGCCGACCGCTCATGGGAGGCTGGTCGCGGTGGATTCAAATGAAGAGGGTGGTTCTCCTTTTGTAAAAAATCCTGTTGTTTATCATTCTGTAGAGCAGATTGTTCAATATATATATTGAGTAAACTCATACGCATTGCCGCTAAAGGCAACTTTAGTTGTTGCGCAATAGCCAAAGCTCTTTGTAAAAAATCTCTTGCCTCTCCAAATTGTCCATTACGCGTATAAGAAAGAGCAATCCAGAAAAGACAACGGGAATAGTGATTAAAATTTTTAGCCTTTTGATAAAATTGCGCGGCTTCAGAAAAATTTGCGATGGCTTTTGGGTACTGGCCCTTAAAAAAATCGAGCTTACCAAGTAATTGACTTTTTGTAGCACCCTCGGGTAATTCTGATAAATTAATTGAACCAAAATCCTTGGATTTCTTTGGAAGGAGGTTCATCAGTTGGCATAGCAACAAGTCGGAAAGCAAAAATTGGCATTTCGATTTTTGGGGACAGTTTACGTACGCATCCTCCAGTATTTTTTGAGCGAGAATATACTGACCTTGCATTATATGAACTTGGGCCTGTTTCCAGTGAAAGATTATTTTTAGCTCCGGGGAAAGAGGGCCATTCAGAGTATCCAAATGATTTCTCATCTGAGGCAAATTTTCTTCCTCAAGGTAGAGATCTAGGAGATTTAAGCGCACCCGGGCTATTTCGTCTCTGCTTCCCTTAAGTGAAGACTCTTCCAGGGCTCTATACATATACTTAATTGCCTGTACCCGATTACCCTCGCGTAAGGCAGTATGGCTGCGAGTTGCCCACAAACCGGGACTCGCCTGAATGACCATACTCAAAAAAAGAAAATAGAAGAACCCATTTTGCAAAAGCCCGATTTCCTGGGGCTTAACCACAAATACTTGAGTGCGAAGACCAAGTAAATTACTCATGGAGCTGACTCTCCCATAAAAAGAGGTACTTCGCTCTCATTCTGCTTTTTGATTTTTCCACGGATGAACCAAAAATCTGAAAGGGCGTCGAGAAGCTGGCCAGCCTGTTCCATCTCACCCTTTCCCTCATCCATTAGGCCCTTAGCTTGGCCAGTCAGTATATCTGCTTTTTGGGTAATTTTGCCAAATTCATTTAACAAAGTATCCAAACCACGGACGCTTTCTTTTACACCCACAAGCGAGGTGTCTGCATTTTTAATCATACCTGGCAGTGAATTCTCAAGCTGTTGACCTAATCGATTAGAACGACCCACCAATTCCTGGCCCCCCTGAACAATGACAGATACATTCTTAAGTTCCCTTTCCATATTTGCATAGAGTCGGCCAGAATTTAAGACCGCTCCCAAAGTTGTGTTGCTATCATTAATTTTTGTAACAATAAACTCGGCTTGCTCAACTAGGTTGGTAATTTTATGCATCAGGTCATTTAAACTTGTTAAAACAGTTTCAATATCACGCGCTGTTGTCACCTTTAGGGTATCCCCGGATTTTAAAATTCTCCCACCGAGCTGAGGGGTTTCAATGTTAATCACCCGGTCTGAAACCAGGTTTTTATCACGCATAATGATGGCCAGGGATTGACTGGTTATAAAATCCTGATACTTTTGGTCGAGGAGTAAGGTAAGACGCACCTGAGATGTATGGGTGCCTGAGCCTGGAATAATTTGCAGCTTATCAACCGATCCAATTCCTACACCATTGAAAAGTACCGCTGTGCCCCGGCGTAATCCCACACCATCGTTAAAAATAGCCAAGAGCCGGTATTCGGGATTAAAAACACCTTTCGTTGCTAAAATCATAAGAACTACCAGCAAAAGGATGATCACAGTTGAGGTAACAAAGAAACCGACCAATAAATTCATATGTTTGCGAAAATCTACCATAGGAATCCTTTTAAAAGGCAGAACCAAAATTAGGTTCAAAATTCAGTCGAAAAGAGCAATTAAATTTACATTCGCGATACATCGTGTAAGTCTTCCATTAAAGCTTGGACAAAGGGATCTGGGCTAGTAAGCAATTCATTATAGGTAAGCGGTTCGTAGAGTTCACCATCAGTGAGTATACCAATTTTACAATCAAGTTTTTTCACCGCACTCAAATCGTTAGTTACCATAACTATGGCAACATCATGAGTTAATCGTATATTTTCGATAAGTGCTATTAGAAGATTGCGAGAAATATTGTCCAGGCCCGAGGTGGGCTCATCCATAAGAATAATTTCAGGCCGGGTAATAATAGCTCGCGCCATTGCAGTTCTTTTTTGAATACCCAAACTTAATTGGGCAGGAAATTGATCCTTATATGATTTAATAAGGAGATTCTCTAAGGCTATATGAACCCGTTTTTCTAGATCAACACCTTCCGCCAAGTTATGATAAACCAAGGGAAGTCTTAAGTTACCCGCCACAGTTAAGGTAGAGAGTAATGCGGAATTTTGAAAGACAAATCCTATGCGCGACCTGAGTTTATCAAGAGCCTGTGCATCTAAATCGGCCAAGTCACGATTAAAGATGCGAATTGATCCGCTAGAGGGCTTTTCTAGGCCTAATAAAAGCCTGAGCAGGGTACTTTTTCCTTCCCCGGAAGCACCACTTATAACCAATAATTTCCCAGGTTCCACGCTAAATGATATCTGCTTAAGCAAGGGTATGCGTTGCGAACCATAACTGAGGTTTTGCACAGTTAAAACTGGGTTCACAAGAGGATCTTTTGTTGAGCTTGTATAAGGAAGGGTATACCCATGATCAGATCAGAAGTGATGATGGCTACAAAAGATCGCACTACAGAAATACGGGTTGCTTTGGGTACTTCTCTGATATCCTGACTGACAATAAGACCATGATAACAAGCTATAACTGAGACAAACATGCCAAAAATGAGCGGTTTAACAATAGTATAGAAACCATCTATAAAACTTAAGGATTCAAATATTTTTTCAATAAAAACTTTAAAAGAAAGTGTTGCTGAAAAAAAATCAGGTATCAATAATTTCATAGACCAAACAACCATGTAGCCACCCAAAACAGCGGTCATGTTAAAGAGAATGGTTAAACACAGCAGAGAAACCAGAGTCGCAAAAAATGCTGGCATAATTTGGTAGTAGATAGGGTTTATTCCCATGGCTTTAAGGGCATCAATTTCTTGCAGGACGGTCATGTTACCGATATAGGTGGCCATGGCAGAGCCTGTCCGGCCAGCAATAAACAAGGCTGTAATAAGAGGCCCCAGTTCCCGTATAACGACTCCAACCATAACCCCTCCAAAGGCTCCGCCTCCGCCAATTTTAGGCATTAATGTAACGGTTTGGAGGATGGTAAGGGCTCCTACTACTATGGCAATTAGGCAGATATAGGGAAGAGCCTCAACACCTGTAAAATAGGTTTGACTTACAAAGGTTCCAAAGGCAGCTTTAGAATTTCCCTGACGGCGAAAAGGAGAAAAGAGGATAGTCCAACCCAGGACGAGCATACGACCAGCGTATGATTTTTGTACCCAGATTCCCAGGAGAGTTAAAAATCTTATTATCATCCTGGCCAAATTATACCATACTGTTACTCAGCAATTTGTTTAGAAAAAATAGAATCCCAGAGGGGTTCACTGCTCCAGGCCTTATGTGAGCTCACAAGAATAGGGGGCTGAGAAAGTTGGTATTTTTGCATTAATTTTTGGGTTTGTGCGGGCCATTTACTTCGTGAAAGGCGGTCGACTTTTGTACCTACAACTAAAACAGGTAAAGAAAATTGGGAAAGCCAACTGAGGGCCTGAGCATCGAGTGGGGTTCCACCTAAATAAAAATCTATCAGATAAAGTAATTTGTGAATTTTTTGTGATTTCTGAAAATAAAAATTGATACGGTTTTCCAGCTTTTCTTGTTCAACTTTATTGAGTTTGGCATAGCCAGCCCCAGGCAAGTCGACTACAAAAAATTGGTTATTTATTTCAAAATAATTGATTTCTCTGGTCTTTCCAGGAGTTGCAGAAGTTTTTACCAAATTTTTCCGCTGACAAAGAAAATTAATCAGACTGGACTTTCCCACGTTACTCCGCCCCCAAACGGCAATTTCGGGTTTAGATTGGGGGAGACCCGTGGCTGCGACCACCCCTTTGGTAAAATGAGCCTGTACTATTTTCAAAGGACAACCCTGTGGTCAAAGGCATTTTGCATGGTGAGGTAATCCACGTACTCAAGAGAACTTCCCAGAGGGATACCTCGTGCTAAACGAGAAATTTTAACTTTGGTTCCAGAAAGCATGCGTGATAGATAAAGTCCGGTAGTTTCGCCCTCAGTACTCGTTGGCAGAGCAAGAATTATTTCCGGATTCTCGAGGGATTGAAGTCTCTCAAGAAGGTGGGGAAAAGTGAGATTTTCTGGACCTACCCCTTCAATAGGTGAAATAACTCCACCGAGTACATGATAAACTCCTCGAAAAACTCCAGCTTTCTCAAAAAGCAACACATCAAAAGGTTTTTCGACTATACAGATAATATGAGAGTCTCGGCGTGTATCACTACAGATCCCGCATATTTCGGTTTCTGAATACTGGTGGCATCGTGAACAAAAAGAAATGCGAGACTTAGCTTCGTTAATAGCATGGACTAGTTTGTCTACTCGAGATTTTTCCGTTTTCAACAGATGATAGGCCAAGCGCTGGGCCGATTTTTTACCGATGGAGGGAAGGCGGGAAAGTTCCTCAATCAGATTTTCTATAACCGGACTTTGAATAACAACTCCCCATTTTTTTATGGTGAAAGAAATACTACTTTTTTATGTCTATGAGCAAATTTAATATTCTTGTTACTGGTGGCGCCGGATTTATTGGATCTAATCTTGTCGAAAAACTCCTTGAGTTAGGCCATTCCGTCCGAATCCTCGATAATTTTTCCAATGGCAAGCGTGAAAATATTAAGCCCTTTCTCTCTGATATTCAGCTTTTTGAAGGCAGTATAACTGACCCCCTTCTATGTAAAAAGGCTTGTGAGGGGGTAAACCTCGTTTCTCATCAAGCAGCCTATGGTTCTGTACCTCGCTCTCTCAAAGATCCCTCCCTATACTCACACAATAATTTGCATGGTTTTGTTGTCCTTGCCCAAGCGGCCCGGGAGGCCGGTGTAGAAAGATTAGCTTATGCATCATCATCTTCGGTATACGGGACACAAGCAGACAGTCCCAAAGTTGAAGAACGCATTGGGACCCCTCTCTCACCTTATGCTGCCAGCAAATTGGCCAATGAAATTTTTGCGCACTCTTTTAGTAATGCCTTTGGTTTAACTTGCATTGGCTTGCGGTATTTTAATGTATATGGCCCCAAACAAGATCCTTTTGGCGCTTATGCTGCAGTAGTTCCCTTATTTTTTTCACATCTCTTACGCCAATCCAGCCCGCTTATTTATGGTGATGGCGAGCAATCCCGCGACTTTACCTATGTTGAAAATGTAGTACAGGCCAACATTCAAGCGCTAACAGCTCCTGGACTCAGCGGATCAAAAGTCTATAACATTGGATGTGGCGAGACCACGACTGTCAATATGCTTTTTAAAGGTATCGCAGGATTGTTGGGGAGTACACTTTCACCCTCTTATCAAGAACCCCGTGCTGGTGATGTCCGAAACTCATTAGCAAATATCAGCAAAGCTCAATTAGAATTGGGCTATGATCCAAAAATCAAACTTGCTGAGGGACTTGCAAAAACATACCCCCATTTTGCTTCTCTTTTTGCAAACTGAAAGTATTCACTTGTATGAGCCTCCTGATCAATAGAAACTTAGCTTACAAAAGTAAACCAACCTCCATTGCCTTTCTTTTCTTAATAATTCTTAACACTTACTCCCAAACATTTTTAGCACCTGATAGCCAGTTTTCTCCCCCGGCCACTCCAGTGCAGGCCTCCCTCTTTACCCTGGATGTTAAAAGCAGTTTTTCCATAACAAAAGCTCATGTTCAGGATACTTTTTCCTTGACCTATCAAGTAAGTTGGAAAAACCCCGAAGTCCCCATATCCGTTTTCGCACCCGAGTCTTTGCGCCTCGCAGGACTTGAAATTATTCAAGTGCAAACAAAACACCAAAAATCAGCTGGCCTGGAAGCTGGACAGCCTGTACTGTTGAACGAGTCGTACTTTATTTATCAATTGCGGGCAATAACGCCGGGTCCTGCCTCCGTAACTGCTGGCCGTTTGCCTTATATATCTGCCAGTAACCCTGCCCAGCCCGAATATTACGCCTTGCCCAGTGCCCTTATCAATGTCTTACCTGCCCTAAGGCCCTGGCACCAGTCTATTTGGGCCTACATGTTCTACCTAGTCCTGGGAATTATTTCTATTGGCCTGGGAATAAAATTCTATGCACGTTGGTCTAAGGGCAAAAACAACTTAAAAACCCCCATATCCACCTTGGAAGCCGAATTGGAACTCATTAGCGCCAGACTTGATATTGCCGAAGGACAAGAACTTTTAAAAACACTCGAATCCCTTGCTTCAAGAATTTTGGCAGAAATCTATACTTCTTCTCCCCAGGAATCCTTTGATCGGACACTCGCTTTTCTGTCGGATCGTATACCACAACAAGATCTGGTGCGTTGGCAGGCGCTTTTACAACCTTTTAATGTAGGCCGCTATGGTGCAGGCCAACTATCAAATCACCTCATTCGTGAAGTATACTCCCAACTCAAAAACCTCTACAGTAAAAATAAGGAACGCACATGAGTCAACCTGATATTTTGGCCCTATCCGAGCAGGCTAAAACCCATTCCAGCAAAATACGATCACTACTCGATGCAGTGTCGCAGTCCATCATTGGTCAAAAAAATATGCTAGAGCGTATGGTCATCGGACTTTTAGCAGACGGTCACATTTTACTTGAGGGCGTACCCGGGCTAGCAAAAACAACTGCCGTCAAGGCCCTGGCAGCAGCAGTATCTGCACACTTTAGTCGGATACAGTTCACACCTGATCTCTTGCCCGCTGACTTATTGGGCACCCAAATATTTAATCCCAAGTCTGGCGAGTTTACCATAAAAAAAGGGCCTCTTTTCGCCAACCTCATTTTGGCCGACGAAATCAACCGTGCCCCGTCCAAGGTACAATCTGCCTTACTCGAAGCCATGCAAGAAAAACAAATTACCCTGGCTGACCAAACCTTCAATTTGCCCGAACTCTTTTTAGTACTTGCCTCACAAAATCCTGTAGAGCAAGAAGGCACCTATCCCCTCCCAGAAGCCCAGGTAGACCGGTTTATGCTCAAGGTATTGGTAAAATACCCTACTCGTGAAGAAGAAAAACGCATCATTGATGCTGTAACAAACAAGGGTCTTCCCTTTACCGGAAATGCCCTGAGCGCTGAAGACCTCTTAAGCGCCCGTCAGGTGGTCAGGAGTCTATACATAGATGATAAAATTAAAGAATATATAGTACAAGTGGTAACAGCTACCCGTGACCCCATTGGTGCCGGAATTAAAGATATTAAGCCTTATATCGAATACGGTGCTTCACCCCGGGCCAGTATCTTTTTAGCACAAGCGGCCAAAGCTCATGCCTTTTTACAGGGAAGAGGCTTTGTTACCCCCGAGGACATTAAAGCCATTGGTATGGAAGTTCTACGGCACCGTGTCATTCTCAGCTACGAAGCCGAGGCAGAAGAAATAGTCTCAGACCAAATAGTGCAAAGGGTTTTTGACTCCATTCCTGTTCCTTAATCTGCAAAAACTGCCTCAACATGATACCCAGTGAAGTTTTACGAAAAGTAAAGCAAATTGAAATTCGCACACGCAAGGCGGTTAATTCTGCTGTTTCGGGAGCCTATACATCCGCTTTCAAAGGCAAGGGTATGGAATTTTCCGAGGTACGCGAATATATACCTGGTGATGATATCCGTTCAATTGACTGGAATGTCACCGCCAAAATGGGACATCCCTATACAAAAAAATTTATTGAAGAACGCGAACTAACAGTCCTTCTAGTTGTCGATGCCTCCAGTTCTGGAGATTTCGGTACCCGCTTTGAAATGAAAGGTGAAATCATGGCCCTTATCAGTGCCTTGCTTGCCTTTTCAGCTATCAAAAATAATGATCGGGTCGGATTATGTATCTTCACATCTGAAGTAGAGCTCTTTATTCCCCCTCAAAAAGGCCGAAAGCATGTACTCCGCGTGATTAGAGAGCTTCTCTATTTTAAACCCAAAAACAAGGGTACCGATTTGGGGCAAACCCTTGATTATTTACAAAGAATACTCAACAGAAGGTCGGTAGTTTTTATTCTTTCTGATTTTGAAACTGGCCAGTTTCAAACACCACTCAAGCTTATGGCACGCAAGCATGATGTAGTAGCCTTATCTATCCAGGATCCTCGTGAAAAAGATCTTCCATCCATGGGTTTTTTAGAATTAGAAGACGCTGAGACTGGTGAAACTATCCTGATCGATACTGCCAGTTCTTCATTCCGTGGGGCCTTCTCCCAAAAAAGCACACAATCAGCTCTCGCTCTAAAAAGTTTTTTCCAAAAACTCCATGTTGATTTTGTTGAAGTAGTCATCAAAGATTCTTTTGATGCAACCCTTCATCCTGTCATACAATTTTTCCAAAAACGCGCTTCCTCCCTACCCGGAAAATAACATGCTTCTTTACTTTCTACCGGCCCAGGAATCTCAACCATGCCAATAAAATTTTTATCTGCACTTCCCCTCGCCTCCACCAAGAAGTTCCACACTATTTTTACTAGGGTTTTTACCCTCTGTATAGGCGCCTTACTTTTGTTAACGGGTTGTACTGCTAATAAAGGAGCCTGGGACGCAGAGTCTTACAGCAGAGCTGCGGCTGCCCTATTGGATAAAGGTCTCTATCATGAGGCTCTCGAGGTGTATAGCGAATATCTTAAAAGTCCAGTTATAAAGGCCAATAAAGCACCTACTGTACTGTATACCATGGGTAATATATACATGGATAATCTCAATGACCCCACCCAGGCCCTGGCCTGTTACATCAAATCGCAAAGTCTTGATCCCCAGGAAACTTTTGGAAACGAATTAGGCGCAAAAATTGTCAGTGCCTTAGAAAAAATGGGTAGAACTCATGATGCTCAAGCGACTCTGCAAAACCTAACTTCTATTCAACCCCAGTCTACAAGCAGTAGTCTCTCCTCAAAAAACACAGAAAAGGTAGTAGCCCAACTCGGTGATCGGAAAATCACTCTCACCGAAATTGAAGAATCCCTAGGTGGATTGCCTCAAAATTCCCTTGAAAAGAACCAGCTTGTCCAACAATACATCAGCACTCTCCTTCTGGCAGAAGCGGCTGAACGCAAAGGCCTCAATAAAAAGCCAAGTATCAATAACCGCCTTCAATTTGCCCAAAAGCAAATTTTGGCACAGGCAAACCTTGCGGACGAAATAAAAATTCCTACACCCAGCACACAAGACCTAGAAACATTCTACAAGGCCTATGCTGACCGGTACCCCAAGGACAGTTTTCCTGATTTTACCTCCGCAAAAGATTTGGTCTATAAAGATTGGGCCATGCAAAAACAGAATGAGGCCTATCAAGGGTATTTACAAAAACTGCTCGATACTGATAGAATCCGCTTTTTCCCCTTAGAGGGTCGATAAGACATGTATCTATCACTTCCTTATTCAATTTTTAATTTTTCTCCCTCTATTCTCTTAAAAAACATACAAAGGATATATAGAGTTTTTTTTCTTGCACTTATTGTATTTCATGGCATACTCCTTGCGGATAGTATCCCTTCTTACTCCGCACAATCTCAAAAGTTGCAGACTAACAGTGCCCTCAAGCCAAAAAGTCACACAAAGCCCCTCTCCCTCAAAATCAATATTTCCTCGCAAGTCAGTGCATCCGAAATAACTATCGGTGATCAGTTTACCTATACACTAGTTGTTGAAGCTCCCCTAGAAGGTTACCTTGAGCTTCCAGCTCTCTTGGGAAACCTTGGACAGTTTGAAGTTAAAGATTTTCAGCAACCCCCTAGCGAAAAAAAGGGAAACAGGCAGTATCAAACCTATAAACTGATTCTCTCTACTTTTACGGTTGGAGATTATGTAATCCCACCTCAGTGGGTTGAATATACATCTGACTCCTTAACCAGCCCTATCCGGGCCTATTCAGAACCTATAAAAATAACAGTTAAACGCACAAGTGCAGAAACTGAAAAAGATATCGCGGAACTCGATCCGCTGGCCCCTCCCTCTTCCCTACCCTGGTGGATCTACTTGTTGGGAACTTTACTTAGTATAGGCGTTTTAGCCTTTCTGGGTTGGCTCCTATACAGGCGCAAAAAATCAATACCGCTTCCTATTCTTAGCCCCTGGGAAATGTTCAGCAAAAATTTTAATGAACTGCACACCCAACAAGCCAATTATTCAGACCAAAAAATAGCCTTGTATCTCTCCGAATACCTTAGACTTTACATAGAAGCAACAACAGGTTTACCAGTACAAAAAACCACAACAGAAGAATTTCTCCTTCTGATTAAAAAACATTATCAGAGCAATCCACCGCCTTTTCTTTTCGAGGATTTTTGTTCCCAAACAGATCCGGTCAAATGGGCGGGGCAAAAATTTAACGATCAACAGCGGATAGAAATTTTTAATCTCTGTAAGCAGACCGCGCTTTGGATAAAAGAGAATTTATTGAATTCAGAACAAAGTCCAATACCAACTCTAGAACAGAATACATCTGCTCCTTCTATCCAACAAAAAAAGGAAGAAAGCCACAATTCGACAAATATGCAACTTCAAGAACCCTCTAACATACATAACACTCCTACCCAAACAGACCCTTCAGTACAAAATTCACAACACAGATCCCAGGAGTCCAGCCTATGATACTCTGGGGCTCTCCCTGGGCCTTATGGCTCTTGCTTCTTGTACCCGCGTTGATCTGGTGGGAGTGGAAACACCAAAAACACCGCAGTGGAATCAAGTATTCCAGTATCAAAATCTTACGCGAAATCAAACCTACCCCTGCTCTCAAATGGCGACATATACTGGGGGTCATGCGTATTACCTTTTTTACGCTTTTGGTTTTAGCTTTGGCCCGACCTCAAAAAGGGGAAACCCTGCAAGAAGTCTCAACTGAAGGGCTAGACCTCATGCTCGCCCTCGATGTATCGACCTCCATGCAAACGCTTGATTTCAAACCTAAAAACCGTTTAAATGTTGCAAAAATCGTCATAGAAGACTTCGTAAAAGGCCGAAAAACCGACCGGATGGGACTTGTAATTTACGGTTCCAAGGCCTATACTCAATGTCCGCTCACCTTGGATTACGGTGTTCTCATCAGTTTTATTCGAAAAGTCGACTTTGGTAGCGTTCCCGATGGAACAGCTATTGGAACCGCGATCATTACCGCAGCCAATCGCCTCAAGGACAGCAAGGCCAAAAGCAAAGTCATCATTTTAGCCACTGATGGAGAAAATAATAGTGGAGAAATTGACCCCCTTACTGCCGCCAAAGCTGCCCAGGCACTCGGAATTAAGGTCTATACCATTGGTATCGGTAAGGAAGGGGACCAACCTCGCGAGATAGACGATCCCCTGTTTGGCAAAAGGATCGTTTCTGTTCCAACACGCCTGGATGAAAAATTGCTAAGAGAAATTGCTCGCACAACCGGAGCTGAATACAATAGGGCTCAAGATCCGGAGGCCTTGGACAATATATACAAGCGCATAGACAAGCTTGAAAAAACTGAAGTCCAAACTCAACAGTATACGCGCACCACAGAACTCTTTACACCCCTATTAATTATTGCCATGATAATTCTGCTCCTTGAAACACTACTTGCTCACACCAGATTTATGAAAATCCCATGAGAATAGGCGCCCCACAATTCCTTTGGCTGCTGGGAATCCTACCCCTTGTCCTAGCGTTTTTAGTATATGCCCATTACCGCCGAAAAAGAGCCTTGCAAAAATTCGCACGCCATGAAATGTTGGCTCAACTCATGGCAAAAATATCACCCTTCCTAAGAGCAGTCCGTGGATTCCTCTTGTTGGGCACGCTCTTTTGGCTTATCCTGAGTTTGATTCGTCCCCAATTTGGTACGCGTATGGAACTGATGAAACGAAAAGGTCTTGATGTTGTACTCGCTATTGATGTCTCCACCTCAATGCTGGCCCAAGATATCCAACCCAACCGATTAATCCGTGCCAAGCATGAAATTGGAAGGTTTATTGATGCCCTGACCGGAGATAGAATTGCCTTAGTTGCTTTTTCAGGGGAAGCTTTTATTCAGTGCCCACTTACTCTTGATTATGGGGCAGCTAAATTATTCCTTGATATACTCAACCCTGGTTTGGTAGCGACTCCGGGTACATCCCTGGCTGAAGCCCTAAGGGTGTCTTTAGAGGCCTTTGATAAAGGTCAAAGAAAATATAAAGTCATTGTACTCCTCACTGATGGTGAAGATCATTCCGGCCAAGTTCAAACTTGGGTTGATGAGGCAGTTGCCCAGGGTATCAAGATATATACAGTAGGTATAGGATCTCCTGGGGGAGTACCCATCCCTTTACGACAGGAAGATGGAAGTATCAGTTATAAAAAAGACCGGCAGGGTAATACTGTAACAACCCGACTCGATGAGGTCAGCCTGCAAAAGATGGCCCTGGCAACCGGCGGCCAGTATTATCATGCATCTCCGGGATCTTTTGAACTCAAAAAGGTTTTAGATTTAATCAATTTGCAAGAAAAGCGAGATTTAGAAGCTGAACGCTTTGTCCAATACGAAGAACGGTTTCAAATCCCCCTCATTCTATGTATACTCTGTTATTTTC
>Ga0116204_1000901_pt1 | contig 16842 bp, 16 predicted proteins | sample LakKivwa52mmetaG_FD_94481 | JGI IMG/M metagenome (GOLD analysis project Ga0116204, IMG submission 94481) | Anoxic lake water microbial communities from Lake Kivu, Rwanda to study Microbial Dark Matter (Phase II) - Lake Kivu water 52m metaG | ecosystem: Environmental > Aquatic > Freshwater > Lake...
AGTGAATTGTATTTTATTGTTTAATCACCTCAAAATTAACAATTTATCTCAATATACCACTACTTATTCCATTTTTTCCTCAACTGATTTTTAAGCTGTTAAGAAGTGGGAAACTTGAGTTAAATAAATTGGTTTTCTTTCGTCAGATGAAAAACTCTCCGAAATTCTGGAAACGATCACAGCCCAAATACCACCGGCATCAGTCAACTGTTTTTCAATGCTTTCGGTGGAATCGCCGCTTTTGATCTTTTTGATCAGTTCAAGGTTGGTTACGGTAATTTTCCCGCCGGACTGCATGTTGCAAAAGCTATCCCTAATGGCAAGCAGCGCTTTTAAAACCTGTTCTGCCGGAAGATCCGCCGAAAACGACTCAGCAAATTTCCTCCACGTACCACCAGCAGTTTTAAAAGTGTTCATCAACTCTTCTGCAGGGGTTTCGGTGTTTGCATACTGCAACACGTCGCAGGCGCCGGCATCAACAGTTGATGAATAAAGAACATTGGCCTGACGGCGTGCTTGTCCTGTGTCAGAAAGAATAAACCCTGTGATAAATGATTTTGCTTCTTCCTCCTCAAACCCGGCATCAAGATATTGTTGTTTTTTATCAGCAAGCGTCGGGGCGAAAGGGTCATTTGCCCTCATGTAAATTCCGGCCAAAATACCGACAACCGCAAAAAGTCCGAATGCGCCTATCCGTATGCTTTTTAGCGGGTCAAGAAATTTTTCGTTCAACCCGATAAGCACGGCAAGCATCGAAGAGATGGTAGCAATAACGCCACTCACCACCGGAGAAATGGATAAACCCAGCAAAAGCCCAAGAAGTAGCCCGATTCCCATACCATTGAAAATGGCCGGGAAAACATCCATCGGAGTTTTTCGTAACCCAGGAGCTGTGCTGTTGTTGGCCATATCTTCTGAGTTTAAATTATGTTCTTCATTTGTCTGATTTTCAGAAACATTATCATTTTGAACAGTATTTTCCATAAGTTGGGATGTGATTTTTTTGATTAACGAAGAAAGAAAATCTAATGGTTTCATTTTCATGTTCTTAATATCAACGACCTGAAAAAAAGTGCAAACTTCGATTAATATGAAAGCCGAAATGTTAACAAGGTGTTAAATGATGCTAATGAAATGTTAAATCAACTGATTCTGTCGCGTAAATGAAAGAAATGGGGGTTCAAAATCGGGTTTGAACTTTGTGGGTTTAATTAAAAAAGGCTTGTAAACTTTTCGCTTACAAGCCTTTAGTAAAAGTGAGTGGAGCGTATGGGAATCGAACCCATGACCTTTAGACTGCCAGTCTAACGCTCTAGCCAACTGAGCTAACGCCCCATCACGTCAAACAAAACGGCTGCAAAAATAAAACTTTTCCCGGCTGGCAATGAATTTTTTTATCATTTCGCATTCTTCCTGAAAACGATAACCAGTCCTGCAATTATAAAAGGTAAGCTGAGAAGTTGCCCCATGTTCAGCGCCATGTTGGTTTCGAAGGTCACCTGCGGCTCTTTCACAAACTCAATTAAAAACCGTACCGCGAAAAGAAGAATGAGAAACATCCCGAAAATGAATCCCGGCTTGGGTTTGCCGTCCTTATGCCAGTAGTACCACAGCAGGTAAGCAAAAATTGCGAGGTAGCTCAGTCCTTCGTAAATCTGGGTAGGGTGGCGGGGCATTTCATCTTCTGAAGTAAAAATAAAACCCCATGGCAGCGTGGTAACATGACCATAAATTTCGGAGTTCATCAGGTTGCCCATTCGGATAAAAAACCCGCCAAGAGCTACCACGATCACCAATCGGTCGAGAACCCAGAAATAAGACTTTTTGTTTTTTCGTGAAAACAGCCAGATGGCAATCAGTATGCCGATGGCGGCTCCATGCGAGGCCAGGCCTCCCTGCCAGATTTTGAAAACCGACAGTGGATCGGAAAGAAAATAGGCTGGTTCGTAGAACATCACATGTCCCAGGCGAGCTCCTATGATCGTGGCAATGAAGACATACAAAGCCAGTTGATCGAGAAGACTTACCGGTAATTTTTCGTGCCTGAAAATCCGGATGAGTACCAGGTAGCCAAAGAAAAAGGCAGCCGCAAACAACAATCCGTACCACCTGACCGGTAAAAAGCCGGGAAATATTTCAGGATTAACGCTCCAATGGATGTAGCTGAGCATGAGAATTTTTTTGGCAAAGATATACTTTACGTCAGATTTGAACTTTTCGGAAATCGTCCTCACCATTGAATAATTTACCTACTTTTAACCCCTCATTTTTTTGAACCCCATGTTACTATATCAGATTGCATTGACTTTACTTCCTGGTGTGGGCGATGTGCTCGGGAAAAAACTCGTGGCCTATTGCGGGGGCGTCGAAGCGATTTTTAAACAAAAAAGGGTAGCTCTGGAAAAGATTCCCGGTATTGGCGAAAAACTGGTAAGCAGTATCCTGAATCACAACGTTTTGCACCGCGCTGAGGAGGAGCTGAGGTTTGTTGAAAAACACAACATCACCTCATTGTTTTACCTAGATAAAAACTACCCGGAACTTCTTAAAAATTGCGAAGACAGCCCGCTGCTTCTCTATTACAAAGGATCAGCCCCCTTGAATGTACCCAGGATTGTTAGCATCGTTGGAACCCGAAAAGCAACGGACTACGGAAAATCGGTGTGCGAAAAATTAATCAGGGGGCTGGCCGGGTACAATGTTTTGATTCTGAGTGGATTGGCCTACGGAATTGACACTTGTGCACACCGGGCTGCACTCGATAATCATCTGAATACAGTGGCGGTGCTGGGGCATGGTCTTGACCGGATCTACCCTTACCTGAACAGAAGTCTTGCCGCAAAAATGGTTGAACATGGAGGCCTGATTACCGAATTTATGAGCGGCACAACTCCTGATCGTGAAAATTTTCCACAACGAAACAGGATTATCGCAGGTATGGCTGATGCCACCGTGGTGATTGAGGCTGCAAAATCAGGCGGCGCTTTAATTACAGCCGATATTGCAAACTCTTATAGCCGCGATGTATTTGCCATTCCCGGCCGAATTGATGACACATGGTCAGAGGGCTGCAATCTGCTTATCCGCGACAACAAGGCTGCCCTGATACAAGATGCTTCAGACCTGGCCAACTTGATGGGATGGGAAAATAAAACCGAAAAATCCAAAGGGATTCAGCCTGAATTGTTCGATGAATTATCGCCCAACGAGGAAAAAATTGCCGGAATTATGAGGGTCAATGGTGAAATGGGAATTGATGAAATTGCAATCAGAAGCGATCTGAATATGACCATGGTAGCTGCGGCATTGCTCAACCTTGAGTTTAAGGGGATGGTAAGGGTTTTGCCGGGAAAGGTATATAAATACAACGGGTAAACGGGTCAGTTACTTGTTCAATCGCTATCTTCCACCACCAGAGGGTCAATTTTGATGCCGTCGTAAGAAATTTCAGCGCCGCTCCTGTAGGTGATGGTAATAATGAGCGCGCCATTGTAGTCATAGCTGAAGGCATTTCCCTCCCTGATGCCCATGTTGAAGGTAACTTCGTCTTTAATTTTTCCATTGTCCCAGTAGGTAATATGTTTACCGTTCGGTTTTCCATCAACAAATTCGCCCACAAACCTCAAGGTTCCATCGCTGTAAAAATGTTCCCATATGCCATGCCGCAAACCATAGGAATAGCCGCCTTTTTCTTTAAAATTGCCCAGGTCATAGCTCCATTGACCCTCCTCTTCACCATCAATATAATCCCCTTCGGCTATTATATCGCCCTCTTCCGAAAACTCTGTCATCATGCCGTCGGGTTTGCCGGCAATGTAGTTCTCTTCGCGAAGCAGATTTCCTGAAGGATAGTACCACAGCCACTTTCCGACTGGCCTGCCCTGTTTATCATATTCTCCGGTTTGCTCTACCCTGCCGTTCAACTGATAGAATTTCCATTTTCCAACCATTTTACCATCCTGGTAATTTCCTTCCGCTCTAAGTTCTCCGCCGGGATAATAATCTTTCCAGGGGCCGTTTCTGACGCCGTCTTCACGGGTAATTCCATCAGCAATTCGTTTTCCGTCCTGATAAACATATCCGGCTGTTATTTCTCCGGCAGTTGAATACTCCCGCCTGACCCCATGAGGCACGCCATTTTTGAAAGTCTGAAAAATAGCCACTTTTCCGTCGGGATAATAATCCCTCACGACTTCAAGTTTGGCAAGTTCTTCAGCATCCTTCTGCTGCTGACCTTCAATCCATTTTGTTGCTGTAATCAGTTTCCCTGCCTGGTCATACTCTTTGAAATATCCGTTTCGCTGATCGTTCAGAAAAAATCCTTCAAGTTTCACCAGCCCGTTTTCGTGAAAAAACTTCCAGTGTCCCTGTTTTCTGGTTTCGGAATCGAGCCGGTTGATTCGTTCGCGGCTGACCATGAAACCTTTGCGGTAAGTAGTAAGGAGAACCACGCGGCCATCGTCGGCAAACTCCTTGGCAAGCCCGTCTTCGAGGCCGTTGTCATAATTGATGGTTCTGAAAACGGCGTTGTTGGGATAATAGTAGGTTGTAAGTCCCTGCTTGATATCAGCCACAAAATTTTCTTCAATGGTTTCTCCTTCACGATAGGTTATTCTCTTTCCTTCCTTCAGGCCTGCTTTGTAATTGATAAGCAGCACTTTAACACCTTTTTCATCGTAAAACACCCAGGTGCTGTCAAGCAAAAAGTCCTTCCGGTTGCCTTCCGATTTCAACTGGCCGTTTTCGTAATAGGTTTTCCAGAATCCATCAGGTTGGCCATCGCGCATGTAACCTTCGCTTGATTTCACGCCGTTGGGGTAATAAAAAATGTTGAACCCGTTGGGATCAAACTGGCTTTGGGCTTTAGCCGGCAATATCCATATACTTGAAATTAGCAGTAAAACTGTTGTGGCGTAACGGGCTGACATAGATTGGATGTATTGGCTAAACAACGGCATGAGGGGTTTTATATTTTGATCAGGTTAAGCGTTCAGTTTTTCCTTTCCACTGCCGAAATGCAAATTGTCCGCTCTTTACCTCTGAATTTCATTTCTCCTAGAGGTGTTATTTTGTAGTCATCCGTAAGACTCATCTTTTGCAACAATTCGTCAGAAATAATCAGATTCTTATCGAATTCGTTGCAGACCGCCTCGATGCGGGCCGTGGTATTCAACACATCGCCCAGGAAGGTTATCTCTTTCTTTGTGTAACCTAACTCACCAGTTACTACCATTCCGCCATGCACACCGGCTTTAAATTGCGGAACTAGTCCGTATTTTGAGAGGTAATGGCTTGTTCTCTGGCTGATTTTATCTTCAAAAAGATAAAAACTTCTCACAGGGCTTTGCATCTTCAACCCCGGCTTCATCTTCCAGGTGATAATGGCTTCGTCCCCTACATATTTGTAAATCTCTCCTTTTGTGGCAATTACTGGCTCCGAAAGATCAAGAAAAAAATCGTTGAGCAGGTTGAGAAATGCCTTGTGGCCAATCTTTTCGGCAATCATAGTGGATGATTTCATGTCGAGAAACATAAAAATACGCTCCTCTTCAAAAGGGTTATGATAACGTCCTGTGAAAATCCTGAACAGAAAATTCTTTCCCAGGAGAGTATCAAACATGGAATATGTATTGAACAGGAAACTCATTATCAGACCGAAAACCAACCCATACATCATCGTGCTGCTGAGGATAAATTCTCTGAAATCGAATGACCAAAGGAATTCCAGGTCAAATTTGTTGAGAACGATGAAAGAAATAAAAACCGAAAAGATAATAATCAACACATACATCAATGTGCTGAAGATGAGCATTGGTAGAAAATAGCTGTTTTGAAGCTTTTTTTTGAAGAAATGTTCAAACAGAAAAATGTAGGTAAATACTTGAGCGCCAATCAGTAATCCCAAAAGAAAAATCAGTGGGTGCTTTTGAAAAAACAGGTAGGTAAATATTCCTGTGACAAATGCCGAAATGAAGGCCTGCAGCAGGAAGGACTTTATTCTTTCGGAGACGATTGTTGGCATCAGGGTTAGTATTTGTCTTTGATGGTTGCCACACCGTCCCAATCCTCGGGCAGGCCAAACTCGATGATGTTTCTGCACCGGGCTATGTAAAGTTGAGCTGCCTTGTCGAGAGGGTTTTCGTCAACGATATTTCTGAAAATCGCCAAGGCTTCATCAAAATCTTTGCTTTTGTAGAGTTGCAGACCTTTTCCAAACTGGTACTTGCTTTTTATCTTCAGGTTTTTGCTGTCGGCCGGCTCGCCATCAAGGACTTCAAAAATGTAAGCAGCTTCCTTTTTACCTTTTACCTTCACCACATCCAAAAAGCGGTAATTGTAGCGTGTTGGATCTTCAATCCTGATTAGCGTATCCTGGCTTATGATGATGGAGGTTCCGTACATTTTGGTAAGCCCTTCGATCCTGGAGGCAAGATTTACTGCATCGGAAACAACCGTTCCGTCCATTCGGCCGTGCCCGCCGACAATGCCAAGCATAAGCTTTCCGGTATGGATGCCAATACCACTCTGAATGGTCAGTTTGTTTTCGAGCTTGCGGCGGAGATTGAAATCAGCCAGTGCGGCGCGCATTTCAATGGCGGCGTCAATGGCGTTTTCAACATTTCCCATGAAAAGCGCCATGATGGAATCGCCGATGTATTTGTCAATAAAACCGTGGTTGCGCGAAATCACAGGCTCCATCTGGCTTAGATAGTCGTTGAGGAAGTCGAAAGTTTCTTTTGGGGTCATCTCCTCCGAAAGGGCAGTAAAATCGCGGATGTCGGTAAAAAGCACAGACATCTCTTTTTGCACCTGGTCGCCAAGTTGGATGTCGGTAATGCTCTCTTTTCCAAGAATATCAAGAAACTGGCGGGGCACAAACCGAAAATAGGCTTCATTCATTCTCGAAATATTGGAGATATAGCTTTCGATCCGCCCTGCCATATCGTTGTACCCCTCAGCGAGCTCTCCAATTTCATCATTGCTTCTGACGACGGTGTAGTTGACACTTTTGCGTTCCCCGGTACGCTGCATGTTGTAAATCAACTCTTTAACTGGATAAACAATGTCGAGTGTGGTCCATTTTACAAAAAGGATAAGATAAATGAACGAAACCAAAATGCCCAGGCCGATTCCGAAAAACATAATTAATCCATCGAGAACATTTACAAATACAAGGCCTCCCAGGTTTCCGGCCGGATCGGGGTCTTCGATAATCATTTTCATCATTCCGCTGTAGCGGCCGAACAGAATTGAAATCTGCTCTTCGGAAAGGGAGGTGAGTTGAAGTTCGCTAATCTTTGTGAGACTCATTATCAGGTAAACAATCACTATCGAAAGAGGCAGCAGGGTGGTCATGGCGCTCGAAATCCAAAAACGGTTTTTAATTCTCCCTTTGGCTGCTTTGAAAACTCTGCGCCTCAGCTCATCCTTTGAATAAAGATGATCTATATATTTAAGGTGTACCCTGTGCTTCTCCCAGAAGTAAACGAACAGCACGGTGAGCAGCGCCGAAAACAGGGAGATGAGCAGAAACCGGTTGAAAAGCGGAAAATCGTCGTTGAACCTGTGCTGCAGAGAGATGGTAAGAAAAATCATGTAGATGATTGTCGCCAGCAATGCTCCGCCAATAATGCCTGCATTGATCCAGGGAGACAATAAAATATACTTCTTGCAAAAAGCAAAAAGGCGGTCGGAAATCTTCCTGTTCCTTCGCTTTCGGCGGAAATATCTTTTAAACGGGTAATTGAAAACAAAGCCAGCCAGCAAACTAACCAGCAGTGCGTTGAACAGGAAATTGAACGAGTTGTTAAGAAGCTGATTTTGCGAGTCTTTTATCGTTTGCCCTTCATGTTTTACCTTAAAAAGCCCCTCATCTTCCGAAATATTTTCCCTTACGATCGTATCATTGATTACCGGCGCAGAGGTGGTTTCTTGTTTGTCCTGGTTGAGAAGTGCGCCGCTTTTTTCGATTAGCGCCGGTAAGCCCTGTAAAAGCAAAAAACCTGCAAAGGGCAATACTAATAAAAGGTATAGTAATGCAGAGGTAAAGTAGATGCGAAGCCCGAAAAAGCTGGGTATTTTATTCCGGTGATCCATCACATCAGGTGGATTGGTTTATCAGATTCTTTTGTTTCGGTTAATAAGCGACAATCTAATCATTGCAATCAATTCGGCGGAGCTGATTGGTTTGATAAAAAAATCATCCATACCAGCTTCAAAACATTGTTGTCGGGTGGCAGAGACTATGAAAGCCGACTGCCCGATAATTACAACGTCCGGTTTAAGAAGCCTGAGTTCGCGTGCAGCTTCAACTCCGCTGATGCCTGGAAGGTTAATATCCATCAGCACAACATCTATCTTCTTGTTTTCCAGAGCCTTTCGGATACCTTCAAGTCCCGTTTTGGCGTGTTCAATCTTTGCGGACGTGGGCTCAAGTGCAGCTTTGATGATTTCGTAGTTTGCTACAACATCATCAACAATCAGAATCGTCCTGTATTTCCAATTGACCCGCACGCTCAACGGATCTCTGTATTTTTTTCCCATTTTTTTTGCAGTCGTTAGCAGTAATAAAAAAACAAGTTGACAAAAATATAAAAAGAAAGATCAATAAAAAAATAACAGGCTTTTGATAACGAAACCTAAAGTTAAATATTGACTTTTCATTAAACTATCTCTTAAACAATTATTTACAATTCAGATCTAACAGCCATTTCCTTCAGAATACTACCGATCACCGAAGGGAAATATTGATGCTCCAACCGATGAATTTTATGGGCAAGCATTTCGGGAGTATCCTCTTTATCCACATCGCATGTGGCCTGAAAAACGATCAGACCGTTGTCGTATCTCTCGTCCACATAATGAATAGTAATTCCGCTCATCTTCTCTCCGGCATTAATTACAGCGCTGTGAACCCTTTCGCCGTACATCCCCTTCCCACCGTATTTGGGGAGCAATGCCGGATGAATGTTGAGAATGCGCATCGGAAATGCTTTGATGAAGTAATCAGGTATCAGCCACAGAAAGCCAGCCAGCACAACCATGTCAATCCGGGCATCCCGGCACCAGCGCAGAACTTCATCCGATTGGTAAAACAATTTCCTGTCGAAGGTTTTGAATGGAATGCCAAGATTTGCAGCACGTTTCAAAACATAGGCATTCTCATTGTTTGACAAAATCAATGCAACCATGGCAAAGCCACTACCCTCAAAATACTCTACAATTCTTTGGGCATTTGATCCATTACCAGATGCAAATATTGCGATTCGGTACATTATATACTGTCACTCTTTCAGGTTTCAAAGAAAAGCATCTTTAGCCGAATAATTGCAAATTTTGACAAATTTTCTGATTCTAACGATAAAACAGTGCCCCGAAGCCCCTTTCAAAAACAACTCAAAACTTTGTTTACCATCAATTTACAGTCACTTTTTATAATTTGTTATCAAAATATTTTTGGCCATCAGCGGTAAAAGTATTTCCTTTGCCGCCAGTTTAACTAAAAAATATAAAAGTATGTCTGACATTGCAACAAGAGTTAAATCTATTATCGTTGACAAACTTGGTGTTGACGAAAACGAAGTAACACCACAAGCCAGTTTCACAAATGATCTTGGCGCTGATTCGCTTGATACCGTTGAGCTCATCATGGAGTTCGAAAAGGAATTCAACATTGCAATTCCTGATGATCAGGCCGAAAAGATTGGCACTGTAGGAGATGCAATAGCCTACATCGAGGCAAATGCAAAATAAATCAATCCTGCCGCAATGAATCTAAAACGAGTTGTCGTTACAGGATTAGGCGCCATTACCCCATTAGGAAACACTGTCGAAGAATTCTGGAACAGTATCATTAATGGGGTAAGCGGCGCTGCTGCTATTACACGCTTCGACGCATCAAAGTTTAAAACCCAGTTTGCGTGTGAAGTAAAAAATTATGACCCTGTAAACTATTTCGACCGCAAAGAGGTACGAAAAATTGATCCGTATGTTCAATATGCCATGATTGCAGCCGATCAGGCTATTACGGATGCCAATCTCAACACTGATGCTATTGACAAGGACAGGGTCGGTGTGATCATAGCATCAGGAATCGGAGGGTTTACCTCATTTTTGCAGGAGGTAATTGAATATGCAAAAGGTGATGGAACCCCAAGATTCAACCCGTTTTTCATTCCGAAGATCATCGGAGATATTGCTTCCGGGCATATTTCGATAAAATATGGTTTCCGCGGCCCCAACTACGCCACTACATCAGCCTGTGCATCAGCAGGTCATGCCATCATTGATGCATTCAATCATATCAGGCTCGGCAAAGCAGATGCATTTGTTGCCGGAGGAGCAGAAGCAGGTGTTAATCCCGCTGGTATTGGCGGATTTAACGCTATGCACGCCATTTCAACCCGCAACGATGATCCGAAAACAGCCTCTCGTCCCTTTGACAAAGACAGAGATGGATTTGTGCTTGGCGAAGGCGGCGGCGTAATCATCGTCGAAGAATACGAGCATGCCCTCAGGCGTGGCGCTAAAATTTATGCCGAAATAGCCGGCGAAGGCAGCACAGCCGACGCTCACCATATTACCTCTCCCCACCCGGAAGGTCTCGGAGCACGCATGGCCATGAAACTTGCCATCGAAGATGCAGGTATGAAACCCGAAGAGGTAGATCACATCAATACCCACGGCACTTCAACACCGGTTGGCGACATTGCCGAACCAAAAGCTGTTGCTGCTTTGTTTGGCGAACATGCCTACAAAATTAATCTGAATGCCACTAAATCAATGCATGGCCATCTTCTGGGCGCTGCTGCGGTGGTAGAAGTTATTGCCACTATTCTTACGGTAAAAAATGGAATCATACCTCCAACCATCAATCACTTTACTGACGATCCGGAGATTGATAACAACCTTAACTTTACCTTTAATAAGGCCGTTAAGAGAGAGGTAAATTTTGCCCTGTCCAATGCTTTTGGATTTGGCGGGCACAACACCTGTATTGCCATCAGAAAGTTGAAGGATTAATCGGATTAACTTTGATTTTGTTCAGTAGAGTAAAGGCCTGTTTTTCTTCCGATAAAAATCTGATCATTTCGTTGAAGAACATTTTCGGATTTTATCCGGGCAATGTTACTTTGTACAAACTGGCGCTGCTCCACCGTTCAGCAGCCACCGAACAAAACGGCCACAAAATTTCCAACGAACGCCTGGAGTACCTTGGAGATGCCGTTCTAAGTTCAATTGTTGCAGACTATCTCTTCAAAAGATTCCCTTACCGCGAAGAGGGCTTCCTCACCGAAATGCGTTCCAAACTGGTCAGCCGCGAACAGCTTAACAAACTCGCAGCAAAAATGGGTATTGACCAGTTCATTCAATCCAACCAGGACTCGAAGAGCTATTTCCGATCAATGATGGGCGATGCTTTTGAAGCGCTCATCGGCGCCATTTACCTCGACAAAGGCTACACTTTCACCAAGCGAATTGTCATCAACAGGATAATCAATGTCCATTTCGACATCGAAGGGCTGGAGAAGCTGGAGAATAATTTCAAGAGTAAGCTGATCGAATGGTCGCAAAAAGAGCGTAAAGAGGTAAAGTTCAGTGTGGTAAACGAAATAGGGACAGGCAGCAAAAAGCAGTACCTGGTCGAAATTTCGATTGATGAGAAAGTTTACGCAAATGGGTGTGATTTTTCGATAAAAGGCGCCGAAAAAATTGCAGCCGAGAAAGCTGTTGCACAACTTCAGCTCGAAGAGAACCCGGCTTAGCTCTGCCATTTGGGCCAGGTTTTTATTAGGGATTTTGCCTGGAAAAACATCAGCACTTCCTTTACACGATCGCTACCATGCTCACGTCGTCGCCGACCATATTTATGGTCATTCCGTAGGGTTTGTTGGCCGGGATTTCGATTTGGCGACGCTGGTTTTGAAGTCAAGGTTGCAATAAGTAAATGGCAGCCCTGAATATAGGACTGCCATTGTTAAACATTACAATTTTTTATAAACAATCGCCACCACGCTCACATCATCGCCGCCCATGTTGATGGTCATTCCGTAAGGTTTGTTAGCGGGGATTTCGATTTGGGCAGCGCCGGTTTTGCCGGTGAGTTGCTCCCAGATCGTAACTGCCTGGTGAACGCCGGTTCCGCCTGTTGGGTGACCCCAGCCAACGAGTCCACCGGTGGTGTTAATCGGAATCTGGCCATTGCGGGCGGTTTTTCCCTCATACACAAAAGCAGCGCCTTCGCCGGGCTTGGCAAATCCAAGAGCCTCTACTGCAAGGACGCCGGCAATGGAGAAACAGTCGTGGGTTTCGATGGTAGCCAGGTCGTGAATGGTGATGCCGGCATGGGCTAAAGCTTTGTGTGCCGCATCCTTTATGGTTTCCATCACAGTGCGGTCGGTTGGATCTTTGGTGATGTCGCGCTCTGAAGTGGCAAATCCGACCACTTCAACGGCGTCTTTCCTGTCAATACCACATTTTGCCAGTCCTTCTTCCGAGAGAATCGCAATGGCGCATGCTGCATCGGAAACCTTGGAGCAGTCGAGCACATTCAGATGATCCACAAAGGTTTTTCCGTTGGGTTCCATTTTGAAACAGACGCCTTCGGGATCAGGGGTTGTGTTATGAAATTCCTGAGCTGTTGGGCAAAGCCTTGCATTTTCGATGGCGTTGCGGTACCAGCGCGAGAGGCCTTTGCGGGTGTATTCTTTGCCATATTTTTCGTAGTAAGCGCCTGCCCGGTCGCTGAACTGGCCGGGAAAGAAGTAAGCGTGGCCTTGTTTGCGTTTCTGGAACCAGCCTGCGCCGGCCAGCACATCAGCGCCATAAATGGCTTTCATGGTGTTCTGCACTTCCACGCCAAGCGAAAGGACGGTGTCAGCGCCAGCCAAAACACTCTTAATCCCGGTGATTAAAGCCATTCCTCCTGAAGCGCAGGCTGCTTCAACACGAATGCTCGGTTTGAACTTCAAGCCTTCGTCAATCATGGGGATAAAGCCGGCCAGGTGTCCCTGGTTGTTGAACCGCGACGCCATAAAATTGCCGATCACACTCTCGTCCACGTTTTTTGCTCCGCCTATCTGCGCCAGCGTTCCCTGGCCGGCTTCAGAAATGTAATGTTCCAGCCCTGGTCTTTCCTTTTTGGGGTTGAACTCTTTTCGTCCGGTTCCCATCGAAATAGTGTTGTAACCGGCTGCCATATATACTTTTCGCTGCATCTTTTTCATCGTTGTATCCTCCTTAATTTAAATAGTTATTGATTGGGCCGTAGGCATGGAAAAATCCCGTGAGCATTACCGTGTTAACATCCTCGTCGTTATTGGCAACCCCCGTGTTTACGAGCTGTTTGCCGATTTCCACAGAGCGGCGGTGATAGGTTTTGGTCAGTTGTGCGCCAATAGATCGCATGTTTTTGATACCGTCAAAATGCTTTTTGAGGAGCTCCTCTTTGTTTTTGCAGAAATTCAGCACTTTCCAGGGTTGCGCGCCTTCGGGGAGGGGTCCGAGATATTCGTCGCATTTTGGCGCAAATTCCTGAACCGGAACATAGGCTCTTTTCTGCAAATCGTAAATGGCAACCGGTTTTCCTTTTTCATATTTCAGAAACCCATCTTTTTGTGAACCATCAGAATTCTGACCTCCTTTTACTCCCAGATCAAAAAGCTGGTCGAGCATCGGGCTGTGAAGGTTTTCGCCAGGATTGTGGGGATTCATCACACCCATAATAAAACGAACCACGTCAATACCCACATAATCAATCAACTGGAAGATGCCCATCGGCCGGATCAGGAAATCCTGCGAAACCCTGTTAATGATGTAAACCGATTCGGCAAACGTGAACTCTTTCATCAGCTTTTCGGCTTCGCTGATTCCATGCAGCGCATCGCGCATGAAGTGACCGTTGCCGATAAATCCGGCGAAATCGTTGGAAGGAACAACTACCTTTTTCAGGTTTTTGGCGTAAAGTTTTGCAAAATCCACCATTTCAGCCTGATTATCCTTGATTGAGATCAGCTCCACAAGCCGCTGAACGGCAGGCGGGTTGTAGAAGTGGAAGCCGAGAATGCGTCCACCCAGGCCGGCTTCGGTGTTCAGCAGGTTGATCGGGATGGAAGAGGTGTTAGTGAAAAACCAGGGTTTGCTGGGATTGTTCTGATCAATCTGTTTGAAAATCTTCACTTTGAGTGCCTGGTTTTCGGCTATGGCTTCAAAGATAAGATTGGAGCTGTAAGCCGATTCGATGGTGGTTACAGGCCTCACGAGGTTCATCACGTCAAAGATGTACTCATCAATGATCTGGCCGTTTTCGATCAGGTCGGCACGGTCGGCATAGGCTTCGCGAAGCCAGACCATTTTCTTTTCGGCAAGTTTCCTCACCTGCACTTTCAGGTACTTCATCAACCCGGCCAGACCATCTTCTGAAAGGTCTATGGCGTTGATTACAAATGTTTTGCCTTTGTTTTCAGGCTTTAAGCTAAGATTGGCCATTTCGATGGCAGTGAGCAGCAGAATACCGCTGCCCATCTTCCCGGCAGCCCCTAACACGCTCACTTTCTGAAGTCTTTCGTCGTAGTTCATGTTTTTTGTTTTTTTGAAATAATCAATATTCGCTAAAAAAAATTTATTCAAACTCAGGGCTAAAATCCCCCCCTTCGTCGGGGCTTGCATCCCTTACTGGCTACCCACTGAATCCTGCCTACTTCCTTACTCCCACTTTGGTTGCTCCTTATTCAAAAACGCTTTCATCCCGGTTTCACCCTCGTTGCCAGCGCCAAAGAGCGATCCGAAATTGAGGGCTTCCAGTTCGCATCCATCTTCAAATTTTCCTTCCAATCCTTTTCTCACCACGCTTTTGATGAGTTTTACCGCTTTCGGTCCTTTGGATGCTATCAGCCGGGCTATTTTCATGGTTTCTTCGATCAGCATTTCGGGTTCGACCACTTTTTGCACCAGTCCGATCCGCAAAGCATCTGCAGCGCCGATCATTTCGGCAGTCATCAGCAGGTAGAGCGCATCGGCCAGCCCGACAAGGCGCGGTAACCGCTGGGTAGCGGCATAACCGGGGATAAGTCCGAGGTTGACCTCCGGTTGCCCGAATTTTGCTTTTGAACTGGCAATCCTGAAATCGCAGCCCATGGCAAGTTCCAGTCCTCCGCCCAATGCAAATCCGTTGATAGCGGCTATTACCGGGATTTCCATCTTTTCAAGACTTCTGAAGGTGTTTTGACCGAGCCGTGAGAAGGCGCTGCCCTCCTCCTGATTTTTATTTACCATTTCGGCAATGTCGGCGCCGGCCACAAAGGCTTTCCCTTCGCCTGTTATCACCATCACTTTTACTTCGGGCATGCCGCTGACCTTTTCGATCATGGCATCCATCTCATTGAAAAACCTGGTATTCAATGCATTCAGGGCTTTCGGCCGGCTGATGGTTACCAGCGCAATACCCTCTTCGACAGCGAGATTTAGTATTTCAAATTCCATATCCGATAAATTTTCAAAAATTTTTGTCAAACTTAGTAAAATTCGATTAAACCAAACCAGTTATCTTTGCGTTCAATTAAAAATGAGAGCGTTGGACAAATTTTATCATAAACTCCTGTCAGTCATTTTAGCCCTGACGTTGTTCGTAACAACAACAGGGTTAAATATTTACACCCATTCCTGCGGGTGCTGCAAGAGTTTTGATGTTTCGCTGACTGCATTTGACGAGTGTTGCCCGCATGAGGCTGAAATGGTTTGCAGCCACACATCCGACGATCATCAGGAATGCTGTTCGGAAAGCGGCTCGCAAATGCCCACCCCTAAGCACCAGTGCAAATCGTCGGGTTGCTGCGATTATCAGCATCATTTTTTAAAGATGACGGAGGATTTTCAATTCACCCTGAAGATCAGCATTCCCCGCATTTCCGAGTTTCCCGTTCCTGAAATTATGATCGTCAATGAATCAGATAGTTTCACTTTGCACGAAAGTTTTGTCATTGACGGCTATTCCTTGCCTCCGCCGTTGCCTGCGGGCAGAGTTTTTCATGTAATGAACCAATCACTTAAGATCGCTCCTCCTTCATCAATTCCTGTCCGGAAAATTTGCCTGGGATAATTCATCCCAATTACCGTATTTTTCCGATCCACTACCCTGTCAGCTATTCTTTTATGCTGATCTTCAGGAATTAACATTTTCTATTTTCACAGGAATTAATCATGAAAAAAATTCAAATTATCATTCTAATTTTCATCTTTGCGCACTTAGGGGCCGTTGCGCAGAAAATATCAGGAAAAGTTTACGGCCTTGATGAGAGGGATAAAAAAGTACCCCTGACCGGCGTAAATGTTTACTGGTCGCACAACCTTCAGGGCACTACTACCGACCAAAAGGGTTTTTTCAGCATAACCAAAAGCGATCACCACGAGCACGATGAGGATGGCAACTGTCTCACCGAAGGTCACGATGACCATATGCTGGTTTTCAGCTTTGTGGGTTATGTTAACGACACCATTCATGTTCATCATGACATGCGGAATTTTGAGATCGTGCTTTCCACCATCAGCGAGCTCGAAGGTGTTGAAATCAGCGCCAGACAAGCAGGTGCTTTTATTTCAAGAATTGACCCGATTGTAACCCAACAGATCAATCGGCATGAGTTGCAAAAGGCCGCCTGCTGCAATCTTTCGGAGAGTTTTGAAACCAATGCTTCGGTGGATGTGAACTACAGCGATGCCGTTACGGGGGCAAAGCAGATTCAGTTGCTCGGGCTAAGCGGCATTTACAGCCAGTTGATGACCGAGAATATCCCCAACTTCAACGGCCTGTCGAACAGCTATGGGCTAATGTGGGTTCCGGGCACC
>Ga0116204_1000904_pt1 | contig 16823 bp, 16 predicted proteins | sample LakKivwa52mmetaG_FD_94481 | JGI IMG/M metagenome (GOLD analysis project Ga0116204, IMG submission 94481) | Anoxic lake water microbial communities from Lake Kivu, Rwanda to study Microbial Dark Matter (Phase II) - Lake Kivu water 52m metaG | ecosystem: Environmental > Aquatic > Freshwater > Lake...
AAGCGGGTGCCACGATCCTGCGCGGCGGAGCGTTCAAGCCGAGGACTTCGCCATATGCGTTCCAGGGACTGGGCCTTAAGGGATTGAAATTTCTGGCAGACGCCAGAGAAGAGACGGGGCTTAAGATAGTCACGGAGCTCATGGATATACGGGATCTCGATATGGTATCGAAATATACCGATATCATACAGATAGGCGCCAGGAATATGCAGAACTTTAATCTTCTTCGCGAGGTCGGCAAGACCAGGATGCCGGTGTTATTAAAGCGCGGCATGGCCAATACCATAAAGGAGCTTCTTATGTCGGCGGAGTATCTCCTGTCCGAAGGGAATTTTAGCGTGATACTTTGCGAAAGAGGGATAAGGACTTTTGAGGACGCGACACGCTTTACTCTGGACGTGAGCGCGGTGCCTGTAATAAAGAGCCTTAGTCATCTTCCGGTCATAATCGATCCGTCCCATGCGACCGGCAAGTGGGGGCTCGTAGGGCCCGCGGCCAGGGCGGGCGTAGCGTCAGGCGCGGACGGGCTTATAATAGAGGTCCACCCGAACCCGGAAGAGGCTATGTCGGACGGAGAGCAGTCGCTGTATCCGGAGAACTTCGCGACGCTCATGAAAGAGATAAAAAAAGTAGCGGAGGCAGTAGGAAGGGAAATATAAATAACAAATTACAAATTCCAAATAACAAATAAGCTTCAAATTCCAAATTTCAAATTGTAATTGGAGCTTAATATTTGGAATTTATTTGGGATTTGATGCTTGAGATTTGGAGCTTATGCGTATGAGGCAGTTTAAGAGAGTTACTATAATAGGCGTGGGGCTGATCGGCGGATCGATAGGCCTTGCCGTTAAGAAGAAACGCCTCGCCAGGGAAGTCGTGGGCGTCTTCAGGCGTAGTTCCACTATGCGGAAAGCCCTTACAAAGAGAGCGGTAGACCGCGCGACGATGAATATCCGGGAAGGTGTAAAAGGAGCCGATATCATAATCGTCGCAAGCCCGGTCTATTCTATACCGGACCTGGTGGGCGAAGCGATGAGATATGCCTCCCCCGGTGCCGTAATAACCGACGTGGGTTCCACTAAGTCCTGGGTAATGAAAGAAATAGCCGGGCTTAAGAAGCCTAAGACTTCGGTCTCTTTTATCGGATCGCACCCTATGGCGGGATCGGAACACGCCGGCGTGGAATTTGCGAGAGCCGGCCTGTTGGAGGGGTCGCCCTGCATAGTCGTTAAACCAGAAGGTAAGGACAACAAAGCTTTCGGTAAGATATCCGGTTTCTGGAAGTCTCTCGGAGCAAGGGTAAGCGCCATGACGCCGGAAGAACACGACAGGGCGATAGCCTTGGTCAGCCATCTCCCGCATATCGTTGCGTTCAGCCTTGCCGCAAGCGTTCCTGTGGGTATATTGAGATATGCGGCTGAAGGTTTTAAAGATACGACGAGAGTCGCTTCAAGCGACCCTAAACTGTGGGCCGATATATTTCTTTCTAATAGGATTGAGGTGCTTCGCTCGGCCAGAGCATTCGAAGCAAGTTATAAGGGGCTTGTAAAAGCGTTATCGGCGGGAAGCTACCGCCGGGTGGCGAAGATACTCGGTAAGGCAAAAGCAAGGCGCGATAAATTCACCTATGGCAAGACAGCGTAATAAGAAGGTCATAGCTATAGACGGGCCTGCCGGCAGCGGCAAAAGCACCGTGTCGAAGATGTTAGCAAAACGCCTCGGCCTTTTGTATATAGATACAGGAGCCATGTACAGGGCTCTTACTTTGAAAGCGATGCGGCTGGGCGCCGATCTGGAAGACGAAGGCGGCCTCGTAGAGTTAGCCAGATCCACCGACATAGACCTTGGAGCCGATGACGGGCGCCAGGTCGTTCTTCTGGACGGTGAGGATGTGGCAGGGCTAATAAGGACAGCGGATCTCACCAATAAGGTTAAGTATGTCGCCAGAGTTCCGGGTGTCAGGCAAGAGATGGTAAGGATGCAGCGGCGTATGGGTGAAAAGTCCGGGGCTGTAATGGAGGGCCGTGACATAACGACCGTCGTATTTCCGGACGCCGATTATAAGTTCTACCTAGACGCCGATCCGAAAGAGAGGGCTCACCGCAGGTTCAAAGAGCTTAAGGCATCCGGCAGTCCGGTGACGCTGGAAGAGATAGATAGGGACGTTGCGGCAAGGGACGAATCTGATATGGCGCGTTCTGTCGGCGCCCTCAAGGTGGCCGATGACGCCATCGTCATAGATACTACGGATCTTTCGATAGACGGGGTAGTTGATAAGGTGCTGTCGTATATGCGTGATACCAGCGACCAGCGACCAGCGACCAACGACCGATGAAAGTTCGACTTGCAAAACGGACCGGTTTTTGTTTCGGCGTGAAGCGCGCGGTCCTTATGGCCGAAGCGGCCCTGAAAGAGAAGAGACCGATATATTCGCTGGGTTCGCTCATTCACAACCAGCAGGTCGTCAGGGCTCTTGCCGCAAAAGGGCTTAGGATAGCCGGAAATGTTTCGGATATAAAGGGCGGGACGTGCGTCATATCGTCCCATGGGATAAGCCCGGTCATATCGAAGAAGATATCGGATAAAGGGGTAAACGTGATAGATACGACCTGTCCCTTTGTCCTGCGGGCGCAGAAGATAGCCAGGAGTTCAAGCTGCGCCGGATACAGAGTGATAATAGTGGGGGACGCGAAGCACCCTGAGATAAAAGCGCTTGTAGATTTTGTATCGACTCAGGCGATAGTGGTAAAAAGCGGCTTGGCGGCCCGGGCATTAAAGCTGGACCCAAAAGCCAAATATATAGTGATAGCCCAGACCACTCAGGACCGGGCCAATTTTGCCGAAGCCGTAAAGGCGATATCGGCAAAGCGGACAAAAGGTTTAAAGATCTTTAACACGATATGCAGGGATGCAGGGGAGCGGCAGGGAGCCGCCATGCGCCTTGCGCGGACCGTCGACGCGATCTTTGTCGTCGGCGGAAAGTCCAGCGCCAACACGAGACGTCTGTACGAAGTCTCGAAGCGCCGGGCAAAAAAAGCGCGTCTTATCGAAACGGAAGACGAAATTAAGGGAAGTTGGCTTAAAGGAATATCTTCCGTAGGGATAACGAGCGGCGCGTCCACTCCGGAGTGGGTGGTGAAGAAAGTGGTAAAAAAAATCCTAGAGAAAGGGGCAGTGCATTAACAATGGTAGAAGAAAAGTACGATGTGACAGAAAATGATCAAAATGAAACGGGGGAGGTTAAGAAGAGCGAGTTCGCTCTCCTGTATGAACAGAGCGTAGCCGCGACTATCAAGGAGGGCCAGATAGTAAAGGGCCGCGTCATAGGAGTGACCCCGAAAGACGTCATCGTCGATATAGGCTACAAATCCGAAGGCGCGATAGCCATCTCTGAATTCTCGGATCCCGAATCGATCAAAATAGGCGACGAGATGGATGTCTATCTGGAATCAAAAGAGGACGATAGCGGCATGGTCGTCCTTTCGAAGCAGAAAGCCGAACGCGCGGTAGGCTGGGAGATGGTGGTAGCCCGCTACGGCGAAGGTGATATTGTGGACGGCAAGGTAACCAAGAAAGTCAAAGGCGGTTTCATGGTGAATGTCGGTGTTGAAGCCTTCCTGCCGGCCAGCCTTACGGCCATGAAGGGTTTCGTTAACCTAAATCAGCTGATCGGCCAGACCTTCCAGTTCAAGATCGTAAAGATCAATAAACCGAGGAAGAATATCGTAGTGTCGAGAAAAGACGCTCTGCAGCAGCAGAAGGATGAGGACAAGAAAAAGATCCTTGAGAACCTCGTCAAGGGAGCGATGGCTTCCGGCATAGTCCGTAACATCACCGACTTCGGAGCCTTCGTGGACCTGGGCGGAGGCATGACGGGCCTTTTGCACATCACCGACATGAGCTGGGGCAGGGTTTCGCATCCCAGCGAGGTCGTGGCTATAGGCGATACGATAGAAGTCATGATACTCGACTTCGATAAGGATAACGGAAGGGTCTCCCTGGGTTTAAAGCAAAAGAGCCAAAACCCGTGGGAAACTGTCGATGCCAAGTATCCCGCCGGATCGAAAGTGAAGGGCACCGTGGTTAATATAGTTCCTTACGGCGCTTTCGTGGAACTCGAAAAAGGCGTCGAGGGGCTTCTCCATATATCGGAGCTTTCGTGGACCAAGAAGTACGCTAATCCTAACGAGCTTCTGGCGATGGGCGACAGGGTGGAGGTCCAGGTATTGGAACTCGACAAGTCGAACAGGAAAATATCGCTGGGCTTAAAGCAGCTTGAGGCCAATCCGTGGATAGGTGTCGAGGAAAAGTACGCGGTGGGGGCTACCGTGAAAGGGAAGATCCGCAACCTTACCGATTACGGGGCCTTCGTGGAGCTTGAGGACGGTATAGACGGGCTTGTTCACGTATCCGACATATCATGGACCAAGCGCATCGGCCACCCGAAGGATGTCTTCAAAAAAGGCGAGAAGATAGAGGCGGTCGTACTTGCCGTGGATTCGGCAAATAGGCGCATATCTCTCGGGGTCAAGCAGACGACTCCCGACCCCTGGGATGATATCGCTTCCAAGTACATACAGGATAGCGTCATGGACGGCAGAGTGACCAAAGTCGCCAATTTCGGCCTCTTTATCGAGATAGATAAAGAGCTGGAAGGCCTTGCGCACATTTCCGAAATACCGATGGCCGAGGGCGAGAAGCTCGAGGACAAGTATAAGGTAGATCAGGAAGTGAAGGCCAGGGTGCTTAAGGTAGATTCGATACAGCATAAGATAGCGTTGAGTCTGAAGTAAGGGATCGTTATGCGAAAATCTTCCGACTTAGAACGCGCAGCCGTAAAGGATGTTTCCGGGTTCATGGCTGCTGCGGCCAGGACCGCGCCTAAAACGCGCGGACTGGATAATATAGAGACGATCGTCATAGAGGATAGTTCCGACAGGGCCAAGCTCATTAAAAAGATGGAAGAGCTTTCCGCAAAACTTGGCAAGCCCAGCATGGCGCGGGATGCCGGCTCGATAAAAGAGGCGCCCCATATAGTGGTGATCGGCGTCCGGTCGGTTCCGGCCGGCCTCGATTGCGGATTTTGCGGATATGGTACATGCGCCGCATTGGCCAGGTCGCTCGGCGTATGCGCGTATAACTCGATCGACCTCGGTATTGCCGTCGGCTCGGCAATCTCGATCGCTTCTGATTTTCGCATAGATAATCGAGTGATGTATTCGATAGGCAAAGCCGCTATGGACCTAGGCCTGTTTGGCAAGGATATAAAGCAGGCGCTAGGTATTCCGCTTAGCGTAACCGGTAAAAGTCCGTATTTCGACAGGAAATAGAAAGGATAGCTATAAGCTGTAAGTTGTAAGAGAAAAACTTATAGCTTAAAGCTTATAGCTTACAGCTTAACGATGGAAAAGAGCATAGATAAGCAGCTGGAGCTCATAAAACGCGGGGCCGTTGAGGTGATACAGCTTGACGGCCTTAAGGAGAAGCTCGAGCGCGCGATCAAGGACAATAAGCCGCTTGTAGTGAAAGCGGGCTTCGATCCTACTGCGCCTGATATTCACCTCGGCCACACGGTGCTATTAAGGAAGATGCGCCATTTTCAGGACCTGGGGCACAAGGTCGCCTTTCTTATAGGCGACTATACAGCCATGATAGGCGATCCGTCAGGGCAATCTAAGACACGACCGCGTCTGACAAAAGACGAGGTTGCAATCAACGCCAGGACCTATGAGCGTCAGGTATCGAAGGTGCTGGACATTAATAAGCTCGATATACGATTTAACAGCGAATGGCTCGGAAAGATGACAGCAGCGAATATCGGCGAGTTGATGGCAAAGTACTCAGTCGCGCGTATACTCGAGCGCGACGATTTTTCCGAACGCTATAAACAGAAGCAGACCATCACGATGTTAGAATTTCTGTATCCGCTATTGCAGGGTTACGATTCCGTGGCTCTAAAAGCCGACATAGAACTGGGCGGCAACGACCAGAAGTTCAACCTGCTGGTCGGGCGAGACATCCAGACCGCCTATGGACAGGAAGAGCAGATCGTGATCACGATGCCGCTTCTCGAGGGGCTCGATGGCGTCAACAAGATGTCGAAGTCGCTTGGCAATTACGTCGGGATAAACGATACGGCAAAGGACATATTCGGCAAGCTGATGTCGATTTCCGACGATCTGATGTGGAAGTATTACGAGCTGCTTACCGACGAAGATGTTGTGAAAATAAAGAAAGAAGTATCCGACGGCAGGCTGCATCCAAAAGAAGCGAAAGTGAGGCTTGCCAGGATAATAACCGTCCAATACCATGGTAAATCCGAAGCCGACAAACAGGCCGAAGAGTTCGACCGCGCGTTCAAAGATAAAGGGTTTCCCAAAGATATCCGGCTGCAGGAATTATCGCTGGGGCCCAAAGCCACCATCCTGGATGTACTGGTCGAGGGTACAAAGCTCCTGTCGAGCAGAGGAGAGGCTAAACGGAAGATCCAGGAAGGCGCCGTAGAACTGGACGGCGTCCGGGTGGGCGATGTCGGTATAGTCATGGCCTCCGGCAAAGAGTATGAAGTGAGGGTAGGAAAGCGTTTTGCCAGGGTATTCCTCAAATAGCCGAAGTATTTTAAAATAAATCTTGACAAAAACCGGCAATATGCTATATTAGCTGACACCCAAGATGCTGATGGCAGGGGTTCCTGGATACAGTCTCTTGGAAAAAGGAGAAGGTATTGATCACTTCACCTTGACAATTTTGGAGTAAGCTTTTAAAGAATAGAGGATGAATACTTAAGACATCTATCGATGTCTTTTTTATTATATGACCCGTCCCCTGGATGGGTTTTTTTGTCGCATCTTGGGTCTTACTCAGGATGCGATCCTGAGCGAAAGCGAAGGATCTCTGTTCTTTCACAACGAGTTTTGACCGACCAAGCAATCGCAATTTTTAAACCGGGGTTTAAACCCAGGTTTTAAGGAATTGCGGGAATAAGCCAAGACGAATTCTCTTAAGGATATTACAATTGGAGAGTTTGATCCTGGCTCAGAGTGAACGCTGGCGGCGTGGATTAGGCATGCAAGTCGAACGATCCAGCAATGGATAGTGGCGAAAGGGTGAGTAACGCGTGAGCAATCTACCTTCAAATGGGGAATAACCTTGGGAAACCGAGGCTAAAACCGCATGAGACCACGGCCTGGCATCAGGCTGTGATCAAAAGTGGGGACCGCAAGGCCTGCTGTTTGAAGATGAGCTCGCGTCCTATCAGCTTGTTGGCGGGGTAACGGCCCACCAAGGCTTTTGACGGGTAGCTGGTCTGAGAGGATGGTCAGCCACATTGGGACTGAGACACTGCCCAGACTCCTACGGGAGGCTGCAGTCGAGGATCTTTTGCAATGCCCGAAAGGGTGACAATGCGACGCCGCGTGTGTGATGAAGGTCTTCGGATCGTAAAACACTGTCGGCCGGGAGGAATCTCTGGAGGCTTAACAAGCCTGCAGGGTGACAGTACCGGCAAAGGAAGCCACGGCTAACTCCGTGCCAGCAGCCGCGGTAATACGGAGGTGGCAGGCGTTACTCGGATTGATTGGGTGTAAAGGGCATGTAGGCGGTGCGCTAAGTCGAATGTGAAATCCCTTGGCTTAACCAAGGAACTGCACTCGAAACTGGCGTACTTGAGTGATGGAGAGGAAAGCGGAATTCCCGGTGTAACAGTGAAATGTGTAGATATCGGGAGGAACACCAGTGGCGAAGGCGGCTTTCTGGACATCTACTGACGCTGAAATGCGAAAGCTAGGGGAGCAAACAGGATTAGATACCCTGGTAGTCCTAGCCGTAAACGATGTGCACTAGGTGTCGGGCCCTCTGGGCTCGGTGCCGCAGTTAACACTTTAAGTGCACCACCTGGGGAGTACGGTCGCAAGACTGAAACTCAAAGGAATTGACGGGGACCCGCACAAGCGGTGGAGCATGTGGTTTAATACGACGCTACGCGTGGAACCTTACCAGGACTTGACATGTATTTGAAATCTTAGCGAAAGCTAGGACCTGTCCTAAAGACACAGATACACAGGTGTTGCATGGCTGTCGTCAGCTCGTGTCGTGAGATGTTGGGTTAAGTCCCGCAACGAGCGCAACCCCTGTTGTTAGTTGCCAGCCCGCAAGGGCGCACTCTAGCAAGACTGCCAGTGTTTAACTGGAGGAAGGTGGGGACGACGTCAAGTCAGTACGGCCCTTATGTCCTGGGCTACACACGTGCTACAATCCCGGCTACAAAGAGCAGCGATACCGTAAGGTGGAGCAAATCTCAAAAAAGCCGGGCCAGTTCAGATTGAGGGCTGCAATTCGCCCTCATGAAGCCGGAATCGCTAGTAATCGCGTATCAGACACGGCGCGATGAATACGTTCCCGGGTCTTGTACACACCGCCCGTCAAGCCACCCGAGTTGACTGCACCCGAAACCGTTTCTTCTGACCCGCAAGGGAGGGAGGCGTCTAAGGTGTGGTTGGTGAGGAGGGCTAAGTCGTAACAAGGTAGCCGTATCGGAAGGTGCGGCTGGATCACCTCCTTTCTAAGGAGACATTAAACACTATAGTGTGTTTTCACACACACTATTTCGACTAAAATCGGTGAAGCATGTAATAAAGAGTTTCGTCTTGGCTTGTTCCTGCATTTTTTTGCAGCAGGTCGGTCATGTATATATTTGAGGCACTCGCGGCATAGCGTAGGACCCTTGAGGTGCTTCGGCAGCTGAAATGCGCGCTATTCGCTTGCATTTTATAACGCTGCCTCAGCATCAAATTTTCTTCGAAAATTTGGGCCTATAGCTCAGATGGCTAGAGCGCCGTGCTGATAACGCGGAGGTCTCTGGTTCGATCCCAGATGGGCCCACCACCGATTTTGGCTTTAGCCAAAATCGGAAATCACAAACTACAAATACCAAATCACAAACAATATACAATTTCAGAAATATTTGGACATTGTAATTTTGGTAATTGGAATTTGTTTGTAATTTGAAATTTGTGATTTGGAATTTCCGTTTGCGAAGCAAACGGTGTGGGGATGTAGCTCAGCTGGGAGAGCGCGTGCTTTGCAAGCATGAGGTCGCCGGTTCGACTCCGGTCATCTCCACCAAATTTTGCTATGATTAAACAAAGGCAAAATTTGATTCAGAAAAGTGCCAAAGCACTTTTCTGAACCTTAACAATTTGATTTTGATATATACACTTTTACGTTCCTGTATAATAGGGACGACTCGTTCTTTGACAGCATGTATCAAGCAATTAGGTGAATCGAGCATCAATCAAGCCATTTTAATCTAACCAATATTAAAATGGTCAAGCTACTAAGAGCTTATGACGGATGACTTGGCACAGGAAGGCGAAGAAGGACGCGGTAAGCGGCGATACGCTCCGGGGAGTCGCAAACAGACTTTGATCCGGGGACATCCGAATGGGGGAACCCCCTGCGGGTTATACCGCAGGATCATACGCTGAATACATAGGCGTATGAGGCGAGACCGAGGGAAGTGAAACATCTCAGTACCTCGAGGAAAAGAAAAAGACATTGATTTTCCTAGTAGCGGCGAGCGAACGGGAAACAGCCTAAACCTCATCCTTTACCGGATGGGGGGTTGCGGGACCGTAATGTGGGATTGCGAATGGACAGTAGAACGGAATGGAAACTCCGGCCAAAGAGGGTGATAGCCCCGTATACGAAATCCAAACGCACCCTAGCGGTATCCCAAGTAATGCGGGACACGTGAAACCCCGTATGAATCCGGCCTGACCACGGGCTAAGGCTAAATACTATCCTGTGACCGATAGTGCACAAGTACCATGAGGGAAAGTTGAAAAGAACCCCTGTAAGGGGAGTGAAATAGTACCTGAAATCATAAGCTTACAAGCGGTGGGAGCTCTATGTACACCTTCGGGTGTAAATGAGTGACCGCGTGCCTTTTGGTTAATGATCCGGCGAGTTGCTGGGCGTTGCAAGGTTAAGGCCTTATGGGCCGTAGCCGTAGCGAAAGCGAGTCCGAACAGGGCGACCATAGTAACGTCAAGCAGACCCGAATGCCAGGTGATCTACCCTTGGCCAGCGCGAAAGTTGAGTAAAATCAGCTGGAGGTGCGAACCTGTTAACGTTGAAAAGTTATAGGATGAGCTGAGGGTCGGAGTGAAAGGCTAATCAAACTTGGTTATTGCTGGTTCTCCCCGAAATAGCTTTAGGGCTAGCCTCGTGTCATAGTTGGTAGAGGTAAAGTACTCGATGGGCTAGGCGGCTTACCGGCTTGCCGAACCCAACGAAACTCTGAATACTGCCAACCGTATCACGGGAGTCAGAGAGCGAGGGCTAAGCTTCGTTCTCGAAAGGAAAACAGTCCAGACCTACGGCTAAGGTTCCAAAATTCATGCTAAGTGGTAAAGGATGTGAGATTTCTTAGACAACCAGGATGTTGGCTCAGAGGCAGCCATCATTTAAAGAGTGCGTAACAGCTCACTGGTCGAGTGGTCTCGCGCCGAAAATAATCGGAGCTAAGCATGGTACCGAAGCCTGGGATTTACGATTCTCTTCGGAGAGTCTAAGTGGTAGGGGAGCGTTCCGTTGTACTGTGAAGGCAGACTGAGAAGACTGCTGGAGGAACCGGAAGTGATTATGCCGGAATAAGTAGCGCAAAAATACGCGAGAAACGTATTCGCCGTAAGCCTAAGGTTTCCTGGGGAAGGTTAATCCACCCAGGGTTAGTCGATCCTAAGTCGAGGCCGAAAGGCGTAGACGATGGACAATCTGTTTAATATTCAGATACCGCTCATTACGCGCTATCAATCACGGAGTGACGCAGGAGGTAGGACGATCGGCCGGTTGGATGTGGCCGTTTAAGGTCGTAGGTCTTAACAGACTGAGAGCTGAATGGGAGCCCAATCTACGGAGAGGGTGAACTCGTCTGACCCACACTGTCGAGAAAAACCTCTGTGGTGAGTTTAGTGAGCGATCGTACCGTAAACCGACACAGGTAGGCGGGGATAATATCCTCAGGCGCTCGAAATAACTCTCGTTAAGGAACTAGGCAAAATAGCCCCGTAACTTCGGAAGAAGGGGTGCTCCACTAGCGTCAAGTAATTTCTTATGTAGCGCGAAGGAGTGACACTAAAGTGAGTTCTGTGACTGTTTAGCAAAAACACATGGCTCTGCTAACTCGTAAGAGGATGTATAGGGCCTGATACCTGCCCGGTGCTGGAAGGTTAAAAGGAGGGGTCAGTCGTGCCGTAAGGCGCGATGAAGCTCTGACTTGAAGCCCCAGTAAACGGCGGCCGTAACTATAACGGTCCTAAGGTAGCGAAATTCCTTGTCGGGTAAGTTCCGACCTGCACGAATGGTATAGCAATGGAACTGCTGTCTCAACGAGAGAGTCGGCGAAATTGTAGCATCGGTGAAGATGCCGGTTACCTGCATCAAGACGAAAAGACCCCGGAACCTTTACTGTACCCTGGTACTGGATTTTGATTCTGCATGTGTAGAATAGGTGGGACGCTTTGAAGTCGCGGCGCCAGCCGTGATGGAGCGGAAATGTGAAATACCACCCTTGTTGAATTAGGATTCTAACCTGCAGCCGTGAAACCGGCTGAGGGACAATGCCAGGCGGGCAGTTTGACTGGGGCGGTTACCTCCTAAAATGTAACGGAGGCGTACAAAGGTTCTCTCAGTGCGGTCGGCAATCGCATGGTGAGTGCAAAGGCAGAGGAGAGCTTAACTGTGAGGCGTACATGCCGAACAGATACGAAAGTAGGTCTTAGTGATCCGGTGGTGGCGTGTGGAAGCGCCATCGCTCAACGGATAAAAGGTACTCCGGGGATAACAGGCTGATCGCGTCCAAGAGTTCACATCGACGACGCGGTTTGGCACCTCGATGTCGGCTCATCACATCCTGGGGGTGGAGAAGCTCCCAAGGGTCCGGCTGTTCGCCGGTTAAAGTGGTACGTGAGCTGGGTTCAGAACGTAAATTACATTGCGTTCTACCGCAGAAATGCGGTATAATAAATCTGACTTATATCGGTGAAACCCTAATGAATTACGGACGTTCAAAGGGCAATACCGAGGGAAGATCGGATAGGTGTCGAGCGAAGAGTTAGCTTATATAGCAGGATTCCTAGATGGTGATGGCTGCGTGATGGCGCAGCTGGTCCGCCGTAAGGATTATATTTACGGTTATCAGATAAGGACTAGCGTTGTCTTCTATCAGAAATCGCGTAATCAATGGATACTGCAGTGGTTAAAAGACCGTATTAATATCGGATATATACGCCATAGGAAGGATGGGATGACGGAGTATTCGATAGTCGGTCTCAGAGAGGTTGTTTCGGTTTTAAATATCCTCTTGCCGTATCTTCGCTTGAAGAAAGAGTTGGCCGAACAGGTGATAAGGCTTATAGGCGAGCATCCAAAAAGGATGACGCCCGGAAAGTTGATCCGCATGAGCAAATTAGTTGACGCTACGGCGCAATTTAATTACTCAAAAAAACGGACCAACACGAGCAAAACCGTTCGGGCATATCTGGAAAACATCAATCTGATCCCTGTAGAGACTGAGGCGTAAGCCGAGATGGCTTTGAAAGAAGCTATAATACGTCAGCCCCTCCTTGCAGCTAACAAGAGGGTGAAGATATAGTCCATGCCGTTAGTAATAGCGGAATAACATGCGTAAGACAGTTCGGTCTCTATCTGATGCAGGCGTAGGATATTTGAGGAGCTCCATTCCTAGTACGAGAGGACCGGAATGGACGAACCTACGGTGTTCCAGTTGTCACGCCAGTGGCAATGGCTGGGTAGCCGCGTTCGGAAAGGATAAGTGCTGAAGGCATCTAAGCACGAAGCCCTCTCCAAGAATAGATATCCCTGAAGACCCCACGGAGACTACGTGGTTGATAGGCGCTAAGTGTAAGGGCTGCGAGGCCTTCAGCTTAAGCGTACTAATCGGTCGTTCGGCTTGACCTTAATTTTTGTTAGATCCATCTAATTGCCTGATACATACTGTCATCGGTATTCAAAATTCCCGGTGCTATTAGCGAGGGGGCCACACCCGTTCCCATTCCGAATACGGTAGTTAAGCCCCTCAGCGCCGATGGTACTTACTGGGCAACTAGTTGGGAGAGTAGGCCAGTGCCGGGGTAAAATTAAAAAGGCCTGATAGTGAAAACTGTCGGGCCTTTTTAATTTCCATATGGGGAACCATAGGTTCCCCCTCCATGGCGCTCGCGAGCACCTGTTTAGCTACAGGGTAACTCGCTCGCTGTCACCCCCTCCGTAAATGTAATAGCCTTTTAAATCACCAGTAAACTTTGCATAAGGGAAGGGAAATTATTTCCCTTCCCTTAAGATCCTAACCCTTCGTATTTGTGTCACATTTCGGTGACCTGGACCTGTTCTGGGTTTTTTTTGCCAAAACCGCATATATATGGTAATATTATTAATGCAAGGAATTGCTATAACGGGAGGGAGAGCTATGAATAAAATTGTTATGGCGCTATTGGTGCTTTCGTATTTAATGCTGCCGTCGTGCGCAGCTTTTGCCGATACTGCTGCCGATGATGCTGCTGCAGGGCTTCCTCCGGAGACCGCAAAGCAGGCTATGTTTACTCCGGCGGATCCGGATGATACCGGAGCGGATGAGGTGACCGCGACCGATGCTGGACTTGCCTCGGAAGAAGCCGGCGAAGAGGCCTATTCTGAAGCCGGAACCGAAGAGATGGATAGCGCTATGGACGTAGGAATGGACTACTAAATCTATGGCGGCGTAAGGCGAGTGCGTATCCTGATAGCGGATGATGAAAGGGGCTTTGTCGAAACGCTCAAAGAGCGGATATGCCATATAGGAGTTGATATAGATGTGGCTTATGACGGCGCCGAAGCAATCAGATTACTTAAGAGTAACGGGTATGACGCAGTATTTATCGATCATAATATGCCGGAGATGACTGGCCTTGAAGTCATAAAATATATCCGGTCAAACGGCATCACCTCAAAAGTAGCTATGATAACGGCGTATGAAGAGATGGACGGCTTCCTTGCAAAGCATGTGGGAGCCGATGAATATTTGACCAAGCCGGTAAAACTTGAAGATGTGGAGCGGCTCGTCAAATTATGGTATGTTTAAGCGGTCATATCAATAAGGAGTACGCAGACATGATAAAGATCTCGATACTTGTAATAGCCATTTTGTCCGCCATTCCGGCGTATGCCGAGGATGCTCAGATCGGCAAGGATGATTTTATATCAGGCGCTATATCGGATATGTTCACCAAAATAGGCCAGTATACATCCGGAGAAAAGAGCATAATTATCGAGGATTATGCCAATCAACCGGATACGTTTTTTCCGGCGGAACCTAAGTCTAGAGATGATAAGGCGCCGACTGCCGGCGCGCACTGGTAGTAGATATACAATGGCTAAAGACAATTTCTCTTTCGACATAGTGTCAGAGGCGGACCTGCAGGAAGTCGATAACGCCGTAAATCAAGCCCAGAAAGAGCTGGCTCAGAGATTCGATTTCAAAGGAAGCAGATCCTCCCTGGCGTATAATCGCGCGGAGAAGAAGCTGGTCCTTTGCGCCGATGATGATTTCAAATTAAAGTCCCTCACGGATATCTTGGTAAATAAGCTGATAAAGAGAGGCGTGTCGAAGAAGCTTCTTACCTTCAAGGACGCCCAGAAAGCGTCCGGCGGTTGCATAGAACAGATAGTGGAGCTCGCCTCGGGCATACCGCAGGATAAGGCCAAGGAGCTGGTTAAAATGATAAAGGGATTGGGCCTTAAGGTTCAGCCCCAGATCGAAGGCGAAAAGGTAAGGGTATTCTCGCCGAAAAAAGACGATCTTCAATCCGTGATAGAGCACTTGAGGAAGGTCGATTTTCCCGTAGCTCTTACATTTAATAATTACAGATAAGCAGAAATGGAGGTCGTTGTGCCCAAAAAGAACACCAGAAGAATGAAGCGGCTTGCGATGAGAAGGCGTAAAAGGCGCTCCATGAGAAAATAGAGTTTAGGGTGTCGGGTCTAAAACATGGAGTTTAGGGTTTAGGGTAAAAGAGGAGGATTTATGGGGAAGAAATGCAAGAAGTGCGGTGTGCCCCTCGAAGGATTTATGTACGAGTGGATATCGTCGAAACTTTTCGGCGTGAGACCGTCTAAGAAAGACTCTTCGGTCTGCAACAAATGCGAAGGCTCTATAAAAGAAGCGGTGCAGGGCCGGGAGATAGGGAAGATCACTCACTACTATAGTCACCTGAGCGTAGGCATAATAGAGCTGAGCGACCCTGCCAAGGTGGGTAACAGGATACGGATAAAGGGAGCCACGACAGATTTTTCGCAGAACATAGATTCTATGCAGATAGAGCATAAGAATGTAACGGAAGCGAAGAAGGGGGATCTCATCGGCATAAAGGTCGCGGGCAAGGTCCATCCGCATGATAAGGTATATAGAATATAAAGTGCTTTTGAACGAGTAGCCGCTTGCAGTATCGGCCGTCGGTATATTTCCGACGGCCGGTGCGGTTTTTAAAAGGACAAGTTAGGGATATGGATAGCGTAACGCTGGTAGGCATAGTCGCTGGTTTCTGTACGACATTGTCATTTTTACCCCAAATGGTAAAGATATATCGCACGAAGAGCGCCCACGACCTTTCGCTGTCAATGTTCGTGATATTCGCGTTCGGTGTCACTGCTTGGCTGGTCTACGGTATATTGACCGGAAGCATTCCCATCATAGCGGCGAATTGCGTCACGTTGTTATTTTGCGCTTATATACTATTCATGAAGATAAAGTACGGAAAGTAAGGAGGTATACATGTTGAGGGCGCTATTGACCATAGTATTTTTTACGGCTTCGGTCCTTATGCACCCGGCGGTAGCTTCAGGCGATGAGGATCTCGACGATCCGAACCTTAGGGTAGCCGAAGGCAGGGTATTGGCTGTAGATAGAAGCGGATCCTCCATTACGGTAAATGCCGGCATACCTATGGTATTTCCGGTATCGAGGGATACAAAACTGCGCTCGGAAGCTACCATGTATCCGGTCGACATAAAAATTTCCGATATCGGGGTAGGCGACAATGTCACAGTCGAGTTTTTGCGCAAAGGCGAAGACAGCCGTGTTCCGGCTAGGGTAATCAGGATAACGGTAGAGAATAAATCCGGCGGGAATAACTAGGAGGAGGCGTATGACAGCATTCAAGTGGGCGATAATAACCGCATGTGTTTGGGGCATAGTACCGATAATCGAAAAGGCCGCTTTAAGCAGAGTGAGCCCTTTTGTAGGTATATTTTACAGGTGTATAGGAGTTGCGCTCGGCATGGTGCTTTTAGGAATATTCCTGTCCGCGCGAAAGGAACTGACCGAAATAAACTTGAGATCGCTGGTCCTTCTGATATCAGCAGGGTTTCTGGCGAATTTTGTCGGGCAGCTTCTGTTCTTTCACGGCTTGAAGTTGGGTGAGGTATCGAGTTTTGTTCCCATAGCCGGGAGCTTTCCGGTTGTTTCATTCATATTAGGTGTAGTTCTGTTCGGTGAGTCGGTAACGCCTCTTAAAGTAGGCGGAGTCGCGCTTATAACTACGGGGATATGGGCGCTTAAAACAGGATAAGGGGAAAGATTTTGGAAGGCCTGTGCGGGTATATTAGAAAACAGAAGGAAGAAGAGATAAAGTACGAAACACTTTGCAAGCGCTGCGGCACTTGCTGCGGAGCCGGCGGAAGCGATCCATGCGCCGACCTGAAGAAAGACGGGGACGGCAAATACTATTGCGATATTTACGACCATCGTATAGGCCAGCGCCTTACGG
>Ga0116204_1000905_pt1 | contig 16811 bp, 14 predicted proteins | sample LakKivwa52mmetaG_FD_94481 | JGI IMG/M metagenome (GOLD analysis project Ga0116204, IMG submission 94481) | Anoxic lake water microbial communities from Lake Kivu, Rwanda to study Microbial Dark Matter (Phase II) - Lake Kivu water 52m metaG | ecosystem: Environmental > Aquatic > Freshwater > Lake...
AGAAGGGTAAGCCCACATCCTGATCAATAACCAGGTATTAAAATCACTTTTGGAGTATTTGCGCTTATTTACAGGCTGAAAATACTCTTCACTTGATTTTTAAAACAGGGACTAGCTTCTTCATTTCAATTTTTCGATCAAATATCAAGGAGAAAAATAATTTGTAATTAAAAATGAACATGTCGAAAATGCGCAAAAAAATGTCGATATTAATCTTTTTTCTCCATAGGGCCTCAGGAGCAAATATTTTTTTAAAAAAAAGACTCTTTTTTATGTCTTGGTGGAAGGATTCTTAACCATTTCCCGCTCCTCTAATCAAAGAGGCGTCCCTTTAATTAGGGCCTGCTGAACAAGGGAAATTTCCTAGGGTTATGTGGGTAAAACGCAAATTTCCCATGTAGCACTTGTAAGGATTTACCCTGTTAACAAGGGGTTATCTTTCAAAACCCTTGTACTTGTTGCACAGCCAAACTGGCGGGGGGAGGGTACTTGCTTTACACCCTGTGGCCCTATCTACACCAGAAATATCCACCTCTTTTTAGAATCCAAATTAAATCTTTAATATATATATACTCACAGATCAATTTAGAGAAGTAAACTGAATTCTCTTTTTAACAGAATCCCTTTATTAAAACAATTTTAATTCGGAAAGTATTTGAGTATGTATATGACCATTGGTTGCCAGTCCTGTTCCCGAAGTGATATCGGGAACCCCATGTATATCAGAAAAAACGCCCCCTGCCGCTTTTAGAATAACCGGCATGGGAGCCACATCCCAGGTTGACACAATGGGATCAAACATCGCTTCAGCTTTCCCCAAAGCTACTAGGGCATAACCATAACAATCACCCCAACCCCGATGTAACTTGGCCTGGGATCTTAGGCTTCGCCATCCTTTACCATAACCTTTATTTTCCAAAGTAGTTATAGAGCCATCACACAAGAAAGCATCTGTTATTTGTGTAATTTTCGATACATGCACCTCTTTTCCATTCCATATACAGGGACCACCTGCATAAGCAGAAACAGTCCAATTAATGGCCGGCATATTGATTACACCAACGACAGGTTCCCCCTTATAAAGCAATGCAATTAAAGTGCCAAAGAGCGGACAACCATGGATGAAGGCTTTTGTGCCATCTAGGGGATCAATAGTCCACTGCCAATCGCTGCTACCTGTTTGGGTGCCAAATTCTTCTCCGATTAAGCCAAAGTTCGGCGTATGTTTTTGGAAGAATGTCCGTATCTGTTCTTCAGCTTTTTTATCAGCTAGGGTTACAGGTGAAAGATCTGGTTTTTCTTCTACAATTAAATCACTTAAAAAATATTTTAAAAGAACTGAACGGGCCTCAAGTGAGGCTTGCACGGCTAATGCCAGGGCATCTTTGTACTCAATTTGTGTGTTCATTTTTCAGAATATAGTTAAGCGATCTATGCAATAAAACCCTTCTCAACCCCAACCTAGCCCTTACGAGTCTTTTCTTCGCCCTATTTAAAATCACTCATGTGATGCAGTGAAACGGTAAATGGCGGAAAGCTTATGCCCTTGACTCTTTAAAACACTTTAAAATCGTCCTTTTTAGAAAAGCTTGTCAGGCCCCCAGCTAGTTTGGCTGGGCAACAAGCTTCTTAGGGTCTGCTGAATAACTCCAATTGTAGCAGACCCATATTTTATGAAGGAGGGGTGGTACTGCGTTCCCCCTCCGATTTGCTAATGTTTTTGTTTGGCTGACCCCAAGTCCAAAGTTTTTTAGTCATCCTGTTGTTTTGAAGAAAAAAACCTTGGACTTGTTTCAAGGGAAAGTCCAATCTCATGCCTGTGAATATTTGGGTTTTCCCTCGTTCAGTAATCCCTAATGAGTCCATTTTTAGTATTCTTTTATATGTTTAAGGAGACATTTTTGGATTTTTAATCAGGCTATCCAAACATTCACCCGCCAGGTTTTTATGCCCCATGTATTTGCCCTTTCCGATCCCCACCTTTCTTTTGGCACTCCCGGAAAGTCCATGGACCGATTTGGCGAAGAATGGATTCAACACCCCACAAAAATCAAAACATCCTGGTGTTCACTCATTAAGCCTGACGATTTTGTTCTTATTCCCGGGGACATAAGTTGGGCAAAAAAAAGTGCTCAAGCTAAGGCTGATTTAGAATGGTTACATCATTTGCCCGGAACAAAGATTATTTTACGCGGCAACCATGATTTTTGGTGGGAAAGTCCCAAAAAAATGAGTGAAATTTTACCTCCTAGCATACATGCCTTACAAAATAATGCTCTTGCCTTGGGCCCCTTTGTTTTTTTTGGCTCCCGGCTTTGGGAAACTGAACTCTATACATGTGAGAGCGCTATAGATTGGGACCCCCGTAAAGGGCCCTTACCCGAAGCTCTGAGCGAGGCAGAAAAAGCTGAACAAGAAAGTACATATAAGCGCGAATTGGAACGCCTACAACTCTCCATTAATCAGGTTAATAATTTTCCCGGCTATATACCTATAGGTCTTTGTCACTACCCTCCTTATGGATTACCACATGCTACAAGCCCTGCCACCGAATTATTTGAACAAGTTCGACCTAGGGCGGTAGTTTTTGGACATTTACATAGTGTCAAGGCCGAAGCACCTGTGAATTGGAATCACAATTCAACACAATATCATCTTTGTTCCTGCGATTACCTTGGTTTTACCCCTAAACTCATTACCTCAGCATAATAAAAACAATCAACTGTCCACCTCTCCATGCCTACATAAACTATGTGCTACGCCTTTAAAACAGTTCGAGATCAGGATGGCAGTCTACATAAAATCCAGCATCGTGATTTTGTAAAGCTTCTACAAAATCACAAAATTATCGAAAAAGAAGATGGCTTTTATTATGCACGGGACCAAGTTCCTCTAATGATTCAAGCAGAAAGCGGTCTAAAAATCAGCCTAATGCGATGGGATCTTATACCATCCTTTTATTTGGCACAGGAAAAACTATCCTACGCAGAAGTTCAGAAGAAAAAAGTTTCTAAAAGTATCAATCCCTTTACAAAAAAATCTTATGGTTTCAGTTCCTACAATGCTCGTATTGAAACTGTTCAAAATTTACCCACCTTTCGCAAACCTTTAATGCTAGGACAAAGAGGTATCATACCCGTAATAGCCTTTAAGGAATACCCTAATAGTGACGAGGCACCTTCCGATAAAAAAAATCAAGCCTATACACTTGAACTCGATCAAGTCTTCTACTTTGCCTGTCTTTACGATATCTGGTATGATAAAAACAATACCGCTTATTTTTCCTGTGCCAACATTACTCTTTCGAGTTCGGGTAACCGTGTCCTGGAAAAGATTTGGCATGAAAGAGTACCCGCCTTACTCAACGAAGACCAAGCCCTTTGCTGGATTGATCCTAAAACTCCGGCAAACATTGCACTAAAACAGTGTCAAGCCCTTAGCGACCAACACATGAGCGCTTTACCGGATGCAGCAAAACACAAAAAAAGCATATAAAAAACTAAACTTCAAAATTACCCCGAGGTTGCATAAAAACCAACCCGGGGTATTATATATACAATAGATACAAGAGGCTAGTTAGAAGTACTAGTCGCCTTGGTAGCGCAAGAAGGCTGGTGTTTCGTAATCAACATCTACTTCCGCTTCACGGTACCGGCCTTCGGAGGCTGAGCCTGTTGAAAAGCTGGTTGTAGTGCGACGGCTTTTTTCTGAATTACCAGCATCAACATCTTCACGAATGTCATCATTAAACAAGGTGCCACGCTCGCGCAATTCTTGCCTGAGTGCCTGCGTATCAAGGCTATCCATGCGTTGCATAGGCGCATTCACCGATTCCATACGATTTGTAATGCGTTTGGAAGGAGCTTGCAGATTTCTGCTCTCTTCAAAATTATTTGGCTGGGGGAATTCAGAGTTTTCTGGGGTGCTTGTGTAATAGGGTGCCGAATTAGGCACTGGAGGAAGAACAGATCTCTCACGAGTATCAGAAAGTGCCGAAGAGTAGGAATCAAAGCGAGGGCGCTCTGGTATATCCATCCGAGATGTAAATCCTTCAGTACGGTTTACATCGGATGAAAAGGCTGGTATATCGGCTCGTGGCATTGAAGTAGCTTGACCCGGTTGTTGGTTGGTATAAAGATTACTTGGGTTAAAATCAGGGCTGCGGTACTCAGGGCTACGGAATTCTGGACCCCGGAATTCGGTCTGACGGTATTCATTGGTGCGGGTATTTTTACGGTCTGGGAAATTAAGCAAAGTTTGGTTTTGCATGGCATACTTAACTGCACTTGACTGACCAAAACCAGTAGCAATAACTGTGACGCGTAATTCTTCTTTAAGTTCTGGCGTGATAACAGTTCCAAAGATAATGTTTGGATTACTTTCAAGCCCGATAGCTTGGTATATGTGATTCATGGCATCGTTAATCTCGAGCATACCCAGGTCTTCACCACCAGATATATTGACCAATACCCCTGTTGCACCGCTAATAGATACATCATCAAGCAAGGGACTGCGTATTGCTCTTTCGGCAGCTTCAATTGCGCGGTTTTCGCCACGACCCACACCAGAGCCCATGAGGGCATCGCCCCCCTGACGCATAATGGTTTTAACATCATTAAAATCGACCTGAATATCACCATGTTTAAGAATGATATCGGAAATTCCGCGGGTGGCTGAGGTTAAAACTTCATCGGCAATGCGGAAAGCATCACGAAAAGTTGTGTTACGGTCTATAATAGAGAGAAGCTTTTGGTTGGGAATGACGATGATTGTATCGACTACAGACCTCAAGGCTTCTAAACCCGCCTGGGCATTACGCTCCCGCACCGGGCCTTCGAAAGTGAAGGGCTTAGTTACAACAGCTACAGTTAAAATACCGAGTTCCCGTGCTATCTGGGCGACTATAGGAGCTGCACCAGTTCCAGTACCTCCACCCATACCAGCGGTAATGAACACCATATCTGCACCTTCGAGATGGGATTTAACTTTTTCCCTATCCTCTTCAATGGCCAAAAGTCCAACTGAAGGGTCCGCACCTACACCCAGACCTCCTGTAACCCTTTCGCCTATTTGCAGGCGAACATGGGCTAAATTATTGTCGAGAGCCATGGCGTCAGTATTAATGGCAATAAATTCGACGCCCTCAAGACCTGATTGCACCATGCGGTTAATTGCATTACCACCCGCACCTCCCACACCGATAACTTTCATGCGGGCTACAGTTTTAAAACTATCATCCATGGCAAATTGCATGGTTTCCTCCTTCAGTTAAACTGCTCTGGATAGATGTTGAAAGCATAGAAATTGCCTTTTTAGCCAGAATTGCGCCCCTTTGTGAATGGGCAACTGGTTGAAGAAAGGTGTATCTATACATATTGTTTAATCCAGGAACTCATTTTGCGAAAAATCTCGCGGAAATGATCGCCATTTCCATGAGAATTTTTACTGTTGTTTTGATTTTTTTGTTGTTCGCATCCATACATGAGCAAGCCAACTCCGGTTGCATGTATAGGTGTGGCAGCACAGTCAACCAGGCCCCCAAATGAATGGGGAACACCCAGTTTTACAGGCATATTAAAAACTTCTTCAGCTAGCTCTACAGCTCCGTGCATAAGACTGCCCCCGCCCGTGAGCACTATACCAGCCCCCAACATATCCACAAGATTATGCTTGACCAGTTCTTTATGTACAAGAGAAAAAATTTCACGCATACGGGGTTCGATTATGGAGGCCAAAACAGAACGATTGACTTCGCGCTGTTCGCGACCACCCACACCAGGTACAACTATATACTCACTATTGGTAATAGCATTTTTAAGGCAGGTGCCATGCTCTCTTTTAATTTCTTCTGCTCTTTCGAGGGGCGTGCGAATTCCGATAGCGACATCAGAAGTGACATTTTTCCCTCCTAAACCGATACTGGCTGTATGACGGATGCTTTCATCAATAAAAACCGCGATATCAGTAGTTCCGCCACCCATATCGACCAGGACCACTCCCAGTTCTTTTTCATCATCTTCTAGAACTGAGTAGGCACTGGCAAGAGGTTCCAAGACTATCCCGGCAACACCTAACCCTGCCTTTTCTACACTTTTGTAGATATTTTGAGCAGAGGTAACTGCACCAGTCACAATATGGACATCGGCCTCTAGTCGAACTGCCGACATTCCAATGGGGTCCTTGATACCGGTTTGTTCATCAACAATAAACTCTTGTGGAATTACATGAAGCATTTCCCGATCCATAGATACCGGCACCGCACGGGCGGCATCTATTACCCGGTTGACATCTTCTTGTGTAATTTCGTTATCGGTGCGGTATACGGCAATCACACCTCGGCTATTTATGGAACGTATATGTTCACCGGCTATTCCGACATATACATCTTGTACATCAACACCAGCCATAAGCTGAGCTTCATCAATGGCTTTTTTAATACTTTGAACTGTCTTGTCTATGTTGACAACAACGCCTTTACGCAGGCCTTCACTTTGACTGGTTCCCACGCCTAAAATTTTGAGCTTTCCCAGCTCATCACGCTCACCGATGAGAACTCCAATTTTTGTTGTCCCAATATCAAGGCCCATAACAGGATGACTCATACGCCCTCCGCTTGAGCACGTATATATGCATACCCAGGAACCCTGAGATCAATAATGCATTTTGATAAAGTGCTCTTTGATGTATAGCGAGAAAATTCGCGCCATTGTTTAAGGGTCACTACAACATCTTCGGTTAAGGAAATATGAAACACCTTTTGCCCGTCAAGAGTGTAAAGGGCTACCGTACCATTTTCCAGGGGAGTTACTTGGGAAAGAGTTTGGTAGATTTCGGGCGCTTTCATCTTTGCAACTAATAAAAATTTCCCAAGGGCTTTGCGCAAGGACGGATTCCACTTTTTTGAAAAATCCATGATAGGCCAATCACCCCCACCCATTTCAACCCGGGGTAGCCAACGGCCGTCAGCTGCAAGTCCAATCCAAGATTGACCGGAATGGGGGCCAGGCATCACAGCCAGGGGTTCTTGCTCTTGCACTTGAATGACCATTTTTCCAGGCCATTTGAGCTCTATACTGGCTTCTCTGACCCAGGGATTGGCATTGAGAGTCTTGATTATACTGTCTTTAGGGATACTCCAGAGCTTTTGCCCAAATTCTACGGGAAGCCCCGAAAGCAATACTTCGGTGCTGAGTTGCTTATGGCCCTGGCATTCGATATCCTGCAAGACCAGTGCCGAGTCTGCTTGTATGTATTTTCGACCAGCCCAAGCAAGAGCCCCGCCAGCAAATAAAATGATAATTCCCCATAAACTCCAATGTCCCAAAAATCCCAAGGTTTTTTTGGCCTTGACCTTTTTAACCTGGCGTAAAGTTTTGATTTTTTGAGTTTTTTTCCTTTGTATGGGTTTACATGCAATTTTTACACCCTTCCCCAGTTTCTGGGTAGAGTGTTTGACCTGTCCAAAAGTTCGGTTATTCATGCCTGGGCCCCTAACGCTTGCCAGTGCCCATGTAGGTGGGTTACATCGCCAGCACCTAGGGTAACTAGTACATCACCAGGCTGGGTCAGTTTCCAGATCTGGTTGGCTGCCGAAGCAGACACTTGACCTGAAGTGTGTATATGACTTTGTGAATAACCCATTTTAACTAGTTCCTCAACTATAAGGCTGCTATGAACCCCATCGAGGGGTTGTTCTCTTGATGCATATATAGGCAAGATGACACAAAAATCTGCCTTGCAGAGTTGCTCAGCAAACTCTTTAAAAAAACGAGCTGTACGCGAAAACAGGTGCGGTTGAAAAATTGCAAGCAACCTGCTGGTTGGGTGTGATAAACGCAAGGCCCCTAGCGTTGCAGCCACTTCTTCGGGATGATGTGCGTAATCATCTATACAAACTCTTTCAGCTATTTTTGCCTTAAATTCAATGCGGCGTTTCGCACCGTAAAAAGTTGCCAGTCCGCGAGCTATCTGCTTGGCAGATAAACCATAGGCACGGCAGAGGGCGAAAGCACCCAAACTATTAAGGACATTATGTACGCCCGGTACATTGAGGCTGATACGAGTTTTTACTCCGCCCTCCTTTTCTTGTACAGTATACTGTATGACTCCATTTGCGCTTTGCATATCACTTGCGGAATAATCATAGCCCTCAGAAAAACCATAGGATAGAAAAGGCCTGTGCAGACGTGGCAATATGGCTCGCACACCAGGATCATCCAGACACATCACAACCGCTCCAAAGGGGGGTACACTATGAGCAAACTGTACAAAGGCACCATCAAGAGAAGCTCGATCACCATAACACTCCATATGATCTTCACTGATGTTGGTGACAAGGACATAAGTGGGTAAAAATTGCAGAAAAGATTGATCATACTCATCTGCCTCTACCACCACCAATTGTGCCCCCCCCAAACGCGCACCTTCTGAACCGCGCACCGGAGTTCCGCCAGCAACTACTACCGGATCAAGACCGGCATTTTCAAGTATGGCCCCCAACATGAGAGTTGTTGTAGTTTTCCCATGAGTGCCTGCCACAGCCAAAGACCAATATTTTTTAATAATTTCACCTAGTACAGCGGCTCTTTTCTGAACTGGAATTCCTCTCTTACGCGCTTCAACTACTTCAGGATTAGAATTATCAATCGCGGATGATATAATGAGAGCTTGGGCTGATTGCACCTGTTCAGGCTGGTGGCCTATATATATTGTGATACCAAGATTTTGAAGAAATTGGGTAGCAGCCCCAGATTGCTTGTCGGATCCTGTTATTTCAAAGCCTTGCGTATGCAGGTAGTGAGCCAAGGGTGCCATACCAGCACCCCCTACTCCGACTAAGTGAAGTTTTTTCCAGTTAGGTAAGGGGGAAAAAGTCATGTGGGGTATTTCCTTTGGCGCAAAAGAGCCTGCGATACATGTGCTTTGCTGTATACAGGATGCTTGCCTGTATCACTGCTGCGCTCTGGCCGGTTATCGAGATTTGCTGACATATTAAGCAGAACACCAACCATGAGTAGAGAAACAATAAGTGCACTCCCCCCATAAGACACAAAAGGCAAAGGTTGTCCGGTAGTAGGGAATACTGCGGTACAAACACCGATATGCATTAAAAAAGTAATACCTAGGGAAGAGGCAATACCTACCGCTACCAACTGTAAAAAGGGATGTTTTTGTTTGTAGGAGAGATTAAGGCTCCGCAGAATAAGGATAACAAAACCAGTTAAACAGAGTGTAGTCCCCAAAAATCCAAGCTCTTCTCCCAAAATACTGAAAATTGTATCTGTAAAGGGCATGGGTAAATATCCCAGTTTTTGTGTACTACTTCCGAGTCCCGAACCCAAAAATCCTCCATTACCCAGTGAAATCAATGATTGCAAAGTTTGGTAGGAGCTAGCCCCATGTTCCTGCGGATCAAAATAGGCCAAGACCCTTTTTAACCTGTATGTGCTGGATACCATTACCACCAAAAGTATGGGTAGGCCGATTAAACCCAAGGCCAACAAATGCATGAGACGGGCTCCGCCGACAAAGACCATAATGAGGGATGTCCCCAGAATAATTGAAGCCGAACTGTAATTGGGTTGGAAGAGGATAAGAAGGAAAACCACACAGGCCATAACTAGTGAACTGACCAAACCTTTGCCAAATTGAGTGATGACTTCCTTTTTTTCAACGAGGATCTTTGCTAAGAAGAGTATTAAGGCCCATTTGGTGAGCTCAGTTGGTTGTATACCCAAGCCTCCCACCTCAAGCCAGCGTTTGGCACCATGAGCGCCTTGTATACGACTGGAAACCAGTAAATAAAAAAGAAGCATAAGACAGATATATAGAAGGGGTCGGCCAGCTTTTTCCCAAAACCGCAAGGGGATAAAGAGCCCTGCCAACAAGGCTCCAACTCCTAAAAGCACCTTTTTCATGTGCGAAAAGAGAAAAAAGGTACTTGAAAGTCCCCGTGATTCGGCGTAAGTCCCTGAACCAGAGTAGATGATTACAACCCCTAAGCCCACCAAAAACAAAGCACTCAAGAGTATATAGGGATCAAGGGGTGTGCGAGAAGTTTTTATGGACATAGCTTCTCCAGAACTTTTTCCATGCGCATTCCACGTGACCCTTTTACAAGGAGCACTTGTGCGGGTTTAATTCGAGGAGCTAACCAGCTGGCCAGATCCGCATGATCTTCACTATGAAAGACATGGGCGGAAGGTAACCCTTCTGCAATTGCCGCATCTACGGCAAATCGCATTTGGGGTCCAAAAGCTCCAAAGGATTGAACCCCTAAATGTGCAATCTTCTTTCCGAGCTCAGCATGATAGTCCGCACTACGGGGGCCCAATTCTAGCATGTCACCAAAAGCCAGGTGTCTACCGCTGAGTGTCACCTTACGGCTGAGTACTTCTAAAGCGGCTGACATCGAAACTGGATTGGCATTATAGGCATCATTGATATATTCTATACTACCCGCACGAAGGCTTGACATCCGGCCTTGTATTCCGGTAAATGAATGTAATCCCTGCGCAATCTGTACAGGTGAAAGATCCCATTCCAGGCCAGCAGCAATGGCCAGAAGGGCGTTGCGCACATTATGTTCTCCAGGGACACCCAAAGTATAGTTTTGACCATGCAAGAAAAATTTTGCCTGACCCTCATTATTCCATTCAATTTTCTCGGGATGGAGCCACCCCTTCTTTAGACCCACGCTCTTCAATTTAAAGCGCAAGGACTGTTCCAGGAGGCGTGAAAGTAGTTGGTCTTCACCATTAATAATCAGTATACCGTCATCAGCCAAGCCCTGCGCTATAGATGTTTTTTCAGTATAGACATCTTCCAGAGTTCCCAATCCTTCAAGATGACTGGGGCCCACCAAGGTAATGAGTGCCAAGTCAGGCTGGACCATTTTTGCTAGTGGGGCAATTTCTCCAGGGCCACTTGTACCAATTTCGATAACCGCATATTTGTGCTCTGACCGCAGACGCAACAAGGTAAAGGGAACTCCAAATTGGTTATTGTCATTTTTTTCGGTAGCGAGCACCGGGCCATCGGTTCCTAGTATAGGCCGTAGCATTTCTTTTGTTGTTGTTTTGCCATTTGAACCTGTAAGGGCCAGGCGACGAGCAGGTTGTGTCAAGGCCCAATTATGAGCTAAAGCTGAGAGTGCCACATAAGTATCACTCACCCGCAAAACTGGGAAAGACAGGGGTAAGTCTCCAGTATATGTTGAATCGATAACAGCCCCGCATGCCCCTTGTTGGCAAGCTTGGCCCACAAAACTATGTGCGTCAAATTTCTCACCTTTCAGGGCCCAGAAAATTTGGCCAGGCTTAAGTTCTCGGCTATCAAATTGTAAAGGTAAGAGAGTTTGTCCCGTAGCATCACAAGGCAAACCAGAAAGAGGTATGCTCCAGTTAGCGCCCAGCCATTGGGCCATCAGTTGCTCATCAAGAGGTAGTGAAGTATACATGCGTGGCTACCCTGATTCTATGTAAAGTTATTTGAGGAAATATACATGCAAGGCCACCTTGGCTCTAGTTGAGTTTGTTGGAAAGAGATACAGTACCACCTTGCTGGGCACAAAATTTTTGAATTTCTTCTTGGTCACTAAAATAATGTTTTTGCTTTCCAATTATTTGATAGTTTTCATGACCTTTTCCCGCTATCAGTACACAATCTCCCGTAAGAGCTTCACTTAAAGCTTGCCTGATAGCGCTACTGCGATCTGGGATGATCCGCACATCTGTACCGGCTGGCATACCCTGTACAATTTGCTCAATGATTTCCATGGGATTTTCAGTTCGTGGATTGTCATGTGTCACTATAACCTGATTAGCCAACCGTGCCGCTATACCGCCCATGAGCGGTCTTTTGGTACGATCACGATCACCTCCACAACCAAAAACTGTTACCAGCTTACCCTTTGTGACTTCGCGGCAGGATGCTAGGGTTCTTTCCAGAGCATCAGGTGTATGGGCATAATCTACCAAGGCCAGAGCTCCTGTGGGTAAAATGAAACGTTCATTCCGTCCCGGTACAGATGTATGCATCAACACATTTTCAATAGAGGAGGGTGTATAACCCAAGGCAAGTCCCAAGCCAGCCAAAGATAAGGCATTTTCAACATTAATGCGGCCTGGAAGCCGGGAAGTTATAGTGTATAATTGTTCACCCCAGTAAAAATCAATTTTCGTCTGCTGATGATCCATTTGTACTGCATGAAGCTGCAACAAGGGGCAACCAGAAGCGTATAAATCTTGCGGAATTTTTTGGAGACTTGTATTAACCAACACACGCACTACCCCAGGCGCTTCGGTGGCGAGTTCACTTGCCAAACGCAGACCCCAGGGTTCCTGACACTGTATGATGGCATAACCCCCTGGTTTGAGATGCCGGGTAAATAATTTTTTTTTGGATTGATAATAGTTTTCCATCGTGATATGGAAGTCGAGGTGGTCTTGGGTCAGATTGGTAAAAACTCCAGCATCAAAACACAAATGACCCAGTCGATTTTGCTCTAAGGCATGCGAAGATGCTTCCATGGTCCAATGTGTGCATCCAGACTCTACTCCTTCCTTTAAAGAGTTGTATAGAGTCGCCAGATCAGGAGTGGTGAGGCTGGCTGGTGTCCGTTTATTGCCAATTTGATTTTCTATAGTACCAAAAGCCACAACCCCACCCCCTTCGCCAGAAAAGAGTGCACGGGTGAGGGTCATGAGTGTGGTCTTTCCATTGGTGCCTGTAACGGCTGCAGAGCGCAGAAAATTATGCAAGGGTCCGTAAAGTGTTGCAAAAAGCGCGGGGAGATATTGTCGCAATTGAGGAATATATAACATGAATTCAGAATCTTTAACAACTTGTACTTTTTGGGGATTATCGTGCAGGCAAAAGCTGGCCCCACGATTTATAGCTTCTTCACAAAATGTACTACCGTCATAATTTGCTCCACCTAATCCAATAAACAGGCAACCTGAAACAACTTTCCGTGAATCAAGTTCAGCCGTACGGATATGTATAGAATGAAGGGTTTTATGAGAAATAAGGCCTGGATTATCCTTTAAGACCCCTATGGCACTCAATAGATCAATCAATATCATTTTCGACCTTCTCCCATCCCAAATGCAGTATGCATTTTTGGCCCGGACCAACAACAGACCCAGGCGCAGGTTCTTGGGCTAGAACCCAACCCTGACCCTTGTACTTGATGCTCAGAGGCATACCTGCCAAACTTTGAAGGGCAGCACGCAAGGATTTTCCGGAAAGATCAGGCATAGACCACATCATTGGGCCACCTGTCTGCTCTGAAACTTTTTTGATTTCAGGTGCTTTTGCAAGTGTATTTAAGCTGTTTTCTGCAGCCTGAGAACTTGATTTTTCATCAGAACTCTGCTCCGAATACAGTTGACTCAATGAAAAAGCCGCCTGAATGACTACCGGTTTTTTAGATTGGCTTGTTTCTTTGGTGATTTGGGCTGCGGTAGTTTTTGAGTGGTTTAAAACATTAAAATTTTGTTCTTGTGAATCGCTGGTTTGCTTACCCTTACTTATCAAAACCTTGTCGTAGGTATCATGTGTTTTTGTTAGCAGAGCTGTATAGGCACCACCTAACCCAGCCGCTCTTTCCATAATTTCTTTAAAAATGGGAGCCGCTGAACGCCCTCCATGCTTTTCTAGAAGGGGTTCATCTATAATTACCAGAGCCACAAGACGGGGAGACTCGACAGGTACCATCCCCAGAAAACTGGAATTAAAATGACCTGGCATATACATACCTGTTTCAGGGTTGATTTTTTCAGCAGTTCCAGTTTTACCTCCAAAACTGAATTGTTCTGATTTGATGCCATGAGCAGTTCCTGTGTCCACCACTGCCTTCATCAGCTGGCGCACTAACTGTGCTGTATGTGGAGAAATAGCCCGCCGTACGCCCTGAACCGGTGTTTTTTCGACCCATTGTCCTTGTGAATTTTTTAAACCCAGTATCAGACGGGGACGCAAAAGTATTCCCCCATTTGCGAGCGCAGCTCCGGCCATGGCCAATTGCAAGGGTGTTACACTCAATTCCTGGCCCCAGGATAAGGTCGCATGCGAACGGGCATTCCACTGCCGGGGAGCACGCAAGACCCCTCCTTCTTCTCCCGGCAGTTTTATCCCGGTGCGAATCCCAAAACCAAAGGAGCGTATATATTGATAGAATACATCTGCCTTTAAACGGAAAGATGCTTTAACCATGACTATGTTGCTGGAATACGCAAAGGCTTCTGTAAAGGTCAAATTCCCCATAGGCTTTGAGTCTTTGATTAAAGCCACTCCCTGCTTCCAGACACCATTCTCCGCAAAAAATGGATCCTGAGGCTTAACAACCCCTTCTTGAAAAACAGCAGCTGAAGTAAAAGACTTAAAAGTGGATCCTGGTTCGTATAGATCTGATATGGCAAAGTTTTTCCAACTTTTCATATCACCTGCACTGCGCCGATTGGGATTAAAAAAAGGATAGTTGGCCATGGCAAGTATATCGCCTGTATGAGGATCTACAAGAATGGCACAACCGCGTTTGGCCTGTACCCGTCGTACCCCCCGTTCAAGTGCCTGTTCGGCAACTTTTTGAAGTTCTAGATCCAAACTGGTCAGTACATTTTTTCCATCCACAGGATCTAGGCGCTGGCCCTTAAAATCAGGATGATACTTGCGGTCCACTGTTATACGGATGTATTCATACCCATCATCCCCGCGGAGTTTTTGATCAAAGGAGTATTCCAGGCCTGTTTGTCCATATCCTTCATTACCCACATTACCAATAATTTGGCCAGCGACATGTCCATTGGGAGCAACTCTTTGAACATCCCGGTTTTGTCCTGACTGACTCTTATCGATGCTTACACGCACAGAGGCATTGATGGCCATTCTTTTACCATAGCGGTCTAAAATTTCCCCTCTTTTGGGCGTAAGAATTTTGCGCCGTACTGCTTGCTTTTCAGCTAAAACAGCATAAGATTTACCCTTAATTACCTGTATATAAAAGACTCGCGCGATAAGAAAGAGATAGACTGTAGAGATACAAAACATGAGGGTCAGTATGCGCTTATTTTTCATTTACGCCCCCGGACCACAATAAGTTCAGGAACTCCACGATAGGCTAAACCCATTTTCCCAGCCCAGTCTTCAAGGCGTCCGGTTTCCTTCAGATTTCTAATTTCGAGTTCCACACCCGCCACTTCACTCTGCAACTTAGACTTTTGTGCTAGTAAGGCGTGGTAAGATTTTTGCAGGCTGATATAGCGGTTTTGCTTGTATACATAGGCCAATAAAATGGAAGCCATGATTCCTGTAAGGGTGAGACCCAGTAAAACCAGGGGCAAGGGAGAATTCTTCTTACTCATGCCACCTTCTCGGCTACGCGTAATTTCGCACTCCGGCTGCGAGGATTAGCAGCTATTTCGGAGTCCGAGGGGCGCAAAGCCTTTTTGTAAATGCGTTTCAGCTTTTGGTGGTTCCCTCCACACAAGCAACGCCAAGTTTCGGGTGGGCATATACAGGATTTTTCTTGTTCGCGTATATAGGTCTTGACCCAGCGATCTTCCAGGGAATGAAAAGTCAGTATAGCTAGCCTTCCACCTGGCTTTAGGGCAGCAAGAGCGAGGGGTAGAACTTTTTGTATCTCCTCTTCTTCTTTATTGACCCACATCCGAAGAGCCTGGAAAACTTGTGCTAAATACTGTGCGGGAGTTTGTCTTTTTTGCTTGGCCACTAACCCGAGTTGACCCACCAATTTGGTTTTATCCCTTGATCCCTTGGCTTCAGCGAGGATGGCTTGAGCGGCCAGATGTGCCGCAGGCAATTCACCCCAGCGACGCAAGATTGTAATGAGATCATCGAGTGTAGTATGCGCTAAAACCTCCCATGTATCTGTTCCTTCAGCAGGATCCATACGGATATCCAGGGAAGAACCCCTCTGAAAGGAAAATCCCCTGTTTACATCATTTAACTGATCTGAACTCATCCCCAGATCAAGAAGAATACCTTGACAACTTCCGGAGGAAACATATTTCGAGAGCTCCGAAAAACGGGCCTGATGTATAGATATCCGGGTATCGTGAGCAAATCTTGTTTTACAGCGCGCAACTGCCAGAGGATCGCGATCAAGCCCGATAAGAGATGCCCCGGAATCAAGATGTTCAAGTAAGGCAGCACTGTGCCCGCCTCCACCCAAAGTACCATCAAGATAACAGGCGCATGTATCAGTCAAGAGCCCTTCGATTACTTCCGTAGTCATGATGGGCTTATGTTCGGTCATATTAGGCCCCCGAAAAAGGCGTACGGTAAAAACAGGCTTCCATACTTTCAGGGCTACCTGCGCTATCGACCAAGCTTTGATATTTCTCGGGATTAAAAAGCCGGATTCGGGCTCCATCACCAGCAAAGGTGACATCCTTTTCCAGCGAAGCGTATTTCATCTGTTCGGGAGAAAGCGATAGACGGTTTTGTGCGTCGAGCTCTGATAAACGGGCCATGGATGTTACCATCATCACAAAGCGCGCACCCTCTGCACTCGACTTGGCCAGAGGTTCAAGTTCTTCCTTTACATAACGGTTCCATTCTTCAATGGGACGCAAGGCCAGGGAACGATCTGCAAAGAGAGTAACAATTACTTTACCCCCGGAATTTTCGGGCAACTGCTTACGGAGTTCGCGGGGCAAATTGGTTCTGCCCTTTGAATCAAGCGCCACGGTGGCGGTTCCTATAAAGCCGATGGGTTCCATTAAAATTCACCTAATTTACCCTAAAAATACCACTTTTACCCACAACTTTCCAACATTATTTAACTA
>Ga0116204_1000906_pt1 | contig 16807 bp, 16 predicted proteins | sample LakKivwa52mmetaG_FD_94481 | JGI IMG/M metagenome (GOLD analysis project Ga0116204, IMG submission 94481) | Anoxic lake water microbial communities from Lake Kivu, Rwanda to study Microbial Dark Matter (Phase II) - Lake Kivu water 52m metaG | ecosystem: Environmental > Aquatic > Freshwater > Lake...
ATAGTATGCGCTCAATTTTTCCGGCGGATTGGGATTTTCCTGTCCTGTTCCCAATGTTTCCAAAAGAATAACTGTCCCGCCGGGGCGCAGGATGCGGTTGATTTCACGCAGTCCATCGTCGAGCGCGGATTGCCAATCTGCGCCGCCCCACACGGCCAGGTAGCAAAAACTCCAACCCGAAACGACCAGGTCGAGGCTGGCGGCTGGTAACGGAACCTGGCGATGGTCGGCAACTGCCGTCCGCCAGTTGGCGTGCCCGGCTTGGCGCAAAAAGGATTCGGTCAGCGCCAGCATGTGCGCTGAGGCGTCGCAAGCGGTGATCGAAGCGGACCGCGGGGCCAGCAGGCGCGTCAGCCGCCCGGTCCCGGCGCCCAGGTCGAGGATGTCGAGGCTGTCAGGGACGCGAATCCGCTCGATGGCATCTCCAATGTTATTTTGCCAGTCCTCGCGCCGAATCAGGCGTTCGTATTGGCCGGCATGGGCTGCGTACACTTCTTTTTCAGTTGGCATGTTGGGGGCTTATACCTCGATCTGCATCTCTACTACCCGGTCAAGCCTGAAACTGCGTTCGTCGTTGCGCAGGTGGCACCAGGCTTGAAGGTAGATGTAGTCGGACAGTCCAATGACTTGCCGGGGGGTAATGGTGCGCACGGTGCGTTCCCCGTTTTTATCCGCGTAAGTGATTCTGACGCGCTTGCCGCTGAAAATGGCCTCGTTCCATTCGACCGGCAGGCGGATGTTATCGTTGGGCCAGGCCGGGGAACTGTACAGGCCGATGAAATCGTCAAGCGGCTTCCCATCTGGCTTGAAAGCATCCATCAGGGCGAAAAAGACGCTTTTATCGGTCAGCGCGTCGGCCAGGGCGCGGTGCGCCTCGGGGTTCTGGATGCCAAATTCGGCGGCGATGTTGGTGAGGGTGTTGGAGCGGAAGTCGAAATGCTCGCGGGCGATGTGCAGGGTGTCGATTAAGTTGGGGATTTCGAGCTGCCAGCCCAGGCGGCGGAATTCGCTATCCAGGAATTGCAGGTCGAACTGGGCGTTGTGGCAAACCACAACTGAATCTTTCAATAATCCCCGGATTTTTTTTGCAACGTCCGAAAAATAGGGCGCGCCAGTGAGCATCTCGTCACTCAACCCGTTGGCGCTGGCCGCGCCAAGCGAGAGCGGGCGTTCGGGGTTGACCAGCGACTGGAAGGTTTCTTTGATGCGTTTGCCCTCGGTCAGCACGATTCCCACTTCACAGATGCGGTCGCCGAACCAGGGCGAAAGACCGGTTGTTTCCAGGTCGAGAAAGGCAAAGCGGCAGTTGGAGAGGTCGAAGTTTGGCATGGTTGAATCTTAACGCCGTTTCGCCTTTTGGGCAAGATATTAGAACGGATGTTTTGCCTATGAATCCCGGCTTGGCTAGTGCCCGGCATTTATAAAGATGTAGGGTCAATATGGCTGTTTCAGACGGTTTTTACCCTACATTTTTAGGTAGTCCGGGTACTAGGCCAATTTTACCCGCCAATCTGGTTCATGACGCGGTTGAGCGGGATGATGCCTTCTTCCAGCCCATGACCCCAGGGCTTATCCCAAACGCCGCCCAGGATAATGTGGCGCAGGTCTTCATCGCTGGCGCCGTTACGCATGGGAGTCAGCAGGTCGAGTTCTTTTTCACGCAGCAGGCACATTCGCAGCACGCCATCGGCTGTCAGGCGGGCGCGGGTGCAAGCCGAGCAGAATGGGACTGTTACCGATGAGATGAATCCCAACTCGCCTTTTCCGCCGCGAATGCGGTAGATACGCGCCTCGCCATCATATTTGCCGCTGGCTTCGAGCGGGCCGAACTCCGATTCGATTTTCTGCTGGATTTCGGCAGCGGTGACCACCTGCCCGGTCTGGACATCGGTCACACCGGCGAAGGGCATCATCTCGATGAAGCGCATTTGCCAGGGGCGGTCGAGGGTCAGCGCGGCCAGGTCTATCACGTCGTCTTCGTTATGGCCCCGCACGACCACACCGTTTAATTTGACCGGCGTTAGCCCGGCTTCTTCGGCGGCCAGGATGCCCTCCCAAACCTGTTCCAGCTTGCCCCAGCGTGTTAAACGCTGGAACTTCTCCGGGTCGAGGGTGTCGATGGAGACATTCACCCGTTGGAGTCCGGCCTCCTTAAGCGGCTTCGCCAGTTTCGAGAGCAGAATCCCGTTGGTTGTCATCGAAAGCGAGCGGATGCCGGGGGTGGACGCGATTCCGCGCACTAACTCGACGACGTGTGCCCGCACAGTGGGTTCGCCGCCCGTCAGCCGGATTTTATCGAATCCCAGGCTAGAGAACAGGCGCACCAGCCGCATGATTTCGTTATCTTGCAGCAGGTCTACATTGGGCCTGAAGGTTTGGTCTTCGGGCATACAGTAGATACAGCGTAAATTGCAGTGGTCGGTCAGGGAAATACGCAAATAATGGATATTCCTGCCAAAGCGGTCGATTGCCATCAGCACCTCGCAAAAATTGTACCGTTAAGTGTTCCAATTATACAGCCATCGCCCGCCCCAGCCGCCGAATCCCCTCTGCAATCTTGGCCTCATCCTGGACGACAAAATTCAGCCGCAGCCAGCCTGCGCCATCTGCAGGGTTCAGGAAAAACCCGCTGCCGGGCATGAAATCGACCCCTTCACGGATGGCGAGTGGCAGCAATCTGTCTGCGGACAACTCGCCTGGTAATTTAAGCCACAGGAACAGGCCGCCCTGCGGCGTTTCATGTTGGAATCGTCCCGGCAGGAAACGCTGGAGCGCTGCCAGCATCACGTCGCGCCGTTTGCGGAAAATCTGGCTGGAGCGGCGCAGGTGCGCCTGGTAACGGCCAACCGTGACGTAGTCGTGTAGGGCGCGCTGGATGAGACTGGAGGTCGCCAGGTCGTTGACGCGCTTGAACTTGACCAGCCCATCGTAGACCGGGCCGTCAGCCACCAGGAATCCGACCCGCAGGCCGGGCATCAGCATTTTGGAAAACGTGCTGACGTGAATCACCCGCCCGCCGGGATCGAGCGACTTGAGGGCAGGCTGGGCGCGGCCCTCGTAGCGCAGGTCGCCGACGAAATCATCCTCCAGGATGGGGACATTATACCGGTCGGACAGAATAATCAGTTCATGGCGGCGCGTTCCAGAAAGGCAGGTTCCGGTCGGGTTGTGGAAGTTCGGGATGGTGTAAACCAGCTTCGGGTGGTGCTGCTGTAGTTGCTTTTCGAGCAGGTCAACCTGCATCCCCTGTGAATCCACCGGGACGGTAATAATCCTGAAATTCAGGGCGCGAAACAGGTCGAGCGCGGCGGAGTAAGTGGGACTTTCAACCAGGATGGTGTCGCCCGGTTGGAGCAGGAGTTGCGAAACCAGTGCCAGCGCCTGCTGCGACCCGGCGGTGATGAGGACATTTTCCGGGCTGGTTTGTAAGCCCTGGCTGGCGAGGATGTGCGCGATGGTCTCGCGCAGCGGGGCGTAGCCGCGGCGGTCACCGTAGTCGAGCGCGTCGATGCCGTCGTGGCGCATGACGGCTTGCAGCACTTTGCGAAAGTCTTCGGCGGGGAACAGGTGCGAATCGCTGATTCCGCCCGCGAAACTGACATGGTCGGCTCGCCCGGCGGCCAGGCGCATCTGCTCGACGACGGCGCGCGCGCCCAGGCTGCGTTCGGGCAGGTTTTGCTGCCATAACGGCCAGGCCGCTTCCAAGCTTTTTTTGGGGAGCTGGGGAAGCGGCGGGGGCGGCAGGACGTAAGTTCCGCTGCCGACCCGCGAATAGACCAGGCCATCAGCCTCCAGCGCGGCGAAAGCGTTTTCGACAGTGATGCGGTTGACGCCCAAGTCACGCGCCAGTTGGCGGCTGGCTGGCAGGCGCGTTTCGGGCGCGAGGCTGCCGCTCAGGATGCCCTGGCGTAGATTCTGCTCGATTTGCTCGTAGAGCGGGATGGGGGAGTTGCGGTCGAGGGGGATGCGCATGTTTTTTTAACGTTGAAGGTTGAATGTTTAAGGGTTGGAAGGAGGTCGAGTAGCGGCGGGGTTTGCCGAGTATCGAGACCGGTTCGGTGGTCAGAAAGTTCGTTCAATGCGAAACAATCAACCCTGAAACGGCACGGTCAATATATCACTTTAATTCTTAAAATTATAGAGCCAATTCGACAAAAATAGACTAAATCCACTCAATTGGACTGGTTTTGATTCGTTATTATTGGCTCTTAACGCAAGCCAATTTTCGCCTAAAATTGTATGGGCTGGAATTTATTCCGGCTGATTCACCGGACAGAATAAATTCTGTCCTACAATACAAGGAGATGTTCTATGGAATCAATCACTGGTAGTTTTGCCGTCAAAAAAGGCCTGGCGCAGATGCTGAAGGGTGGCGTCATTATGGATGTGGTCACGCCCGAACACGCGAAAATCGCCGAAGACGCGGGCGCGTGCGCAGTGATGGCGCTGGAGCGCGTCCCCGCCGACATCCGCGCCGATGGCGGCGTGGCGCGCATGAGCGACCCCGGCATGATCGAAGAAATCATGAAGTCGGTCACCATCCCGGTTATGGCGAAGTGCCGCATCGGGCATTTCGTCGAAGCGCAGATTCTCGAAGCGATTGGCGTAGATTATATCGACGAATCCGAGGTGCTAACTCCCGCCGATGAATCGCATCACGTCAACAAGCACGAGTTCAAAGTCCCGTTTGTGTGCGGCGCGCGCAACCTGGGCGAGGCCCTGCGGCGCATCGCCGAAGGCGCGGCCATGATCCGCACCAAGGGCGAGGCCGGCACCGGCGACGTGGTCGAAGCGGTCAAACATGCCCGCTCAGTGCTGGGCGAAATCCGCAAATTGACCAACATGGCCGAAGAAGAACTGTTCACCTACGCCAAGGAAATCGGCGCGCCATACGCGCTGGTGAAGGAAGTCAAGGAACTGGGACGCTTGCCGGTCGTCAACTTTGCTGCTGGCGGCGTGGCGACCCCCGCCGATGCCGCGCTGATGATGCAGTTGGGCGTCGATGGCGTGTTCGTCGGCTCGGGCATTTTCAAGAGCGGCGACCCGGCCAAACGCGCCGCCGCCATCGTCAAAGCGGTCACGCACTATAACGACCCGGTCATCCTGGCCGAAGTCAGCCGCAACCTGGGCGAGCCGATGGTGGGCCGCAACGTCTCGACCATGCCCGAAGCGGAAAAAATCGCCGGGCGGGGTTGGTGAGTCAGTAAGCAGTTATCAGTAATCAGTGAGCGGCTTTTGCTGACACTGATTACTGACAACCGAACACTGAAAACTGGTTTCTCATTATGAAAATCGGTGTTCTAGCATTACAGGGCGATTTCGCCGAACACATCGTCACACTCAAGCGGCTGGGCGTGGAAACTGCCGAAGTGCGCCTGCCGGGGCATCTCGATGACCTTGACGGACTCATCATCCCCGGCGGCGAATCGACCACCATCGCCAAACTCGCCATCGCCTTCGGACTGATGGAGCCATTACGAAACTTCGGGCGCGAGAAAGCCATCTGGGGCACCTGCGCCGGGGCGATTTTCCTCTCGAAAGATGCCAAACGCGACCAGCCCCTGCTCGGCCTGATGGACATCACCGTCGCGCGCAACGCCTTTGGCCGCCAGGTCGATTCCTTCGAGGTCGGCCTCGACATCCCCGAACTAAAGGCCGCTACCCAAACCGAATCGCCCTATCACGCCGTCTTTATCCGCGCCCCGTTGATTGAATCGGTCTCTGGCGATGCGCGGATTCTTTCGCAACTCCCGGATGGACGTATTGTCGCCGCCTTGCAGGGCAAACTGCTGGCGACCTCCTTCCACCCCGAACTGACGCCCGATGTGCGCTTCCACGAATATTTCATCTCGCTGGCGCGGTAACTCGACAACGTCCCGAAGGTTGTCGTAAGTCTGTCAACTTTGCGCCAATAACCTTCGGGACGTTTCTTTTCTGTTGACCGGTTGCCCAGTTGTGGTACGATTACCGGGCAACCGGTCAATGGTTAAATTTGGATAACCGGTAAACTTGCGATATGAACATCCGCCCCCTCGACCTGCTCGACCTGCCTACGCTTTATCGTTATCGCGGCGAAGTCCTCAGCCTGGATACCGCCCGGTTGTTGACGCGCGGCAACCCGCTGGGGGCAATGGGGCTGATGGCTTATCTCAACCCTGACCGGCACATTTATTCCGCTGTCGCCAGCGAAAACGGGGCTGCCCTGTTAGGCGGCATCAGCCACACCAACGGCGATTCGTTTGCCAAACTGCTCTACCTGGCCCCCGCCGTCCAGTTGACCCATCCCGGCCTGACCGCGCTGGTGGAACATCTCACCGCCGAGGCCGGGGAGTGGGGCAGTTTTCACGTCCTGGCCGAAGTGGACGAAACCAGTGAAGCCTTCCCCCCCCTGCGCGCGGCAGGATTTTCGGTTTATGCCTGGCAGCGCATTTGGGATTTGAGCGCGGTCAACAGCCAGCAACCTGCCGATGGCTGGCGCAAAATTGCGGCAGTGAATTTGCCAGCCGTCCAGTCATTGCACTATCAAATCGTCCCGCCGCTCTTGCAGCCCATCGAACCCGAGCCACGCCGCGCCAGCGGGTTAATTTGTCCCGAAGGCGCGCGCTGTTATGTCAATGTTTCTCAAGGCATGTATGGCATCCTGCTGACGCCGCTCATCCACCCCGAAGCGACGGGTGTGGCGCAGAAAATCGCCGGGCTGTTGAATCACATCTCCGACCGGCGCAACCGGCCTGTCTATCTGTGCGTCCGCTCTTACCAGGCCTGGCTGGAGCCTGTCCTCGAGGACTTGGGCGCGAAGGTCAGCCAGCGCCAGGCCGTGATGGTCAAGCACCTGGCGCGCGTCATCAAGGATGAGCAACTCGCCCGGGCCACCCAACCGGCGGCGGTCGTCCCGGCCTCGCGCATCAGCCAGATAGAGACCAAACGCGAGAAATAGATTTATTCCATAAAAAAATCCGAATGGGAGCGCGGTTGGGTATTACTGGGAAACCTTCGCATCTGGTTCTCGCTTGTGATAACATTGAAGCTGCCGGCAGTCAGTCCCTATCAACAAAAAATCCAAAATCGGCAATCATAAATTGAAAATCCTATGCTGACCGAACTGCGCATCGAAAACTTCGCCATCATCGACCGGCTCGAACTCGACTTCGACCCCGGCCTGATTATTTTTACCGGTGAAACCGGCGCGGGCAAATCCATCATCATGGACGCGCTCGAAATGCTGCTGGGAGGCCGCGCCGAGGCCGCCGTCATCCGCGCCGAGGCCGAGCGCGCCACAGTGGAGGGTGTGTTCAAACTCTCCCGCGCCACCAAAGAGTCAGTCAACGAGATTCTCAAGCGCGAAGACCTGCTCGATGATGAAAATTACGTCACCCTGGCGCGCGAGGTGCGGCGCGGGGGACGCTCCACTGCCCGCATTAACGGCAGCACGGTCAATGTCGGTTTGCTGCGGGAAGTGGGCGCATTCCTGGTGGATATTCACGGACAGACCGAACATCTCTCCCTGCTCGATGCGCGCGCCCACCTGGGGCTGCTCGACCGTTACGCGGCAGTCGACTCGCTGTTGGCCTCCTACCGTCAAACCTACAACGCGCTGCAAACCCTGCGCCGCGAACTGGCCGAACTGCGCGCCGCCCAGGCCGATTCAGCCCGCCGCATCGAGATGTACACCTTCCAGGTGGAAGAAATCGAATCGGCGCGGCTCAAACCCGGCGAGGACGAGGAACTGCGTAAAGAACGCGACCGCCTCGCCAACGCCGAAACCCTGGCCGCCAACGCCCAGGAAGCCATCACCCTGCTCGACGAAGGCTCACCCGAAACCCCAGCCATCACCGACCAGATGGGGCAGGCCGTTTCGGCGCTCGCTTCGCTGGCGCGAGTCGATTCATCGAAGGCCGACCTGTCCGCCCGCGCCGAATCGCTGCTCGAAAACATTGCCGAGGTGGCGCATGAGTTACGCGACTATCTCGAAGCGGTCGAATACAACCCCAAACGGCTCGAACAGGTGGAGGAACGCCTCGACCTGATTCACCGCCTGCTGCGCAAATACGGCGGGACGCTCGAATCAGTCATCGTCTTTGGCGAAAACGCCCGCAAACAGTTGGAAACCATCACCACCGCCGCCGAAAAAATCGACGAGTTGGAAGCCCGCGAGGCGGTGCTGCTCAACGAACTGGCCGCGCGTGGCGAAAAACTCTCTGAAAAGCGCAAAAAAGCCGCCGAAAAACTATCCAAAGGCATCGAAACCGAGCTGGACGACCTGAAAATGGCATCGGCCCAGTTCGCGGTCGATTTCCAGACGAAGCCAGATAATGCCGGTTTGCCGGTAGCAGGCTCCAGGGTGGCATTCGACGCGAGCGGCTTCAACCGGGTCGAGTTCCTGGTCGCCCCGAATCCTGGCGAAGGGCTGAAGCCGCTTGCCAAAATCGCTTCGGGCGGCGAAACCAGCCGTCTCATGCTGGCGCTCAAAAATGTGCTGGCGCAGGCCGACCAGGTCCCCAGCCTGGTGTTCGACGAAATCGACCAGGGCATTGGCGGGCGCGTGGGTGGCGTGGTTGGGCAAAAATTGTGGCAGTTGGGGAGAAGTCACCAGGTCTTGTGCATCACGCACCTGCCGCAGTTGGCCGTGTTTGGCGAGCAGCATTTCCAGGTGCAGAAACTGGTCAAAAACGGGCGCACCACCACCCAGGTGCGGCGCATGGAAGGCGACGAACGCCTGCTCGAACTGGCCGGGATGCTGGGCGAAGTCGGCGAGGGGACGCTGCGCTCGGCCTCCGACCTGCTGCAATCGGCGCGGGCGGTCAGCGTACCAAAGTAAGGAAATCCATCTGGTGAGCGATATAGACCAGTTCGGCGCGCTCGATTTGGGCGCGTCGTTGTTTTAACCATTCATCCAACAGGCGCGGGTCGAGTTCGGGGTGGTTGGCGAGGGATGTCTCAAAAAAGCGCAGGATGAAATGCAGGAAATAGGATTCATCGGCGGGATACTGACCTTTGAGCGGGTGCACCACCCAATCCGATGCCCCGGCTGCCAGAATCTCGGCTGAAACTTGCTTCAGATGCCCAAACAGGCGGCGTCCCGAAAGGCTGTCTCCGCCGGTTGGGCGGGAATCCATACTGGCGTGGTACAACCGCTCAATTTTGGCATCCAACGCTGGTTCAATGACCGGTTCCAGGCTGGTCAGGCCGTCGAAATTAATCGTCAGCCAGGCCAACCCGCCCGGCTTAACGAGCGAGAACAGTTTGGGCAGGCTCTCTGGCATGGGCAGCAGGTCGAGGAAGGCGTGGGCAATCAGCAAATCAGCGGATGATGAGATGGAGGAGTGGATGAAGTCGAAGACATCGGCCTGTGCGAAATGAACAAAAACGGAGGAGGAAGCAGACAAGCGAATACTTCCATCTGGCAGGGTTTGCGCTTCGCAGCCGTTTTCCCGCGCCCAGGCGGGCAGCCATTCGCGGGCGAAGGCGATGTTCTCTGGCATTTCATCAACCAGGGTGTAATCCACGTTTGGCGGCAGGATGTCCCAGCGCAGCAGGCGGGCGAGCATGGTTCCAATGCCTGCGCCGACTTCAATCACGGTTGTTAACGGATATTGCACGGAGGTGCGGATACCTGAAACGGATTGGTCAACGGATTCTGGAAACGGAAAAGCGGATGATAGAGTGGATAATCTCGCTTTGAGCGCGGCCAGCACATCCTTGTTCAGGGCGCGGTCATCGACAGTTTGTTTGGCGAGCAGGTAGCGGGGAAATGAGTATTCCATAGGCAAAGCAGGTTCTATAGGTATAAGCAATTTTCTATATGGCTACAAACCGTCCCGAAGGCTTCATCCCAGAAGGCTAAAGTTGCGCCAAAGCCTTCGGGACGTTTAATTTCTCCAGAGTCGTAAAATCTGTTGCGGTCTGTTCCTGTTTGGGATATGATACCTTGAGTATGACACAAACCCGGCAGGAAGGAAAGGATTCAGCCATGCGCGAAGTGCAAGAGTTTGCCAACCAGGTCATGGAAAACGTCGAAAAGGTCATCATCGGCAAGCGGGCAGCGATTGAGTTGATGATGGTGGCGCTGTTGTGCGAGGGACATGTGCTGCTGGAAGATGTCCCCGGTTCGGGCAAGACCATGCTGGCGCGCTCGATGGCGGTCAGCCTGGGGATTGGCTTCAAGCGCGTGCAATGCACCCCCGACCTGCTGCCCAACGACATCACCGGCGTTTCGATTTTTAATCAGAAAAGCGGCGAGTTTGAGTTCCGTCCCGGGCCGATTTTCGTCAACATCTTGCTGGCCGATGAAATCAATCGCGCCACGCCGCGCACACAGTCGGCGCTGCTGGAGGCCATGCAGGAACAACAGGTGACGGTGGACGGCGCAACCCGCGAACTGCCGCGCCCCTTCCTGGTACTGGCAACCCAAAACCCGATTGAATATGAAGGCACATTTCCGCTTCCCGAAGCGCAATTGGACCGCTTCCTGATGCGGCTCTCGCTCGGATATCCCAACCCGCAGGATGAACGCCAGATTTTGGTCAACCTGTGGCGCGAACATCCAATTACAAAACTGGACAAAGTGGTAGATGGTTTGGCATTGCTCCAACTCCAGCAGAAGGTCTGGGATGTGCATGTAGACGAGACTTTGCAGGCTTACATCGTCGCGCTGGCAGCGGCCACCCGCAACCATCCCGACCTGGCCCTGGGAATCAGTCCACGCGGAAGTCTGGCGCTGTTCAAGGCGGCCCAGGCGTTGGCCGCAGTGCGCGGACGTGACCATGTGCTGCCCGACGACATCAAGTACCTGGCCCCGGTCACGCTGGCGCACCGCTTGATTGTCCACCCCGAAGCGGAGTTGCGCGGGCGCACAGCGCAGGTCATCCTGAACGACGTATTACAGCATACGCCGCTCGATTTGGGGCGGGTGGATGAGAACGTCCCGAAGATTCTGTAAAAAGCAGAAAAATTACCCTGGAAAACCTTCGGGACGATAGCCACTAAATTTCGGCAGTTTCTCCGCCGAAACGCGCGCCATGCGTTCGCTGGCCGGGCTGAGCAGGTAAAAGCTTCCGTTGCGGTGCAGCAACGGAAGTCGCCGCCGTTCCCTGGCAAAATGAGCGCGCATCCGCTCTGAGTGATACGCGTAGTTCTCGAAAATTTCCTGCTCCAGCGCGAACAACCGGTCATGCGTTTCGATAAATTCCCGGCGATATTCTTCCGTCACCTGACCCAGATTGCTGATGACCCAGCAAACCGGCTCGAATTCCCACTCGTAGGCCAATCCCACAAAACGATAGTCTGATGTGACATACGGAAAAAACGGAAATTGGCGGCAACTGAGGGCGCGAAAGGGTCGCTGGCAGGCCTGCGGCCCCAGGCATGCCAATAGCGTCATTTCATCGGGCACTTCAGCTTGCAACAATTGGAGATGTGGCCCATCCGGGCATTCATCGCCGCGCCAGGCGTGCCACAAGTCCGTGTTTTGTTGCAAATACTCCCATTCCTGCCGGTAAACCGCCGGGACGGCATGGCAAATGTCACAACAAAAGGGTTTGCCGCTTGGGTTGTGCTGCGAGCATTCCTGCCCGCAATCCAGCGCGGTGACCGGGGCAGCGAAATCATCGTATAGTGCGCGAATGTTCTCCAGCGGGGTTTTCAAGTGGAATTTTGCCATGCGCGTATTGTATCTGAAATATAATCACGCTGTGAAAATCGTCCCGCTTTCCGATGCTGCCGTTTTGGTGCGGTTCGGCGAAACCATCGACCCGGCCACAAACCGCCAGGTGCATCTGCTGGCGGCAGCCCTGGCGCTCGACCCGCTCCCCGGCCTGCTCGAAACCGTCCCCGGTTACGCTTCGCTGGCCGTTCACTACGACCCGCTCGCGCTGACTCACGCACAGGTCTGTGACTGGCTGGAATCCCGCCTCAGCCTGGCCTCCAAAACTGCCTCCCGCCCGGTTAAAATGGTCGAAGTCCCGGTCACTTACGACGGCCCCGACCTCGAATTTGTCGCTGCGCACTGCCGCCTAACCATTGCCGAAGTCATCTGCCTGCACACGGCCAACCCTTACACCGTTTATATGATGGGATTTACGCCCGGTTTCGCTTATCTCGGAATCCTGCCCCAAACATTGCGCGTCCCGCGCCTGGATGTGCCGCGCCCTCGGGTTCCGGCAGGCAGCGTCGGCCTGGCCGGGGTTCAGACTGGCATCTACCCGGTCGAATCGCCCGGCGGCTGGCGGCTGGTCGGGAGAACATCGCTGCAACTGTTCGACCCGCAGCGCGAGCTGCCCTTCCTGTTCGCGCCAGGGGACAAGGTTCGGTTTATCCCCGCATAACATCTCTGAAGTTGTTGTGCCACGATAAACCACCAGGGCGATATAATCAGCCGCGTGAAATACCTGACCCACCTGCTCAACCCACCTTCCGTTCCGGCAGAATATCGCCGGAACTTTATACACCTGTACTTCGACATCGCCTGGTATGGCCTGCTGGCAGGCAGCGCCGTCAACTTCCTGACCGTCTATGCCGCGCGCCTGGGGGCCAGCGGCCTGCAAATCGGGCTGTTGGGCGCGCTTACCGCCGCTGTCAACCTGGTGCTTGCCATCCCGGCCGGGCGCTGGCTCGAAAAGCGCCCGGTTGATAAAGCCGTTTTCTGGACAGCCGCCGCCTACCGGGTCGGTTACATCGCCTGGGTGTTCCTTCCGTTCATTTTTGGCGCAAACAGCCAGGCCGAAATCTGGGCGCTTATCATCATCAACTTCCTGATGGGCATTCCGCTCACCGTAGTTGGCCTGGGATTCAACGCCCTGTTTGCCGCCGCCGTCCCCACCGAATGGCGCGCGCACGTCGCCGGGACGCGCAACGTGCTTCTCTCGGTTACATTCATCCTGACCTCGCTGGTCAGCGGCTATATCCTCGACCGGGTTCCCTTCCCGTTAGGCTATCAAATCATCTTCCTGATTGGGATAGTGGGCGGCGCGATGAGCAGCCTCCATCTCTGGTTCGTGCGGCCATTGCCCCAGGCAGAATCTCATGCGGAACCCACCGCGCACAAGCTTGTTTTGCTGTTAACCGAACCGGAATCCGCACCCCCGGCATTGTCCGCGCCTGGGACATCCCCCATTTCCCGCGCATCGCCTGCCCGAAAATCCATCCAAACCAGCCTGCGCCTCGACATTCTTGCGTCACCCTTCCGCGCCGTGCTGCTGGTCATGTTTGCCTTTCACCTGGCCCAGTTTCTCGCCATTCCACTCTTTCCCATCTCCTTTGTGCGCTCCCTGCAACTCACCGATGAACACATCGGCATCGGAACAGCCATCTTCTTCCTGGCGGTGCTGGTGGGTTCCACGCAACTTAACCGCCTGGTGCGCCAGGCCGGGCACAAAAACATCACCGGCTGGGGCGTGATTGGAATGGCCGTGTATCCAATCCTGCTCGCCCTTTCATCCACCGTCTGGCATTTCTACGGCCTTTCGGCGCTGGGCGGCTTTGCCTGGGCGCTGGTAGGAGGCGCATCTGTCAACTACCTGCTCGAAAACATCCCCGAAAATGACCGTCCCGCGCACCTGGCCTGGTACACCATCGTTCTCAACGCCTGCACCCTGCTCGGCTCGCTGGGCGGCCCTGCCATCGCCGAAGGGATTGGGCTATCGGCAGCGCTCATCCTGTTCGGCATCTTGCGCGGGCTGGCCGGGTTCGCCATCATCAAGTGGGGCTGACGGAATAAATTCCGTCTTACATTTTCCGAATCTCGTGATAACATCAATTTACTATGCCTGACAACCTCAAAATCGTCGCCACCAACCGCAGAGCTGGGTTCGAATACTTCCTGATGGAGCATTTCGAGGCCGGGCTGGCCTTGCAAGGTAGTGAAATTAAATCCATCCGTGCCGGGCAAGTCAGCCTGGCCGAAGCCTATGTGGACACCGATGGACGCGAAGCCTGGCTGGTGGAAGCGCACATTGCTCCCTATCGCGAAGCCAACCGCTTCAACCATGACCCCAAACGCCGCCGCCGTCTGTTACTGCACAAAAAAGAGATTCGCCGGCTATGGAACGATGTCCGCCAAAAGGGCGTGACCATCGTCCCGCTCAAGGTTTATCTCAAAGAGGGTCGCGCCAAGCTGGAAATTGCCCTGGCCAAGGGCAAGAAACTGCACGACAAACGCGATGCGATTGCCCAACGCGACCAAGCGCGCGAACAGGCCCGTGAAATGCGCAACGATTAGCCCTTCCAAAATCGGGAGATTTTGGACTCCGAATGGAGTTGACCATGCCCCCTTCCACCATTGGCGGTATCAACCTGCTGCCCGAAGCCGAAAAACGCGAGATTTATAGCCGCGTCATCCCGCAGGAATTGCTCGACCGTTTTAGCCTGCCTCCTGTTGGCTCCCAGCGGCTGCAATCGCTGCTGGAGTTCAAATCCAAGCCCGGCGCGACGGATGTGGAAATGCGCCTGCATCACGCGACCCGTTTCCCCGACCCCATCCTGTACATGCACCTGACCGATACCATGAACGGTCAGGTGCATGTACTGCTCTACATCCTGAACGACCCAGATTCGCCGCGTTTCAATGTCGATATGATGCCCGACGGCACGTCCACCTGTTTTGGGACGTTGAAACGAAACCTCGAAGCCGAAGCCGCCGCCATGCGGGCCGGCCTGGCCCCCGGGCAGGTGCGGCGCGGGGTGCGCCTGCTCGCCCCGGCCATTACCGCTTTCGAACAGTTCGTTGCCAGCCTGGGGCATGAAATGTACTTCGTCGAACCGCTCTATTATCACAACGCGGTCATCTTCGAGCGCTACGGCTTCACCTACCAGGTGGGACGCCGCCTGATGGAACGCATCGAAACTGGCTTTGCTGACGGCGGTGAGTTGCTCAACAAACTTGATGGATCGACACCATTTCGACAGCGCGAGGCCGCCCACAGCATCCGCCTGCGCTCGTGGGCTATTCACGACGGAACTTTAGGCGAACCGTTTACGAATGTCACCATGTATAAGCGAATTGGGAAATCGGCGGGCATTACAACTTGCCCCAGTTGTACCTGGTAGGCAATGTTTTGCAATTGCGTGAAAACAAGAAAACATCCGGTGGTTAGCCGGATGTTTTCTTGTTTTCGGTTGATTCCAGTTTTTTCATCTGGATTTTGATAAAGGCATCGACCATGTGCGGGTCAAAGTGTTTGCCAGAGCCGAGCCGCAAGAAATTCAGGGCTTCTTTGGATGTAATTCCGTTATGGTAAGGGCGGTCTGAGGTCAGGGCATCGTAAACATCCACAATTGCCATCAAGCGGCCTTCGGGTGGGATTTCCTCGCCCACCAGCCCCTGGGGATAGCCGGTTCCGTCCCAACGTTCGTGGTGCGAGAGGACGTAGGCTTTGGCGGGACGCAGGTGGGGAACGCTTTCCATGATGTGCGCCCCAGCAGTGGTGTGGGCGCGCATGATTTCGATTTCTTCGGGGGTTAATTTCCCGGGTTTGTTCAGCACCGCTTCAGGCGTGGTGATTTTCCCGACATCGTGTAGAAGCGCGCCAAATTCGAGGATAATCAACTCCTCAAGCGACCAGTTGAGCGCGCGCCCAAGTTCGATGGCAGATTGTTGCACCCGTTCCACGTGTCCGCGCGTATAAGCGTCGCGCGCTTCGATGACGTTTGCCAGCAGGGTGATGGTTTGCAGGTGGGCTTCGTGCGAATCGAACAATTCCGCCGCGCGCCTGCGCTCAAGCCGCGCCCTGACCGCAACGAGTAAATCATCGGGCTGGAAAGGCTTAAAAATGTAATCATCCACGCCCAGTCGCTTGGCGTTGTAAACATCGTCATGCTCTGAGAGCGCGGAGAGGAACAGGAATGGCACTACCGAGCCAAATCGCAGTTTGCGCACTGCTTCGAGCAGCCCAAAACCATCCAGGATGGGCATGCTGATGTCGGAAACAACCAGGTCGGGGTTGACTTCCTCAAAGGCGTCGAAGGCCACCTGACCGTTGGGATAAGCAAAGACCTCGTACTTATCCAGTTCCAGGATGGCGCGAATCATCCGGCGCAGGGAGTCGTCATCTTCGGCGAGCAGGATGCGTGCCATGATTAAGGCCCCCAGCGAGGTTGCCAATCACAATAATCGTTACTGGTAAGTCGGGTTAATCCGATTCCATCGATGCGCATTTTGTAAATCTCACAGCCGTGCACGTTGCGAAAGCGGTCGTAATACGCGGTAAACGCGACCCACTGCCCGTCGGGCGAGAAGGTCGGGCCCTGGCTGTTGCCGCCGGGTGGTGTGAGTTGGCGAACGGGCGAACCATCGAGTGGGAGCAAGAAGAGTTCCCGTTCCCAGGAGCGGCCAGAGTAGGTGACGATGTTCAGGCTGTCGCTCGACCAGTCGCTGCGCCCGCGAAGCAGGGGCAGGTCTGAGACTTGTTGCAGGCCAGTTCCGTCAATGCTAATTGTCATCAACTGCGACAGGCCATCAACCTGCGAGGCGAACAGGATTTTTTTGCCGTCGGGCGCCCAGGTGGGGTCCCAGCCGTTGGAATAGAGCAGGCGCGGGTTGGTGCCGTCACGGTTCATCACCCAAATCATGTTGTTTTTGCCGTCGCTCTGTGCATAGGCAATCAGGCGGCCATCGGGTGAAACTTCGGGCGCAACACCGGGCCGCCACAGGTTGATGAGTTCGCCGGTCAGTTTTAGTTCGTAGATATAAAACTTTTGGTTCGCTCATTTTCATGGTGGATTTTCAGAATCTGCCAGGCTGGTGTAAATACTGGCAGGTAGGTCTAGCAGCGTGAGAATTTTCTGTTGCAAACCGGAAAGTGGCGAAAGGTGG
>Ga0116204_1000907_pt1 | contig 16806 bp, 13 predicted proteins | sample LakKivwa52mmetaG_FD_94481 | JGI IMG/M metagenome (GOLD analysis project Ga0116204, IMG submission 94481) | Anoxic lake water microbial communities from Lake Kivu, Rwanda to study Microbial Dark Matter (Phase II) - Lake Kivu water 52m metaG | ecosystem: Environmental > Aquatic > Freshwater > Lake...
GAACATAAATAAGGAAAAGAAAACAACCTTCACCGGCTCAAACAGTTTTCATTACCAATATGAAGATTACGAAGAAGATACAGGAAACAACTGGAATAATCATTTGATGCCCGGCTTCGAGGCTGTGTATGGATACAATATGGTCAATGCTTCTCATTTCGACTTTAGCGAAAATAGAAAAAAGAGCTTCTTTGAAAAACCGGTTTTAATAAAGAATCTGTATTATCCGGCTTATTCAAGTGATACATTAAACTTTAATCCTGTGAGCAGAGACTTTTTTATCGTTTCAGTTTACAATGATGATACAAACAAAGATGGCTTTGTCAATCTCAAGGATCTCAGACGGTTATATCTGTTCAATATTCATGGCGAAAGACAAAAAGCACTTATTCCTGAGAACTATTCCGTTTTCAGATCTGAGTATGATCCTGTCAATGACTACATGTTTGTTTTTGCTCAGTTGGACATCAATGAGAACGGAAGAAGGGATGAATCTGAACCCGTGCATATATTCTGGATTGACCTGAAGGATCCGAACAGATCAGGACAGCTTTATTAAGAGATAGATGAGTAGTTGAGCTGCTGTGAAACCTCATTTGAAAATTAGTTTTTCAACATTACTCATTTTGTCGGTTACAAAAATTATTTAATCGTTTTAGAAATTGATGTTTCTTTTGCCTTTATTCAACATAAAATTCAATTTCTTCATGTGAAAAACTCAATGGCTTTTTCAATATTTTCCTGATTGCCTGTAAATAATAAAATATCATTCACTTCGAGGGGAATGCCGAGATTTGGAGTTGTAATCAGTTCGTTGTTTCTTCGAATCGCCAAAACTGAAACCCCTGTTTGTTGTCTGACGTCCAGTTCGGGAATGGTTTTCCCGAGATGAGGCCATGTGCTGCTTAATTTCACCGATCTGATGTCAACTTCGGGAATACATTGCAGTTTTCCCAGCAGACTCATTTTGTCAATACTTGAGTCCCGCAACAGGGAATAATTGTTTTGCCTGATTGATTCAAGCGTGTTTTCAATGGTTTCATGGGGCAAATTGTAATATAAAAATACCCTGTGAAAAATTTCCAGCGAGGTTTCAAATTCTTCAGGAATCACATCATTGGCACCGATATTTTTCAGCTCTTCAACGGCTTTCACATGTTTTGTTCGTGTCAGGATGTACAGGCATTTGCTGAGTGCCCGGGCATTGCTGATTAAAATCCGTTGTGTGATTGCATCGGGAATTGTACAAACAAGCATTTTTGCTTTTTTGATGCTAAAGTGAATTAATACGTCTGAGGATGTGGCATCACCGAAATAAATGGGTTCTCCCTTTGCTTTATACTTTTTGACCTTAGACATATCCATGTCAATGATGACATAAGGGATCTCTGCCTGTTTCAACACTCCGGCAAGATTGCGTCCGTTAAAGCCGAAACCGGCAATGATGACATGGTCGGATTGTGAGCCTTTTGAAAGTATTTGTTTTGAATATAACTGAGGATTATGCGATTTAAAATGTGCAGGATTTATTTTCTTTACAAACCATGTTGAAAAAGGAATGGCTGCTTTAAACATGAAAGGAGTAGCAATCATTGATAAAATTGAAGTTGCAATAAAAATCTGATAAAGGTTTTCATTGATCAGTCCGTACAGTTTACCTTCCATGGCAAGGACAAATGAAAATTCACCGATTTGCGCAATTCCAAGACCGGCGATGATTGATGTTCTTGAAGTAAATCCGGCAAAAATCACTGCAAAATATCCGATGAGCGATTTGAAAAAAATGATTGAAATAAAAAGTAAAAGTATTGGGATGATATTTTCGGCTGCAACAGAAAGATTGAGCAACATTCCCACAGAAACAAAGAACAATCCCATGAAACTTTCTTTAAACGGAACAACATCTGCCATTGCCTGATAGGCATAATCAGATTCAGAAAGCATCATACCGGCAAGAAATGCCCCAAGTGATAGTGATAAACCCATCTGGTTCGTAAACATTGCAGTGCCGATGCAGAAAAGCATAATGCTGATAATAAACAGTTCCCTGCTTTTGGTTTGAACAATATGATCAAACAGAAAAGGAACCACCCATCTGGAGCCTGCTATCACAAATACAATGACAGCGATTGCTTTAAGTAACAAAATTAAAATCTCAGTCACTGAAAATTCAATACTGCCACCCATCATTGGAACCAGTATAATGAATAACACAACGCTTAAATCCTGAAACAAAACGATGCCGATCATTGCTCTGCCCTGAGGCGTTGAGGTTTCGTTATTGTCGGCTATGGACTTAATGACGATGGCAGTTGAACTCAGGCAAGTCAGAAATCCCCAGAAAACAGCCTGTTCAAAAGGTAATTTGATGAAAAAAAATGCAGTTAGAAATGTAAGTAGAATTGTAATAAATACCTGAATCAGACCTGATCCGAAAACAATACGTTTCATTCTGAGCAGCTTCTTTAGCGAAAATTCCATACCCAGAGTAAAAAGCAATAAAATCACCCCAACTTCAGCGAAAACTTCAATCTCTTTTATTTCTGAAACGAAACCGAGTGCATGAGGACCAATGATAATGCCTGCAACTAAAAAACCAACCAGTGAAGATATTTTAAGACGGTTCAGTATAAATACTACCAGAGCAGAAACTCCGAAAATTATAACAAGTGATTGTAAAAATTCGTAATGCATAGGCTGTTTTGCAAATTTAAAAAATTTTTGACGAAATGCACCATTAATAACTTCCTGACGTTTTGCGACAGAAAAAATAATTACATTTGCAAAATGGAGACTGGCCAATGCTTAAATAGCAATAGTCTGCACTGAAGTAACGCAGAAGGGCGACATGGAAAAGCAAGATGCGTAGGATTATAACAAAAAATAAAAAAAATGAAACGAATTAAATTTTTACTGATTGGATTTCTAATAACAGGAACAGCATTATTAACAGGTTGCAATAAAGAGGCTAAAATTGATAAAAATCTTTGGAAAAATGGAGGTGAATGGAATATTGAGAGTCTGGTTGCAAATCAAGTAAGCACAAATCCTTCAGACAACTTCAATGAAACCGTTTACAACTTCGGTACATTTACATTTGAAAAAGACGGTATTGGAGATTATAGATTTACTGTTGATGGTGATTTCGAAACTGGTACATTTTCATATTCCAATACCGAAGACAAACTTACATTGATTATCAATAATGAAGCACGTGTGTTTGACATGGATTGGGAAAAAGATAATTTGCTGATTACAATCACAGAAAACTATACGTCTGATGGTGAATCTATTACTTACACCGAAGCATTACAATTGAAAAAGAAATAATTTGTAACTGCTCAGCAAAGAATGATGAATAAATATCAAATCTTATCCACAGATGAACACAGATAGTATTTCTCTTGACAAAAGCCTTGTCCTTTAGATCAAACACAACCCGTTGTGTTTGGCATTTGTTCTAATTGATAATTTTTTAAGAGCTCGCTTTTAGAAATTATCAATGAGAACAAATTACGGCTTTTGTCTTGAATTATATAAATATTCGAATATTTTTTTATCTGTGTGGATTAATATAAATTTGCGTGAATCTGTGGACAAAATTACGATTGCTGAGTTGATACAATAATTTCATTTAGACTATTTTTTCAAAATTGCTGGTTCTGTATTTATCGCAAAATGCTTCTTAACGACATGATCAATCCTGTGGGAAGCGGCAGTCTGTTTTTGGTCACGGTGAAATAAGGACTGTTCTGTGCACCGAATGATTTGTAAAATCGTGCAAGATTCTCATCATTGCTGCCTTCAAAATCCAGAATAATCTCTTTAGAACAGTTCTGACTGATGTAATCATCAATCAAAATGTGCATTGCACTGCGGTTTCGACCTTCTTCGCTGATGGCACTAAAAATTAATACAGATCGGTTTTTGATTGAAAGAAATACAGCACCTCCGAGCAAAGTGTTTGTTTCATCTGTGACGCCGTATATGTTGGCAATACCTATACTGCGTGCATGATAAATGAGCCTGATCAAACTTTGATAACAGTAATCTTTCAGGACATGGATGTTTTTTCCTCTGCCTGATCGGAACATTGAAACCAGCTCTTCATGCGAAACTGATGGAATAACATTTAATCCTGCACGATTTTTTTTGAGATTTCTCCTTAGGTTTTCCGAATATCCCGATGCGATCTGCTCGTAGGTATATATCAGACTAAGCAGATAATTGTTATTTTCTTTGAGTTTGAATTGATGAATGTCAGCAGGTAGTTGTTGAAAAGAGTTCAGGTTCATCTCAAACCATCCGAAATGTTTAACAGCCTGATTGATAAACTGAAGGCTTTTCTCAGCAGTGATCAATTGTGTTGAGAATAACCCGAGTTGTTGTGCCCATGCCGGTTGAACTGAATAGCGAATTCCGAATTTCTTTCCCGGAAAAACAGGAAACACCGAAACATAATCATCTTCTATCAGTGCATCCCATTCTCCTGCAACAATGTTAAGATACCACGATAAAGCATATACGATACCGTTGGGTGATTCATTGATGCATACATCCCATTTTCTTTTGTCAATCTGTTCGTGCCTGAAATATTGAATCATGATTTCTGCTGGTTGTCTTTTTTTAATTCTTGTAGCAACATTTCAAGCATCTGTTCAAATACTTCAGTTTTCCAGTGCTTCCATTTTCCTTGCTCACTGATGGTTTCATTGTGCCAGAGCGGTATATATATTCCGTGTTGTTTCATTACCGTTTGTAAAATATCCCGAATCGTGAGGATTGCATCTGTTGTGTCTAAGTGCAGATATTCTTTGAGTGTGCCGTCCATAAATGCGATCGGATGGGTTTTTAGCGGAAGAATGGAATTTGTTTCCATGTCGAAAATCTGAAATGCATTGCATGTTCCTGCCTTCCAGCCGTGGGTTGAGGCATATCCCAGAGTAAAATCTTTTTCAATGCCTGCTTTTACCAGTTCCTGTGCTGTATGTGGATATTGAAACCTGAGGAAATGTTGTCTGCTGTGTGTGATTTTTTCACCTGTAATGTCTTCAAGTATGTTTTTCTCGGCAAGTATTTGTTTTGCATCCTGTCCGCCAAAATATGAAGGGTGAATGCCAACCGTGGCAAAGGTTGAAACATATTTCACGAGATTGCGGAATGCTTTGCTGTGGACATTGGCCGCTTTGTCATATTTCCCGTTTTCCCTGACATGAAAAAAGAAAATCTGAGGAATATCAGTTTGAAATTTCAACTGCTCAAGATATTGATACACATCAAACGGATCAGGCTCTTTGCCTGACAGAACTCTGATTCGATGAGAAAGCGTATTGAATTTCAGGCATACCAAATCCCTTGAAAATGCGCCTATATTTCTGAGTAAGGGCTTTGCTTTGAATGCGTAAGCGATATCAATATCAAAAGTCAGAATTGCCGATGGCTTGGTTTGGGATGTTTCCAGTTCGGGATACAAACGACACAGCCATTGTTTCAGCTTTTGAGCATACACATCAACAACAGGGGTTTGCAATGAATTGAGTTTTGACAGAACGGATTGTTCTCCGGGAAACCTGTTGTGCTTATCCTTATGCTGTGAATGATATTCTTCGGCTCCAGTGAGCAGAAAAAAACATTGGGCAAAAATATCGTGTTCAATACTGACTCCCTGAAAATCGTTTTTGGGAAAATGCTGTATTGAAATTCCGAAAATTTCGTCATTTTCGATTGTCTGACTGTTGAAAATATTGGGAATTCGATCAATGCTTTTTTCAAGATAGCTCATTTTTGCACCCTGAATCTGACAGAATGTTTGAATGTCATCAGAAAATTCAATGTGAAAACCCTGAAATTCACTGAGAAGCGTGTGGATAATGTACCTGCTTCGTATAGCACCCGAAGGACAAAATATGTTCAGCGTATTCATGAGTTGTCGGATGAAAATTGGTTATTACGCTGAAATATGATGCCTGAAACTCCAATATACAAAACCAAAGGAATGAGAACTGTGTAGGGCAGTCCTGCAAATCTGAACGCATCAGTGCTGAAAAATATCAGAATCCAGAAGATAAGGTCAGTGCTTAACAAAATAATCATGATTGCCCCGAAAATAATGTTCTTTCTCAGCCGGAGTTTCTTTTGAAACTGAAACACAATCAACAGACAGACAAAAACACATAATGGAATCAAAATGAATAAGTCAAGCAAAGAATATGGATTTATAAAATTATATTTATAAATAATCAGTCCTGCCAGTGCAACAATTGATATTGCTGCGCCTGAGAACAATGCAAATCTGAATTCGTTAATTTTTTCTATCATTTAATCAGTTCCATGGCTGAAGTATCATTACAAATATTCAATAAGTGAACTGCAAATTGTTTCTGCAGCGAGTCCGTTACCGAATACATTAGGGAAATCAACAGGTGGCATTTGAATAAAACGATGTACTGCCTGTTTTATTTTCACTGAATCAGTATCTGTTAATTCGCCTGCATGATTGGTGATGATTTCAACCCATTCGGTTTCATTGCGCAGAATTACACATGGTTTGTTAAGAAAATAGGCTTCCTTCTGAACTCCACCGGAGTCGGTAATAATTATTTGTGAGTGCATTTCAAGTGCCGTCATCTCAAGAAATGAAACCGGAGCGATAACTTTGACATTCTTTGCTTTGTTGTTCAGCATATTTGTCAGTTCATCATCCTGCATTGAGTTGATGATATTCACTGTTCTTGGATGCAGCGGAATAATAAATTGCATATCCGTTTGTGAAGCGAGTTCCTGAATTGCCGAAAAAATACTTTTCAGCCTGATCATGTCATCGGTATTGTGCGGACGATGGATAGTACAAAGAATATATTTCTTTTGATGTAACTGAAGTGTGTCAATGATATCCGTTTTTCGTTCGGCAAGACTGGCAAAATGCAGGGTGTTGTCGAACATGATATCTCCTGACCGGATAATTATCGGATTATTTATGTGAAACGGGCCTGAATTGTTAATTTGAAAACCTTCATTCTGAAGATTGGAAACAGCGGTTTCGGTTGGAGCAAACAAAAAGCTTGAAAAATGATCGCAAGCGATTCTGTTCAACTCTTCGGGCATTGTTTTGTCGAATGATCTGAGCCCGGCTTCGATATGTGCTACCGGAATATGAATTTTGGTTGCTGCCACTGCTCCGGCAAGCGTTGAATTGGTGTCTCCGAAGAGGATACACAAATCGGGTTTTTCTTTGAGCAATATTTCTTCAATTCCGGCAATCATTTTTGCTGTTTGTGCGCCATGTGAATCAGAGCCGATTCCAAGATTATAATCGGGCTGGGGGACATCCAGTTCTTTGATGAAAATATCAGACATGTTGTGATCATAATGCTGACCGGTATGAATGATGGTTTCCATTATGCTGCCTGAAAAGTGATGCCTGATTGCCCTGCTGAGGGCAGCCGCTTTGATGATTTGTGGCCTGGCGCCAATGATTGTAACTGCTTTTATCACTTGTATCTGTATTTATTGATCCATTATTCCCTGATCTGCAAAGCTATAATAATTATCATGCCCGATGATGATATGGTCCAACAGAGACATATCGAGAAGTTTGGCTCCGTCACGCAGTTTTTTCGTGAGCTGAATATCCTGATTACTCGGACTGACACCACCCGAAGGATGATTGTGGCATACAATGATATTGACCGTATTGTGTTCAAGTGCAAGGCGAAATACTTTTTTTGGATCTACCAGAGTCTGTGTTGTTCCTCCTTCCCCAATCTGTACTCTTGAAAGAATATTGTTTTTTACATTGAGAAACAAAGCCCAAAATTCCTCATGTTGCAAATCAGCAAGAACGCTTTGCATATATTCGTAAACTTCCTTACTTGAACTGATTGAATTTCTTTGTTTGACAGAGGATTCAATTTTGCGCCTGCCCAATTCGAGTGCTGCCACCAGAGATAAGGCTTTGGCTTCGCCGATGCCCGGGAATTTCATTAGTTTTTCAACCGAAAACCCTGCAAGGAGTGAAAGATCATTTCCTGCTTCATGGAGTATTTTTTGTGCAAGAGACACTGCCGATTCTTTTGAATTTCCGCTTCTCAGTAAAATGGCAATTAGCTCGGCATCTGTGAGCGCAGTCCTGCCTTTTTGCAGCATCTTTTCACGTGGCCTGTCATCCGAAGCCCATGATTTTATGGAGTTTGAATTTGGATTATTCATTGCTTATAATATCCTTTTAAATTCAGAGGTTAAACTCAATCATGCAAATATAGCAGAGTTTTTTACAGATTTAATATTAGTGCGATAAAATCTGCAATGTGAATTGGCTCTATAGGCAGTTTATTTTTTTTAACAAAGGTTTTCAGATGAGTCAGACAGGATGCTTCATTTGAAACAAGGTATTGTGCGCCGGTGCTGATCGCATTGTCAATTTTTTCCTTTGCCAGCGCGGCTGATATATTATGGTTGGTCAATGCAAATGAGCCTCCAAATCCGCAACATACATCACTGTCATGCATCTCATGAATTTCAACGCCTTCAACAGTAGAGAGCAATTTCTGAATCACATCTTCTTTTCCGTAATCACGAAGTCCCGAGCAACTGGTGTGAATGACAACATCTGCCCTGAACCTGCTGTTGAGTGTCTGTATTCCTGCCTGATTGTACAAAAAATCCGAAAATTCAAATGTGCGAGGAATGAGTTGTTTGAGATCATTATGTTGCGACGAATTGTGGAAAATACCCGGATAATGCTTTTTAATCATCACCGTGCATGAAACAGAAGGAATGACAACCGGATTGCCGTTATTAAATTCCTTGATAAACTTTTCTCCAAGAATCTGAGCCTGTTCAGGATATCCATTTTTAAATGCAATCTGACCGCAACAAGTTTGTTCTTCAACATAATGTGTGGAAATTCCGAAATGGTTCAATATCTTCTCCATATTCACCGCTGTTTGCGGATAAATCTGATCAATGATGCATGGAATAAATATATTGACCTTCATTCTGGCTTTTCTTAAAATGGTGATATTTTGCAAATATACATTTTTGTATTTTCTTTACAGGTAATTCTTTAGATTTTTAAAAAAAACCGGTTATTCTCTGCTTTCTTTCATCAGACTGAATAATTTCCAGGGTTTAAGAATTTGAAGCATCGAAGCAGAAATTAAACAAATGCTTCCTGAAACAAGAAGTGAAATTAAAATATTATCTATGAAGTATTGGCATAAATAAATTGCAGAAATTGAGACAATGAGGTATAATCCAAGCAAAATAATGTATCTGGATTCGTTTTTAATTTTGAATATAATCAAAACGTAAATGAGCTGAAACAGTGCAGTCAGAATTTGTGTTGCAAGCGATACTGCAGCGGCCCCTTCGGTTTTAAATATGGGAATAAAAATGATATTCAGAATAATGTTGAGTATCATTCCAGCAAAAGCAATAATATTCAGTTTTTTCAGACTACCGTTTGCTGTAAGGAGTGTTCCGAAAATATAGGTGATTGAAATCGGAATCAGGCAAAACATCAGTATCCTGAAAACTGCAGCAGATTCAATAGTGTTTGCATGATATAGTATTGACATGATTTTTTCGGCATGAAAAGCAGAAAACAAGGCAATAAAGGTTGAAAATACAAACAACATATTAAAAGATATCCGAACAATCGGAATTATGTTTTCCCTGAGTTTGAGCATTCTTGAAAACAATGGAAGCAGGATGACGGCAAACAAATAGGAAACCATGTTGAATGCATCAAGCAGGCGATATGCTGCAGCATATACTCCTGCAAAATGATTTCCGTTATCAAGCATGCGTTCAAGCATCACCGAATCGATCCGGTTGTAAAATGTCATCAGAAGAATCAGTAAGGCGAAAGGGAAACTATCTTTCAGTATGCGGATGAAAAACGGGATATCCCAGCAGGGTTTCTGAAAGTGCGACCTGATGGAAACGATTGCAATACAAATCAGAAATGTTATCGCATACGCCAGAGTTTGGGCATACAGAAACCATTCAATGCGGAATGGAGATGCAAACCAGTTGCCCCAAATCAAAACAGAACAAAAAATAATCATCAGAAACCTGTCGGTAACAGATAAAATACTGTCTGTTTTAAAAAGCTGTAACCCTGAAATATTTGATCTCAGATATAGAATAAAGGACAATAAAAACTGATTGATTGTCATAAACAACAAAAAATGAAACTGCCGGCTGTCGTATCCGATAAAATAGGCTGTTCCAAATGTTAGCACAACATAAAATCCTGCAAGAAGAAATTTCAAAATTGATATGCCTGAGAAATATTTGCTCAGAAGATGCTCGTTCTGAGCAATATTTCTGTTGTTGAAATTTGTGATTCCAAGATCAAGAAAAATATTAAACAAAAATGAAAAATTCAGAATTGCAAAATAAAGTCCGTATTCTGAAGGTCCGGTGATATTCTGAACTGTTCTGTCAATGCCGAAAATCCATATAGGTTTGACAATCAGATTCACTCCGAGAAGAATAAATAAACCTGTAAGAAATTTCTTTTGCATTTTGCCTCAATGTCACCTGGTCTGCAAATTTAGTTTTTTTCTGCTTGAGTATTATCCGAATTCATTGAAAAACTTTTTTTACTTGATGAAGCTGTTTGCATAAATGTTACTTTTGCAGTTGACTACTAAAAGGAGTTACTGAATGAAAATTGCCGTCAATACACGTTTGTTGCAGAAAGGAAGAATGACTGGCATTGAACTGTTTACTTTTGAAACAATGAGCAGGATAGCAGCACAACATCCCGAACATACGTTTTATTATATTTTTGACCGAAAAAACGACCCTTCTTTTATTACTTCTGATAATATCGTCCCTGTTGTGGCCTGCTGTAAATCCAGATACAGGGCATTTTTGCTCAGATTTTGGTTTGAATTTGTGCTTCCCGGGATTCTTAAGAAAATTCAACCTGATATTTTTATTTCTCCCGATAATATGATGTCACTTTCGACCAAAGTGCCAACATTTCTTGTGATACATGATCTCGGATTCGAGCATTTTCCTGAGCATTTACCATCCGGGATATCTGCGTTTTACAGGAAATATCTGCCCCGTTATGCCAATAAAGCATCTCGAATTGCCACTGTTTCTGATTATACAAAGCATGACATTGTTCATCATTATAATATACTTCCTGAAAAAATTGATGTTGTCTACAATGGAGCTGATTCACAGTTCCGACCTTATTCCGAGGATGAGAAAGTTGAGATCAGAGAGAAATATTGTGATGGAAGTCCGTATTTTTTATTTGTTGGGACCATACATCCCAGAAAGAATCTGAGCAATCAGTTGATGGCTTATGATATTTTCAGAAAAAACAATGCAGAGATCAGTTGTAAATTTTTAATCGTTGGTGACCGCTGGATCTGGGACAATGCGTTGCGGAATGTCTATGAGGGAATGAAATACAGAGATGATGTTGTGTTTGCCGGCAGGCTTTCATCAGCTCAGCTTTCAGGTGTTATTGCTTCGGCTGAAGCGTTGTTATATGTTTCTTTGTTCGAAGGTTTCGGAATTCCGATTCTTGAAGCATTGTATGCTGAAACTCCGGTGATCACAGCCAATGTTTCTTCAATGCCTGAAATTGCCTCTGATGCTGCAATTTGTGTTGATCCGCTTGACCCGGAAGCAATTGCAGGAGCAATTCATGCTATTGTATCAGATCCGGTTTTGAAGGAAAAATTAATCATTGCCGGAAGATTGAGAAGAAAAATGTTCAGTTGGGATAAAACCGCACAACGATTGTGGGAATCAATTGAGAAAATCCTATAAAGTCATCTGTTCTGTTTCATCCTACTTCACTAATCTTTTTTAAGAGCTTATCATCAAGGATCGTGATTTGTTTTCCCTGAACATCTATGATGTTTTCTTTCTTCAGCTCTGTGAGCAAACGAACGGTGTTTTCCTCAGAAATTGCCGAAAGTTCACCCAGCTCTCGTCTGGTAAGAAGCATGTGAAATGAAAGACTTTGATGTAAGTCGGAAATATACAACAAGCTATCGGCAAACCTTCCCCTGATATTTTTCTGATTCAGTGTAATGATTTTCTGCATGATTGAAGCAACAGATTTTCCAAACGCCCTGTTCAGCTTAATTAGAAATTCATGGTTTTCAATGTATAGTTTTTTAATATAAGCCAGATCAATCATGCAGATTTCACTTTCTTCCAATGCAGTAACTGAATAGGAATACCTTGGCGTCTCAAAAAATGACAACAGTCCGATATAACTGTGCGGCTTCATTATGTACAGTGTGATGTTTCTATTATTCAGTCCTTCAATGTAAAGTTTTGCCGTTCCTTTAACAAGATAAATTGCATGAGTGACTTCATTTCCCTGTTTGCAAATTGTTTCATGTCTTTTTATGGTAACATGCATCGGATTGACTTCTGAAAAAGTTTTTCCGGTGACAGATAATGCTTTGAATATGTCACATTGCAATTGACAATCTGCACATTCAATGTCTTTTCTGAATTTCATACCGAATTTTTCTGCAAATATATATAAAAAAGTTGTTTTTCAACAATGTTATACTACAACTTTTAGAATCAGATTTATAATTGCGAAATATTTACTTTTGGCAATTGATTTATATTAAACTTAAAAAATAAGGAGGCATATCATGTTACACGGTCCGGCAGCAAAACTTGACGAAGACAAGTCTTCAAAAAAGAAGGCTTCGTTGGGAATCAAGTTGTTTTTTGTTTATTTTTTACTTTATGCAGGATTTACTGCTATAGGTATTTTTAAGCCAACATTAATGGGCGTCAAGGTGGTTTTTGGATTGAATCTGGCTGTTGTTTATGGCTTCGGATTAATCATTGTCGCCATTGTAATGGGATGGATTTACCACATGATTTGTTCTGGTTATGAAGATAAAATGAATAAGGAGGAACAGCTATGATTTATGATGTTTCAATTTATGCAATTCTCATCTTTGTTTCTTTTGTAGCATTGGTGCTTGGGCTTTCGTTTTATTTTGCCCGTAAAACAAAATCTGCTTCGAATTATTATGCTGCCGGTGGAAATATTCACTGGGGTGTCAATGGGATAGCCTTTGCAGGTGACTATCTTTCTGCAGCTTCATTTCTGGGTATTTGCGGAATGATTGCATTCTCCGGATTTGACGGATTTATTTATTCAATCGGGTATCTTGCCGGATGGGTTGTGGCGTTGTTTATTGTTGCTGAACCATTGAAAAGACTTGGGAAATTTACATTTACCGATGCTTTGGATGCGAAATTCAACTCCAGATCAATCAAACTGACTGCTGCGATTTCAACCTTGATCGTTTCATTATTCTACCTTATTCCTCAGATGGTTGGAGCAGGAGACCTTGTGGTTCCGTTGCTTGGTCTTCCTCATTGGATGGGTGTTGTGCTCGTTGGCTCAATTGTTATTCTTATTGTTGCAACAGCAGGGATGACATCAACAACCTATGTGCAGTTTATTAAAGGTGGCTTACTGATCATCGCTTCAATTGTTCTCACAACATATATCCTTAAAAATGGGCTGACTCTTAATCCTTCTGATGATTATCACAGAGGTGTTACGATCGGAGCTGTGATGGAAGATGATAAACTTGTTGTCAATGACGGAACTGATGCTGAAGTGATGTACACTTATCAGGATGGCGATTATGAATATGCAAAAGTGCAATTTGAAGGTGTCGAACGTTGGTTTCAGGTGATACAGGCAGGTGAGAATTATGAATTACTTGAAATGCTTTCAATTGTTTATACGCCTGATGGTACCCTTTACAACGGAGCACCGAAAAGTGAAAGAAAATTTTATCCTGTTGGACATATGAATAAAATTATGTTTAAAGGACAGGAAGTTGAAGAAACCGGCGGTCTCAATCCGTTTAATTTTCTTGAACATCTTGAAAATAGTGAAGTTGTCAGGTTTGCTAAACATACATTTACTGATGGTGAAGATAAGGTTAATGTTTGGAGCCAAAATATTACACATGGCAAGGATGTTCTGAAGCCCGGGTTACTGCTTAAGCTTGAGGGTGCGTCACTATGGCAGAAGATCAATTTCATTTCACTGATGCTTGCATTATTCTTCGGAACTTCTGCTTTGCCCCACGTACTCATCAGATATTATACTGTTCCCAGTCAACGGGATGCCCGAAAATCCACAATCGTAGCTGTTGCAGCCATCGGATTCTTTTACATACTTACACTGTATATGGGATTGGGTGCAATGATTAATGGTGTGATTGATGTTGAAAGTTCGAATATGGCCGGTCCGCTGCTTGCAAAATATTTCGGGGTGGGGCTGTTTTCTTTTATCTCTGCAATTGCCTTTGCCACGGTTCTGGGAACCGTTGCAGGCCTTATCGTTGCTTCGTCAGGGGCTATTGCTCATGATTTTATTGACAATTACCTGAAGAAGGAGTTGACCGATAAAGCAAAAGTAAAAGCCGGACGTATTGCAGCATTTTGTGTTGGACTTTTGGCAATTCTGCTTGGCATTTTATTCAAGGGGATGAATGTTTCATTCCTTGTGAGTCTTGCTTTTGCTGTTGCCGCTTCTGCAAATCTGCCGGCGATTCTAATGATTTTATTCTGGAAGAAAACCACGTCAAACGGTGTTTCTGTTTCAATCATCACAGGTATTGTTTCATCCGTAACTCTGATTTTATTATCACCATCAATGTTTGAACGTTATGGCTTAAATCCTGCTGATGCAATCATTCCCATTGATAATCCGGGTATTTTCTCAATTCCGCTATCCTTTTTGGTGTTGATTGTTGTTTCCTTGCTGACCCAGAAAAATAAGGCAGATGCAAGTATAGTATAAACTTAGTTTTTTTGACAAAGCGGGCAGTATTGATATAGTACTGCCCTTTTTTTATATAACCGCTGTAAATCTCAAATATTTTTGTAATAATTTGAAAATTATTTTGGTTTTAAATATTTAGCCTGAAATCAAAGTTCAGTTTTGATAATATGGTATTGATGCCTGACAAAGCTTTTTTGAATGCATCCTGTTCGAAATCAGTAAGCTGCTTTACATGAATGATGTTATCAGCTTGTCTTCCCTGAAGTATTAAGGCTGCCTGATGCTTCAGCCTCAACATTGTCAGAAATTCCATAATCTTTTCAGTTTCAGCATTGGATGATTCTTTCACAATGTTTAAATTGCCAAGTTTTTTCAGTCTTTGCAAAGTGTTCTTCTGCGAGATTCCCTGTTGGAGTGCATAAATCCGGGCAAAATTGACAACAACTGATGTACTGTCTTTAATATTGTATGGATCTGAAAGACTTAACTTTTGAAATGTATTTCTTGCCAGATGCGACAGATAAGCCGGGTTTGACTTTGATGCAGCCGAAATAGACTGCTGTAGTTCATCAACAATTTGTTGTGAACCATAACATAGCCTGAAATCAAAGAAAATATTGATATCAAGCAAATCCTTGGCATGTCCTGTATTGATCCAGCTATTGAAATATTTTTTCCACACACTGAGCGGTTGGTTCCACTTGGGATTCATTGCCATGTTTTCTCCCTTGCACAAAGAATATCCAATGACATTCAGCGCATTACTTATCCATTTGCCAAGATTGAGGAAATATTCTGCAGTGCCTTCCGGATTTTCCGGAGTGTCTGAATAAATTATGGCATTATCCTGATCCGTACTCAGGGTTTGTTCTCTGCGTCCTTCACTGCCCAATACGATAAAAGCAAACTCAGATGGCGGTTGTCCAAGTTGTCTGAATGCCAGTTCAAACAATCTTGTATTGATAGCATCAAATGCATCTGATAGCAACTGAAGTATAATCCCCGAATGAATATTGCTCTGGACGATCCGTGAAATCAGAACAATATATTCATAACGCAGATTTTTCAGACTTTCAATACTGATGGCTTTATTGAAATCCTCAAGCAATTCACAAATGCGAATATCATCGAAATTCTGCAATTTCCCGGATGAAATCATCGCTTTGACTTCGCCTGTTTTTTCGCTTATCAGCACAATGGATGCCCCTGTTTTTTTCAGAACTCGTCTGGCATGAAACAAGGTACTGTTGCTTTCAATCACCGGAACCGGAGACTTCATGATCTGATAAGCTTTCTGAACGCCTGAATCTGTTGCATTTCCAAAGCCGGAAGTGAGTTCTTTATCAGTGATGTATCCTAAAAGGCGTTTCTGTTCATCAACGATAACAATGCAACGGGAATCATTTTCATCAACAAGTTTTGCAACTTCCTCGGCAGTTGTGTCGGTTCCTGTTGTCTGATATGGCTCCGACAGGTTCAGGATGTTGATGTTCTGAAGAATTGTTCTGAACTCATCTATATTGACACTTTTTGTATGAAAAGATGATTCATGGGTTTTGATATTTACAGGTTCAATAATGCCGTCGCAGAATACTGCCTGTCCTTCCTCATTATTGATCACAGCCAGTGAAACCATCATGTGCGCTATTGTTCCGTTGCTTTTTAACAGAGCGATAATCTGATTTTTGATAAACCCCTTTTCAAGAAGGTTTTTTCTGAAGTTTTTCTTGTCTTCTGCTTCTGCAAAAAGATCAAGGATATATGTTTTCTGAAGTTGGCTATTGTCTTCAAACCCCAATAGCTTCAATGCAGTATCGTTTGCTTCCACAAATCTGCCTCTTGCATCCAGGGTGGTTCTGAAAATCCCTGCCTGAAGTTTATCCATGAGTGTTTTAAACCGTTCTCTGCTTTCGAGCAACTGTCTTTTCATCAAAATATCAGAGCTGATATCTTTCAGCGAAAAAATAACAGCCTTTCTTCCGTAAAAA
>Ga0116204_1000908_pt1 | contig 16803 bp, 11 predicted proteins | sample LakKivwa52mmetaG_FD_94481 | JGI IMG/M metagenome (GOLD analysis project Ga0116204, IMG submission 94481) | Anoxic lake water microbial communities from Lake Kivu, Rwanda to study Microbial Dark Matter (Phase II) - Lake Kivu water 52m metaG | ecosystem: Environmental > Aquatic > Freshwater > Lake...
AGTGAACATACCTCTTTGGATTCTCTTTCATATCCTTTAAAAGCAGGTTCAGGCTCTCGAGGCTCGAAGAGAGATTTGTATACAGTGAATCATCAGTAAGCAACTGACCGGCACTTCCTTTTCCCCGGTTGAGGTTTTCAAGAAGGAGAGAAGTCTCCCCGAGGCTCTCCTTAAGGTTCTTTACAGAAGCATAAAGGTCTGCGGCTGCCAGAGTGTCAGTCAACGATTCAAGACTGGTGATCGTGTTGCTCAGTTTAGGGGAATTGTCTGAAAGCATCTGTGAGAACCTGGAAATATTCTGAAGTGCTGTAATAAGTTCCTTCTCCTTACTGCCAAGGATTTTATCAATGGTTCCGGTTGTACTGTTCAGATTTGCCAGCATGCCGTTAAGATTAGTCCTGAATTCAGGACTCATTACCTCATCAACAGATACTATGACTGAATCGATAACATCAAGTAAATCCGAGATCCTTTGTTTTACGGGGCCAAACTCTGATTCGATTGTGGTAAGCAATGATGCACTCAGCTTTCCCGGGATAGTATCGTTATACTCATAAAACCCTGGTCCGTCGCCAAAAAGAAACTGGACCTTCATTCCGGCAATTATTGATACGGGTACGATCTCTGCCACGCTGTTAACAGGCAGCCTGAAATCCTTGCTTACCGAAAATGTAACCAGGAGTTTACCGCTCGTTTTATCCAGCAGATCGATAGACTGGACGACTCCGACCTTATACCCGTTGATCTCAACAGGACTCGATTCAGCCAGTCCTCCTATCTGGTCATATACACAATAATAATATGCTGTACTCTTGAACAGGTCTTTCCCCTTGAAGAAATTGTAAAGCCATATAAATACAATGATCGTTAGTAATGCCACTATGCCTACCCTGACTTCATATGAAATCTTCATTGTGCTTTTCAGTTTTATTTTTTCCTTTTTTGTTCCAGTGCCTGCTGTAAAGGTAATATTTTGTTGTCTTTTACAGCAACCACAAATGCATCGGGATAAAAAGCTTCAATTTCCTTCCGGTATTTAACTGCATCATGGTATTCATCAAATGAACCGGTAGCATATTTGAAGCGCTCCTGTTCCTCTATTTCAACAATATCCCTGAGTCCCTTGAAATTATCCGGTCTGATCTCCCTCCTGGCCGAGGTTGTTGCAATCTGTACCATAAAAACCATCTTACCGTCAGCTGCCTTAATACCGGATGAGCCGGTAACAGCGGGCCCGGTATTCCTGGCTGCAGATATTTCGCTCTTGCTCTCTATTTCATTCAGAAAATCCCTGCAGGCTCTGAATATAGCTGATGCCAGGTAATCCTGTCCCTGCTCGGAATTAAGATATTTTTCCTCTTCGGGATTTGTGATAAAGCCTGTTTCAATAAGTACAGCAGGCATGGTTGTGTTATATAATACCCAGAATCCGGCCTGTTTCACACCCCTGTCCCTGCGATTGACCCTTGTGTTGAACTGATTCTGGATCTTTGCTGCCAGTTCAGTGCTCTGTTCAAGGAAAACATTCTGCATAAGTGTGAACATTATGTATGATTCGGGAGACTTCGGATCGAACCCTGCATATTTTGTAGAATAATCCTCTTCAAGAAGAATGACTTCATTTTCCTTCATTGCTACCTCAAGGTTTGCCTGGTCTTTTGTATGACCCATTACGAATGTCTCAGACCCTGCGACACTTTTCGATTTCGCCCAGTTGGTATGAATGGATATGAACAGGTCGGCTTTGTTCTTATTTGCTATCCTGGGGCGTTCAATCAGGTCTACTGTCGAATCATTATCCCGTGTATAAATAACTGTAGCATTCGGAAGGTTCTCTTTCAGATATCGCCCCGTTTTAAGTGCAATGGCAAGGTTGATGTCTTTCTCCCTGCTGAATGAACCCAGAGCGCCGGGATCCCTTCCGCCATGCCCCGGATCTATAACAATAACCCATTTCCCATCAGTTTTTGGACCGGATTTTGCTGCAATAACAGTACCGGGACATAAAACAGCAAATGAGAAAACTAATGCAGAGAGTATATAAACAGGCCTTTGTTTTGCGTTATTAAATCCTTTGTACATGCTTAGTTCATGTTTTTTTAATAGTTTTACCGCTGACATCCCGGAGTCACACAAAAACTATGCAAAAATAGTATTTAAGTTGTATTTCTTTAACGAAAAACGGTTGCTTGTAGTGTTCCTCGTGATGGTCAGATCTCTGGTTTTACTCTCACAGGAAGAAGATTTCATGCCTGGATCAATACCCGGCAGATCGGGCACCGCGGTGACTGACACGATCTATCTGCTCAGAATCTCGCCTGATGCGATAGACAAGCAGGTAACATATAAAGCTGCAGGTTCAAAGAAAAATGATCTTGTTAATAAAAAAGTCACACTTGTTAATACTGCGGAAGTCAATTACGGAACCATACAGATACAGGCAGATTCTATAATATTCGATATGGTCAGGAGCGAGATTTTTGCAGTAGGAATAAGAGATACATCCGGAAATGTTACGGGTAAACCTCAATTCAGATCAGGGTCCGATGAGTTCAAAGCCGATACGCTGAGATATAACTTTAAATCAGGCAGGGCGATTGTCAAGAACATAATTACACAGCAGCAGGAAGGGCTGTTGCACAGTGCAGTAACAAAAATGATGGAAGACGGCACTTCCAATGTTTATAACAGCACCTATTCAACATGCGACGCCGATACACCTCATTTCTATATAGCCCTGAAGAAGGCCAGGCTCTACCCCGGTGAGAAAATAATCTCAGGCCCCGGTAACCTTGTTATCGAAGGAGTGCCGCTCCCGGTTTACCTGCCCTTCGGATATTTCCCGATTCAGACAAAACCGGCTGCTTCCGGTATTCTCATACCTAAGCCTCATTACGAAGCAGGCAGGGGATATGCACTCACAGAGGGCGGGTATTACTTTGCAATCAATGACTATTTTGACCTTACCATGCAGGGGAATATCTTTACCAACGGGTCGTGGCTCATGAATGCCCGCACAAGTTACAACAAATTGTATAAGTACAGCGGCAACTTTTCGTTCAGCTATGCAAAAAACGTAGCCGGACATAAAGGTCTCTCAGATTATAAAGAGGATAAGAACTACAGTGTCGGATGGACATATAGCCAGAATCCCAAGGCAAGACCCGGGTCGCGGTTCTCGGCAAGTGTTAATATGAGCTCAAGCGGATTTGACCGGAACAACAGTTATAATCTTAATGACCATGTGACAACACAGCGGCAGTCTAGCATCAGCTATTCCAAAACATGGGCCGGAACACCTTTCAACCTGTCGACCAGCATGAATCACAGCCAGAATGTAAAAAACAATACAGTCGCGCTTAATCTGCCAAAAGTGAGCTTCAATGCCTCGAGGATCTATCCTCTGAAAGGAAAGGTAACAGGAAAGGCCAAATGGTGGCAGGAACTACAGTTCCAGTATTCCGCATCTCTTGATAACCGGATTAACACAACCGACAGCCTATTGTTTACTAACCGGGTATGGGACGACATGATGAATGGATTTACTCATGATGCACCGCTCAGCCTATCTGTCAGACCATTCAAAAATTTCAACATCTCACCGCAGGTATCTTATAAAGGTGTGATGTATACCAGTAAATATATACAGAGATGGGACCCCGACCAGGAAAGACTGGTAAAGGACACACTTAAGGGGGTTTTTTACGGGCATGCCCTGAATCCTTCAATCAGTGCAGGTTACAGCCCGCAAATCTTCGGGATATTCGATATAATAAATCCCAAATCACGGGTTGATGCCATAAGACATGTCATGAAACCTTCAATAGGTTTCAGTTTTATTCCGGCATTTGATGAGCTCAGTTCAAAAATGTACCAGGAAGTCCAGACAAATGCCGATGGTTCAGCGACAAAGACATATTCAGTATTTGACGGCAACATTTACGGGACGCCTTCGCTGGCAACAAGGAGCGCAAATGTTTCATTCAACCTTACCAACATCCTTGAAGCCAAGGTTTTTGCCCGGGGGGATACTACAGGTAAAGCAAAGAACATGAGGTTAATCGAGAATCTTGGTATTTCAACATCATACAATATCTTCAAAGACTCACTTAACTGGTCTCCGGTCGCAATGGTGATGAGGACCACTCTTTTTGAAAAAATAGGAATTTCGCTCAACAGCAGTTTCTCCATGTATGGTATGAACAGCAAAGGTTCTGAAATCAATACCTTCTATTTTACCCAAACTAATAAACTGCTTCGCCTTAACAGTTTCAATGTAAGTGTGGATTTCAGCCTGAATGACCTTGTAAAAGGGAAAGACAAGAAGAAAACCACACCTGGCGCATCAGCAGGTTCGCACGGGATGCCTGCACCGGGAGCAGCGGGACCCTCAGCAGCAGTTGCTCCCAGCCTGGCGGGATTTGATGCATGGGGATATCCTGAGTTCAATGTTCCCTGGACAATGAATGTGAGGTATAATATGAATTATTTTAAGCCAGGTCTTAAGCCGAACTTATCCCAGACACTCTCCGTTAACGGTACCCTAAGCCTGACCAAGAAGATGGGCATAACATACAGCACCGGGTATGATTTCAAAGGTAAGGAGATCACGATGACCCAGATCCAGGTTGCCAGGGACCTTCATTGCTGGAATATGGCTTTCAGCTGGATACCAATTGGTTATATGAGAATGTGGACCTTCTCGCTAAGGGTCAAAGCTCCTGTACTGACAGATCTGAAATATGAAAGACGTCACGACTATCATGATAACTACTAATTTAATTAAACATTATGAAGAGAATCATTAAAACCCCGGCTGCTCCTGCTGCGGTAGGCCCGTACAGCCAGGCTGTTGAGATTAACGGAACCCTTTATATCTCAGGTCAGGTGGCATTGGATCCTGCCACCGGCAAGATGGTTGAAGGTGACATTACGGTTCAGGCACATCGTGTCCTGAAAAATATTGAAGCCATTCTTCATGCTGCAGGTTACAGCTTTGTTGAAGTGATCAAATCAACAGTCTTCCTGAGCGATATAGCTCACTTTAAGGCAATGAATGAAGTGTACTCAAAGTATTATTTTGAGAACCAGCCTGCCCGGTCGGCTTTTGCAGTGAAAGATCTTCCCCTGGGGGCTTTGATTGAGATTGAGACCATTGCGGCCAAATAAGAGGATGTATCAAAAGACTTTTTTAACCGCAAAGTACGCAAAGCTAGATCATTGGATTATAATTATTTGCGATCTTTACGGTTTATGAATCTTGACTTTTGATACAACTTCTTATTCCTTGATTATTTCCAATTCGATCTCTACTTTCACTTCCCTGTGAAGCTTGACAGCAGCTTTGTATTTCCCGATTTCCTTGATCTGGTCTTCGGGAAGCGAAATACTTTTCCGGTCTATCTCAAATCCTTTTTCCCTGAGAGCTTCGGATATCTGGATTGTGTTCACTGATCCGAAGATCTTTCCTGAAGTGCTTGTCTTTGCACCTATCACGATCTTCAGCCCTGTCATTTTTGCGGCCTGTTCCTGTGCTTCGGTTTTGATCTTCTCTTCCTTGTGAGCTCTCTGTTTGAGATTTTCAGCATGTATTTTCTTTGCAGAGGGGGTTGCGGCTATCGCATAACCCATTGGTATCAGGTAATTTCTTCCATACCCCGGTTTTACCTTTACCAGGTCATCCTTCTGACCAAGTTTGTTGATATCCTGTAATAATATGATCTCCATAATCGGTCCTCCTTATTTTAAAAGGTCAGTAACATAAGGAAGAAGGGCAATATGGCGGGCTCTCTTGACAGCCTTTGCCACTTTCCTCTGATATTTAAGGGATGTGCCGGTTATCCTGCGGGGGAGAATCTTACCCTGGTCATTCAGGAATTTCTTGAGAAACTCCGGATCCTTATAATCGATATAACGGATCCTGTTCTTCTTGAAACGGCAATATTTCTTTTTCTTGACTTCAACAGTCGGCGGAGTCAGATACCTGATTTCAGTTTCATTCTGTGCCATTTCTTATTCCTCCTTGCTTCTTTCAGATTCTTTTTGTTTTCTCTTTTTCTCTGCATATTCGACAGCAAATTTCTCCATCCTGAATGTCAGGAACCTGATTATTCTTTCATCACGGCGGTACTGGACCTCAAGTTTATCAACGAGGCTTCCGTGGCCTTTGAATTCAATCAGGTAATAAAACCCTGTCGATTTTTTCTGAATGGGATAGGCCAGCTTCTTCAGGCCCCAGTTCTCTTCATGAACGATCTCACCCTTGTGATCGGTGATGACCTTCTTGAACTTAAGTACCGCTTCCTTCATCTGATGCTCAGACAAAACGGGAGTTGCAATGAAAACGGTTTCGTACTGATTAGACATAAATTAATTGTTTGTTAATGGTTATAATTATTTTGGCTCGCAAAAGTACATTTTTTTTCGTTTAAACAAAAGATAATGTACAGAAAATTATCCGCAAATAAACATTTTCAGCAGTTAATGATGCCTGGCGGATCATTATCCTGATAATTATCAACAGACCCGGGCTCAAAGGCTTTTTCACTATATTTGCATTACAAATTACCGGGAAGTCCCGGGTAAAGGCAGCTATGGAAAATTTCATCGTATCAGCCCGGAAATACCGTCCTGCAACATTTGACATGGTTGTAGGCCAGGATAGTATAACCAATACCCTGAAGAACGCCATAATAAACAGGCATCTTACACAGGCATACCTGTTCTGCGGGCCGAGGGGAGTGGGTAAAACAACCTGTGCAAGGATATTTGCCAAGACCATCAATTGTATCAATCTTAAGGAAAATGCTGAAGCGTGTGATAAATGTGAATCATGCCTTTCGTTCAACACCCTGAGATCATTCAATATCCATGAGCTTGATGCTGCTTCCAATAACAAGGTTGAAGATATCCGGAGCCTGAATGACCAGGTAAGAATACCACCCCAGATAGGAAAATACAGCATATACATAATTGATGAGGTTCATATGCTTTCATCATCAGCCTTCAATGCTTTTCTGAAAACACTTGAAGAACCTCCCCCGCATGCCATTTTCATACTCGCTACAACTGAAAAGCACAAGATCATCCCGACAATTCTTTCACGCTGCCAGATCTTTGATTTTAACAGGATCAGGATTGAAGATATTACCGGAAGACTTCAATATGTGGCAAAAAATGAATCAGTGACCGCTGAGGAGGAAGCCCTGCATATAATTGCCCAGAAGGCTGATGGTGCATTAAGGGATGCTCTCTCAATTTTTGACCAGATTGTGAGCCTCTGCGGTAAAGAGATCACATACAGGGATGTTATCGGAAACCTTAATGTCCTCGATTATGAGTATTACTTTAAAAGCGTTGATTCAGCCCTGAAAGGTGACGTATCATCAATACTCATAACTTTCAATGAGATCCTTGAAAAAGGATTTGACGGGCACAATTTTGTTTCAGGGCTGAACAGCCACCTCCGCGACCTCCTTGTCAGCAGGGATGAATCCACGGTCCGCCTCCTTGAAGCTACCCCATCCATAAAACAGAGATATATTCAGCAATCCGGCAAATGTTCTGTAGATTTTCTGTACAGGGCCCTTGAAACAGGAAGCTCCTGCGATATATCATATAAAAGCAGCAAGAACCAGCGGTTGCATGTGGAACTTGCACTGATACGCCTCTGCAGGATACTTGAAGAACCGGTTGAATCATTTGAAAAAAAAAAGAGTGACGGTAACCGGATAACCGAACCGGTACCTCCTCCTTCCAGATCTGAAACGATCAGAAAAGCAGAAGGGCCCTCCTCAGTGAAACATATGCCGGTCATTGAAAAAGCTCCGAGAACATTTTCAATAAAAGAAGCGATCAGTGAAAAAGAGAGATCCGAAAACCAGACATCCGATGCATCAATTCATTACGGGAAAAAAGTACCCTCAGACAGCAAGGCTGAGTTCACCGAAGACGCGTTTGCTTCTGCCTGGCAGGAATTCATTGAGAGCCTGAAAGGAGAAGGAACCAGGATAGTGAGCATGTTTAAATCTGTCCATCCTGAGATCGGGGACGAACATACAGTGAGGATTCATCTGAACAATGCCGCTCAGAAAGATATATTTGTTCAGAATTACAAACCAAAACTTATCGGTTTCCTGGAAAACAGATTCATTGTTTCCGGATTGAAAATAGAAACATCCGTTGACCTTGAGGAAACAAATGATCTGCTTTATACAGATGAGCAGAAATTTAATTACCTTCAGGAAAAATACCCGGCCCTTAAAGATTTTAAGAAAACATTTAACCTTGATTTAACTTGAATAAGGGAGAGATAATATAAACCTGTTTATCACAAAACTGAAATAAGTGAAGAACATCGGTGACAGATCCGGCCATGAAAATTATCAGGGGTATCTCGCGAGAGAAAAATACTTTGCAGATCATATCGTCAATAATTCGAGATCGATGATCAGTGTCATCAACAGGAATTATGTTTATGAAAAAGTCAATTCAGCTTTCTGCAAGGCTCAGAAGGGAATAGAAACCTCAATTGTCGGCAAATCCCTTAGTGATATATGGGGGCCTGAAACCTTTAATGAGAGGATTAAACCAAACATTGACAGGTGTTTTACGGGAGCCACTGTCAGGTATGAGGCTTCTTTTACTATCCCGCAGGCAGGTAAAAGGTTCTTTGAAGTTATCTTTCGCCCTTTTCCAGCTGAATCTGGCGAAATAACCCATCTTCTGGCTGAGACATTCGATATTACTGATGTCAAGCTGACAGAAAAATATGCTTCAGATAAGGAAGAGGAATTCAGAAGGTTTGAGACCAATCTTCCGATAGGTTTTCTCAGGTGCAGCCCTGAAGGGATGATGGTACATGCCAACAAGGCATTCCTTCTGATAATGGATTGTGAAGATGAGAATGAGATTCACAAGATGAATCTGAGGAACCTGTACTCAGAAAAGAGCCTTTTCGACTTACATCTTGATCAGCTTATGGACCATAAGCCGAAATCATTCGGGCGCATGCCTCTTAAATCATGGCTGGGTAACTATATCGTGTGCAGGATAAGTGGGTTCATGACCGTTGAGGAATCTGAAAACCCTCTGTTCATTGATTTCTCATTTGAAGATTCATCACGTGAACTGATGCTCGAGAACCGCCTTCTCGAGGCACAGAAACTTGAAACAATCGGGGCGCTTGCCGGAGGGATCGCTCATGACTTTAACAATATTCTGGCCACTATCTCAGGCTATTCGGAGCTGCTGCAGAACGATCTTCCAAAATCCTCACCATCTTCAGCTAATGTTATAAAAATCATGGCGGCTGTATCGAAGGCCAGATCGCTCACAAATCAGATGCTCACCTTCAGCAGGCAGGTGGAACAGGAAAAAGTGCCGGTAAACGTGAATGATGTCCTGAAGGAAACCATCGGGTTTGTAAGGTCTGCAGCTCCGTTTCATATCAGGATCAGAAGTAATATAGGCGTCAGGAGGGTACCGGTTTTTGCTGATCCGACCCAGTTGTTCAGGATCTTCCTGAACCTGATGACCAATGCCATTCAGGCCATGGAGGAACGCCCCGGTACCATCTCTGTAACACTCTCCCTTCTAAATGGCAAAAAGGTACAGAAAGAGCTTAACAAGAATATAGTCGCTGATGAGTATGCACTGATAAAAGTGGAAGATATGGGAAAAGGGATGGACCCTTCGCTATTGAGAAGGATATTTGAACCATTCTTTACAACCCGCGAAGTGGGTAAAGGTTCAGGAATGGGTCTTTCTGTTGTGCATGGAATCGTAACCGAAATGGGAGGAGAGATAATGGTATCCAGCAGGATCAACGAAGGATCGGTTTTCTATGTATACCTGCCGGTTTCAAGAGATTTCGAACCTGTCTCAGCAACCTCAGTGAAAAAGAAGAATATTTTGTTTATCACAGGAAACAAGCACGAATCGCGGATCCTTTCACTTGCCCTTGAAAGCGCCGGTTTTGGAATTACCCTCTCTTCTGATCCGGCTCATCTCAATAAAATGATCTCTCATAAGAGGAACAACCCCGATCTTATAATATATATGATTGAGGCAGAGCAAATTAAAGGCGATGATCTTATCAGTGTCCTGGTTGCCCAGGAGAATAAAACACCATGTATTCTTATAACTGATTCAAATCAGACACAGGAGGAAGAAAAATTAGTAAATTCGGGAATTGTAAACCAGCACCTGATTAAGCCGGTATCATTACGGGAAATAATCAGTGCAATTCAGGTATCTATTTGACAGTGAATATAAACAACTGATACGACATGCCGGGAATTCTGATAGTTGAGGATGAGAATGATATCAGGGAGATGCTGAAAGTCTCGCTGACCAGAAGGAAATTCACAGTGCTTGAAGCTGAAAACGGGAAAGATGCGATCACTCATTTCAAGCCGGCTGTAACCGACCTGGTTATAACCGATCTTATAATGCCTGAAGAGGACGGACTTAAAGTAATTATGAGGCTGCGTGAAATGAAACCCTCCCTTAAGATTATTGCAATATCAGGAGGAGGAAAGGCCGGCCCTGCCAGTTATTTAAATCTCGCAAAGGCCCTGGGCGCAGACGCGGTTTATTCGAAACCGTTTTCAGTAAACGATATGATCAGGAAAATTGAAGAACTGCTGGTCATTGAACAAGATATGTAATCGGTTTGTTCTTAGATTAAACCATAAAAACCTGTTAATATGCTAAAGAAAAAAGTAGAAGATATCTGCAACAGGCAGGTAGAGAGAGAAGGTTATTCATCCAACCTTTACCTTGCAATGGCAACATGGGCTGAAAGCATTGGCTATAGCGGAGTCGCGCAGTGGTTATATGCACAGTCAGAGGAAGAAAGGCTTCATATGATGAAGTTTATCAAATACATAAACGAAAGAGGAGGAAACGTCGTAATCCCGGCCTTTAAAAAACCGCCTGCTGATTTTAAGGGTATTCAGGAAATGTTCACGGAAGTGCTGAAACATGAAGAATACATTACAGCCAGCATAAACGAAATCGTTGCCCTGACAATGGCAGAGAAAGATTTTAATACCCACAATTTTGTTCAGTGGTTCGTCAGTGAACAGGTTGAAGAAGAAGCGAATGTGATGGCAATCCTGGATAAGCTCCGCCTCATAGGCAAAGGTAACATGTATCCGTTTGACAGGGATATTATGTCTATGAGAGGACCGGAAGAAGCAACAGCGTCTGAATGAAGAAGATAATCTTATTGTCCGGTATTTTTATTTTTCTGGCAATACCCCTGCTGAATTCCCAGAAACTTATCAGGAACTCCAGGATAACAGGGGTATGCTATGCCGGAAATAAGGTTAAAAAGATCTACATCCCGCCTCCCGATATATTCTTTAAGAAAGACCGGGGAAAATCAGGAGCCACAATAAATGTTATCCACTCAGGCACACCTGCATATTTAATCCCTGCAATTGACTACGCAGCTTCCATTCTTGAATCTGTAGTGCCTTCAGATGTGGTGATCAATGTTATGGTCTCAGCAGGAAGCCTGTCAGCAGGTGTCCTTGCAAATTCCAGTACCACGGCCCTGGCTGCCGGATGGGCAATTGACGCACTCAATCCAAATGCATGGTACGCGGTTGCGCTTGCCGATAAAATCTACGGAAGCAGCCTTAATAACGATCAGGCTGCCGATATTGTGCTCAATATCAACAAAGATGTAAACTGGTACACAAGTACTGACGGAAATACTCCGCTTAATCAATACGACCTGGTCACCGTAGTCATTCATGAAATCATCCACGGACTCGGGTTCTTCGATACAATGTCGGCCGATCAGACCACGGGTTCATGGGGTGCTTCTTCCCTGCCTGTGATTTATGATACATTCATTGAAAACCTTGCAGGAAACAGGCTTATCGATACACTGGTATTTAAAAATCCTTCTGTTGAACTGAAAAATGAACTCACGGGAGGGCAGCTCTTTTTCAACGGACCTGTTCTGAAAAGTGCCAATGCAGGTGAAAGGATCAGGCTCTATGCTCCTCCAACATATAATCCCGGTTCAAGCATTTCACACCTGGATGAGGAGACTCCCGATCCCGACGGATTAATGACTCCGTTCATTGACAAAGGAGAAGCCATTCATGATCCGGGAAAAGTGACCACGGCGCTGCTTGGCGATCTTGGCTGGATAAACACCAGGTTCATTCATGAAATTCCCCCTGATACGGAAGAGCTGCTTACTCAGATTCAGTTAACGGCAACAATTGTATCGGATACGACATATGACCGGAATAATGTCGGCCTTGTCTGGTCATATGACGGATTCACGACATACGATACGGTATTTATGAGTTCACCTCAGTCGGACAATACATTTTTGGCTACAATCCCCGTACCGTCGTCCGATACACAACTCGAATATTATATGTATGCGGAGGATTATTTCAAAAGGATCTACAGATCGCCTTCGTATATTGATGAATTCAGATACAGTGTCAGAATAGGGATGGATACAGTCAGACCCGTAATGCTTCATACCCCGGTCGAATATTATCTGGAGAAGGTAGATACAATCCGGTTTGAAGCCCTGGCTGCTGATAATATCGGAATTGATACGGTGTTTGTTGAATACAGGGTGAATGAAGGAGTTTCGTACTTTGCCGGGCTTAAGGCCGGAGGAAACTTCAGATATAAAGCTGAAATAAAAGCAAAATCCCTATCACTCCAGGGGGGTGATTCAATCCTGTACCGTATAACCGCACTGGATAAGGCTGCGGTGCCTAATTCCGTGACATTGCCCGGGAAGGGTTTCTTCTCAATAAGAATTGAAGACATAGGACCGGCTGTCACTCACTATTCAACCGATTTTACAAATGCCTCGAGCGACTTCTTCAATATTGGTTTCAGAATCACCCGGCCCCAAAACTTCTCAAAATACGGGTTGCACTCCGATCATCCGTATAAGAGTCCTGAAATTGATGGAGGCAGGCTGGATTTTTCAGCAATGCTCAGGTATCCTGTTATTTATGATGACAACGGGATGATTATCCGTTTTATGGAGCTTGCCCTCATTGAACCGGGTGAAGAAGGTTCCCTGTTCGGATCAGACGATTTCTATGATTATGTGATCCTTGAAGGATCTAAAAACTATGGTAAAACATGGTTCCCCCTGGTCGACGGTTACGATTGCCGTTATGTGAAAACATGGGAAACTGCCTATAACAGTTCAATCGTGAGGGGCAACTCAACATATGTCGGACGGGAATCAATGCTCGAAAACAGGGTTATCTTTCCAAAGGTCTCATCATATATCTCAGGTGGTGACACCATGATGCTGCGGTTCAGGCTCTTCTCAGATCCGTATGCATATGGCTGGGGCTGGGTTATCCAGGATTTTCATATAGGTCCGTTGATTGACAATGTGGAAGAGCTGACTGTTGAACCGGCATATATTTATCCGAACCCGGGTAAGGGAGTGATGATGGTAAAGTATCCGGAGCTGGCCGGCAAAGAGTTCAGATACGATATATATAATACATCAGGGTCGCTTATCAAATCAGGAATTGCCGGTGGGGCTGAACCAGCACAACTGAATATTACAGGCCAGCCATCCGGAATGTACTTCATAGTTATACGGCACTCTGCAGGCTACCGGGTGCTTAAATATACGCTTATTAGATAGCAGGATCGCCATTTCTTTCCACCGGCCGGATCCGTCTCTCCGTGACAGCCATAATCCTTCCATGTTTAAAGGATTTCAGAAAAATAGATTAATTTTGCCTTTTCTTTAAAAACTCTCTGAAATGAGCATCATTACAAAAGTCCTTGGTTTGTTCCTCGGGAATAAATATGAGAGGGATATGAAGGAGATAAACCCTTATGTAGAGAAGATACATGAGGAGTTTGCAAAACTGAACAATCTTTCAAATGACCAGCTGAGGGATAAGACTTTGGAATTAAAGAAAATAATACACGATTTCATTGAATCTGACGAGAAAGAGATCAGGACCTTAAAGGAGAAGGCCGAAGCTGAGGAGGATGTTTACCTGAAGGAGGAAATATACAACCAGATTGACAAGACCGAAAAACATATAGTTGATAAGCTCGAGGATATCCTCGATCAGTGTGTCCCTGCTGCGTTTGCAATTATGAAAGAGACGGCCAGGAGGTTCAAGGAGAACAGCGAACTGGAGGTAACAGCAAGACAATATGACAGGGACCTGGCGTCTGTGAGGGAAAGCATATCAGTCAGGGGTGACAGGGCATACTGGAAGAATCGATGGATTGCAGGAGGCAATGAGATACTCTGGGATATGGTCCATTACGATGTGCAGCTGTTCGGAGGGGTGGCTCTGCATAAAGGGAAGATTGCAGAGATGGCAACAGGAGAGGGCAAGACTGTTGTCGCAACCCTGCCGGTATTTCTGAATGCCCTGGCAGGCCGGGGTGTCCATATTGTCACGGTTAACGACTATCTGTCAAAACGCGATTCTGAATGGATGGGTCCTATGTATGAATTTCACGGGCTGAAGGTAGATTGTATAGATAAGCACCAGCCTAATTCAGCCGACAGGAGGAGAGCATATAATGCCGATATCACATTTGGCACCAATAACGAGTTTGGATTTGATTACCTGAGGGATAATATGGCCATCAATCCTGAAGACCTCGTGCAGCGTAAACACCATTATGCCATCGTGGATGAAGTTGACTCCGTGCTGATTGACGATGCCAGGACACCACTTATTATCTCGGGCCCAACGGCCAAAAGCGACACCCAGCAGTTTGATGCGCTCAAGCCAAAGGTTGACAAGCTTGTTTCAGCCCAGAAAAGACTTGTAGCACAGATACTTGCAGACTCCAAACGACTGATTTCAGAAGGTAATACAGAGGAGGGAGGCAAACTGCTTCTTCGTGCCTTCAAAGGACTCCCGAAAAATAACGCGCTTATAAAGTTCCTGAGTGAAGAGGGCAATAAAACACTTCTGCAGAAAACTGAAAATTTCTATATGCAGAATAACAGCAAGGAGATGCCCAAAGTCACTGAAGAGCTCTACTTTGTTATTGACGAAAAACTTAATTCCATTGAGCTTACGGAAAAAGGCCTTGACCTGATATCAACATCAGTCGAGGACGCCAGTTTCTTTATACTTCCCGATGTGGGTTCAAAAATAGCCGAACTCGAAAAATCAGGCGTAAGCGACAGGGAAAAACTCAAACTCAAGGATGAGATACTCCAGGATTATTCCGTGAAGTCGGAGAGTGTTCACACCATGTCCCAGCTGCTTAAGGCCTGGACTCTCTTTGAAAGGGATGTTGAGTATGTCGTTATGGACAATAAGGTTAAAATAGTTGATGAGCAGACAGGCAGGATCCTCGAAGGAAGAAGATATTCAGATGGTCTTCACCAGGCTATTGAAGCAAAGGAAAATGTCAAGGTAGAGGCAGCTACACAGACCTATGCCACAATAACGCTGCAGAACTATTTCAGGATGTATCATAAACTTGCAGGGATGACCGGCACTGCAGAGACTGAAGCATCAGAATTCTGGAATATCTATAAGCTCGACGTGGTTGTGATCCCGACAAACGTGCCTGTTATAAGGAATGACAGGGAAGACATTATCTACAAGACAAAACGAGAGAAATATAATGCCGTTATCGATGAAATAGTGGCAATGCACAACCAGGGAAGGCCTGTACTGGTAGGCACTACATCTGTTGAAATATCCGAGCTCCTTAGCAGGATGCTTAAAATGAAGGGTCTTAAGCATAATGTGCTTAATGCAAAACTCCACCAGAGGGAAGCAGAAATAGTTGCGGAGGCAGGTAAAACAGGGACTGTCACCATCGCTACCAACATGGCCGGGCGGGGAACTGATATAAAGCTTACCCCTGAAGTTAAGAGAGCCGGAGGACTGGCAATAATCGGCACCGAAAGGCATGAATCGCGCAGGGTTGACAGACAGCTGAGAGGACGTGCAGGAAGACAGGGTGATCCCGGATCTTCTCAGTTCTTTGTCTCCCTGGAGGATGAACTTATGAGATTATTCGGGTCTGAGAGAATAGCAGGCATCATGGATAAACTGGGTCTTAAGGACGGTGAAATGATCCAGCATCAGATGATAACCAGATCGATTGAAAGGGCACAAAAGAAAGTTGAGGAGAACAACTTCGGCATCAGGAAAAGGCTGCTTGAGTATGATGATGTGATGAATTCCCAGAGGGAAGTGATATACAAGAAGCGACGCCATGCTCTTCTGGGCGAAAGACTGGCTGTTGACGTGGCTAATTCCATGTTTGATGTTACGGAGATACTTGTTGATACTTATCACAGCGATGGAGATTTTGAGGGTTTCGATTTCGATCTCATACGTTCTTTCTCAATGGATTCGCCTGTACCGCAGCAGGAGTTTCTGAAAATCACTGCAAACGAAATCACTGAAAGGGTATATGCCAAAGTTCTCGATACATATAAGAGGAAGGAGGAGGCTATATCCAGGCAGGCTTATCCGGTGCTGAAAGATGTCTATGACCGTATGTCGCACGTATATGAGAATGTGGTGGTTCCCATTTCTGATGGTGTAAAAGTGTTCCAGGTAGTGACAAACCTGAAAGCAACCGCCGAGTCGGAAGGCAGGGAACTTGCCAAAGCTTATGAGAAAACTGTTGTCCTGGCGACAATAGATGATGCATGGAAGGAGCACCTTCGTGAAATGGATGAACTCAAGCAATCAGTTCAGAATGCGACTTATGAGCAAAAGGATCCTTTGCTCATCTACAAGTTTGAATCGTTCGAACTGTTCAAGACAATGCTCAACA